>ERZ761595.60-NODE-60-length-34227-cov-30.222287_pt1 | contig 34227 bp, 41 predicted proteins | sample MGYA00511035_ERZ761595 | MGnify/ENA primary metagenome ERZ761595 (study PRJEB28899, sample SAMN03785553) | bioreactor sludge metagenome | biome: EBPR Sludge; feature: EBPR Bioreactor; material: 0.22µm filtered reactor supernatant | place: Saint Lucia: Queensland...
AGTACGAGCAGTCCGAGCAGTCCGAGCAGTCCGAGCAGTCCGAGCATTTCGAGCATTTCGAGCATTTCGAGCAGTCCGAGCAGTACGAGCAGTACGAGCAGTCCGAGCAGTACGAGCAGTCCGAGCAGTCCGAGCAGTCCGAGCAGTCCGAGCATTTCGAGCAGTCCGAGCAGTTGCTACATCCTCTCAAAGTTAGAAGCCGTCTTTCTGCCTCTTCTTTCGATCCCCAATAGGAAATAGTTGCGCGGTTGTTATTCTCATCAATCAAAACTCCATTCTCTTCTCTGATTGCCATATAGTTTCTCCTTATAAAATTAGTGGCGCCTCTCCGCTCTGTCACACAACCACGACACCAACCACTGACATGACTGATGCGCTATCTCGAAGAGCTGTCAGACTCTCCAACCGTAATGTGTCCCGGTACTGCTTTTTCCTCTTAGGTTAAACCACTGCTCTCGAGGCGATTTTCTTTCACAGTTCCATCGTGAATAACGACTTGAACATCATCTGCGTCATCTACTACCTCAAGAAAAAGTTGTACTCCGAGCGCTGCAGCGCGTTCTCTTATTCTGTCGCGCGAGTCTCTATCAAGGCCTCCAGAGTGTCGCATGAACACGATGCCTTGCTTGTTGAGAGTGAAGCCTATCGCTGTTGATACTTCCCATTTTTCCGACTCAGCGAGCTGCTCGAATGGTATATTGTTAAAAAGAACATCACCGTCGTTGAACGATAATCCTGCGATTGGGAACGTAGTTGCTTCGATAGCTGCAATTTTTTGAGCACGAACCGCATCAACTCTTTTATTGAATCCCTCGTACTCTGCGTTCTTCTCGAGCAACAAAGCTCTGAGTCTTGCAGTTTCCTTGTTCTCAGAGATTTTTCTATTCGTATCTTCTGCAGTTAGTAGCTGATCGCTTAAAGCAAGAGCTTCAGCTTTCGAGTCTCTCTCTTGTAGTTTTAGAGAAACATCAACAATTAGCTTCTGCGCATCTTCTTCGAGAGCTACGCGCTCTGCAGAGAGCTCTTCAACTCTGTTCTTTAGAGCCACAATCGATTGCTCGAGAGATATAATTTCCTTCTCCGCACTAATAACTCGCTGCGTGATGCTATTAGCTTCAGCTTGCTTTTTGTTCGCCAATGCCTCTATGGCTTGGAGCTCGCGGTTTATCTCCTGACATTCTTTCAGGCGTTGAGCTATCTCGCTAACAGGAGTTTCTTCCTCCGGTACATCGGCGTGAATTACCGCGCCTTCAGCTTTACCTTCGTACACCTTGATAACTCCATAGAGATCCTGGCGCTGCATACAGAGAGATTCTTCTTGAACGTCGAACAATTTGAGATCAAGTCCGACGAGAGCAACTAAAGTCTCTCGACGCTTCTTAGCATCGAAGTGCAAGAACTCTCCAGGATCGAACGAGAGAGCTCCAAAAAGCTCATTCAAAATCTTTTGTGGTGTACTGAATCGGGTCCCGTCCTTTGATTCGATCACGAGCTTGCTTTCACGCTTGGTATCGACTTCCATTTGAACGAGATACTTATCAAGCTCGATCGTCACACGCCCTTCTTCAGCTCCTTCAAACACCGGAGCGTCAGGCATTACTCGTTTACCACCGAGCGCCATTGCTAACGCCCAGATAGCAGAGCTCTTACCTTGACCGTTTTTTCCACCAATGGTTACGGATCCACCATTTGGGGCAAATTCGATGTTTTTTGCTCCTAAAATATTTTCAACTTTGCATCGGACAACCCTAGTCATATTCATTCTCCTTTTATAAACAACAACAATTTGGTCACTAAAAATTTGTTAATAATCGTCGGCCATGAATTCAGATTCTTCTTTTGCTGCGACACCGAGAGCGTAAAAAATAAGCGTTAGGCCCAGGCCGAGCAGACAAAAAAGAATGAATGCGAGTATAAGAACGTTTTCGAGTGTTACCATTTTTTCGTCCCCACAATTCGATATTCAAAAAGACGACCATCACTTACTTTGCGTCGATCGATTTCGTAGAGAGCGCGGAGCTCGCGCATTCGTCGAAGGCCTTCGCTTGCTGGAATTCCGTTGTGTCCTGCAGCTAGGCAAATTTTATCAGCAGAATGCCACTTACCATCTCGCATCAGGTTAAAAACTCGCTGCGTTGATTCACTGAGATCTTCTAAGTCGACTGGTGTTAAAATACCGTGACCACCGAGATCGTTGATGCGATTAGTAGCGTTAAAGTCGAGTGCAAGTTGAGACATATCTTCCCCTTTTTTCCTCATGACTCTTGAGTTTCAAAAAAAGAAACGAGACTTTCCTTCACTGCAGTGAAAGGCTCGATAACGATGCGTGTGTAAGGGGCTGGCGAATCGAGGTCCTCTGACTTAATTGCGATACCACGCGCAGTGATATCGTCCTGGATCAATCCAATTCCCCAACCGCGAGCTTTCTTGTTCTTTCCACCGACCTGTTTAGTGCGTGGCTCAAGCCAATCTTTTATTGTGGTGAGCACGTTATCTTCGTTGAGGCCTGAGTTCGAAGCTGCAGTGATAATAGAAACAAAAATCTTGGCTCTTCCGAATTGAAATGATTGATGAGAGAGCCCCTGCAGCCTGGCCTCTCGAGCGAACAGCATATCCAGAGCTCGCATCTTCGCTAAAATAACTCTGTCGATGCCTGGGAATCTTGGATTGCGGTTGTTTTTAATCGCTGGAATATTTGCGAGCTTACCTCTGATCTCAATCCAGATCCGATTAGGATAATCAATGCCAGGAAATACGCTGAGAATCATGCTCGAATCTCTGACGAATCTCTCGATACGCTCTGCAGTATTTGCAGGTTTTTTAGAGCCGAAAGTGGTTTTAACCTTAACCATCGATATGCTTCCTCAAAAGAGCTTGAAAATTTTCTTTATTCCATTCGAAAGTCACATTTGACTGACGAGAGTGCTCTTCGCTACCAAAGCCACGTCTGCGCAGCGCGCGTTCTTCAGGTGAGCCAGTCACGTTGTGAGTCATCCAGATAAGCGTGCGTTGAACAGAAACAAGTTCAATCACCTGGCGCATGAGGTGAGATCTTCTATTCTGTGGCGCATTTTCGATCATCTGCGCGATCTCCTCGACCTCCTTGTCGTTCCCTAACTTCGTGACATCTTTCTGCAACGTTTCTTCTCGCTCTCTGAGGTATGCGAACATATGTCGCAGCTCGAAGTGCTTGAATTTCGTGAACAGAACGCACGAGTTAGGGAACGTATCAGGAGAGTCAAAGATCATTTTTAATGCTCTTCTTGTTGAGGTTCGAGAGCTTTGAGTTGCTCGCTTAATTGACCTGAAGGCTCTCCAACTAACGCTCTGACTTGCGTTCTGTAGAGCTTCCCTTTCATTGCGATATCAATAACCTCTTCGACGTACTCCTTAGGAAGAGTCCCTTTGATAACTGGAATTTCAGTTTTCAAAGAGTTGTCGCGCTTAGGCTTGATAATCAAGCTCATCTTGACTTCGTAGAGGTTCGCTTTGTCGCAGGACGCGATAACATCAGCAACTTTGCTGAGGATCTCATCCTGTGGAAGCATCTCCATCTGCTCACCAGTAGTTGCTCCAGCTCCTGGATCGTCAAAAAACTCATCTACTTCAGCTTCAACCTGACTTTTACCCATTATAATTTTCCTTTTGTTGCATGTGTTTAAGTTTGCTACGACGCTCGATCCAATCAGACCGCGACGAGCTCTCCAGAATCGCGCTAATTTCCGCACGTTTTTCAGCAAGCTGTGTTGTGACAGACGCATGAATAGTTGTGAGGACGGCTAACGGATTATGGAGATCGAAAATGTCGAGCTCGTTGTGTACTGTGAGCTCGCAGAGGAGAGTTCTCTTATCTTTCTTGGATGAAAAGATACCGAGTGATTGCCTGATTGCTGTGATGCGCCAACCGCTGAGTTCTATCGTCATTTCTGCTCTCCGTATAATGCACGTTGCTCTGCTGTCTGCGTTCCTTGACCAACTGGAACTGTTTCAGGCTCGTTGTTTTGTGGAACGCTCATCGTTTGACCAGTCGATTCGGGAAGCGCTGCAGGTTTATTGTCACTCACCATTGCAGTGAGGCTTGAAAGGTCTAGTATCGGTTGCTTTGAGAGATCTGGTCGCTCATATCCGTTATCAATATCAATCATGCGAGCAAGTTTTTCACTCTTTGGAAACGGTTTGAGAACTTGTTTAATTGCGGTTTTCTTCCACATCCAATCAACATCTTCTGGTATTTTTGAGTTCCAAGGACTTTCAGGTTTTTGAGTGCCTTTACTTCGTGATTTGGTTCTTTCAATAAATTTTGGACTAAGAACTACAACTTGAACTTCATCAAAGATGGTTTTTACTATCGCGTAAACGCAGACACGCTTCGCCGTCATGTGATCGATATCCATATCAGGAACGTGTTCTAATACGAGATCGACACCTTCCTGATACTTGAAGTGCTCACCTTCCCAAACTACAACCGCACGAATGTTCTTAAGGAACCCTGAGTTCATGCAGAGCTTAACAACGCCTTGGTACTGAGGTAGAAAAGTCGCAGTGTCTCCGAAAGGAACATAAGCGCACTCTTGCTTAGCGCCAGGGAATAACCCGAGCTCTGCAGAGGTGAGTAAGCAATGGATGAATGAATTAAAATTACACTCGATTAGCTTAGGTGTTTTTTGAACAACACCAATTGCGGTAATGAAAAGCTTTCGCGCGACTTCTGCGGATCCACAGAGCTCGATAATCTTCTTGCCATTACCTCCCCACCAAGACCGCATACTATCTTCGAAAATTTTATCAGGTCTAAGGTCAGCTCCTTGTTGATTGTTAAGACGATTAGAGAGCTGTCGATTTTGTGATTTGCTATTCATGATTTCCCCTATTTGATAGACATTTGTGTGAATGAACTTGGTTTCACCATGTAAGAATTTCGGTTAACTCGCTTCGCGGTAATCTTGAACTGTCCTCCAGAATTACCTCGCTTCGTATATGCTTCAGAGCTCTTTCCCATCTTTTGAAGCAGCAGATTCTCTAAACGCTTGCGCTCTTCATCATGCTCATCAGCTTGATCGCTGAAGGCTTTGCGCTTGTCCTGGTGCATTCTGATCCTGTCACAAAGATCAGAAGCTTCTTTATCTTCGAGAAGATTGGCTGGCGCTGCGTTACGAACGCCACCAATAAGTCGATTTATGAGCTCGCGATCGCCAGGCCCTGCGTTCGGTGGAACATCTTGTTTTACGCATTCAAGAAATTTTACTGCGAGCTGTAGGAGCTGATCGAATAGATCTCGATCAAAATCGGCTTGAAAAGTTTCAAAGTCGTATCCACCGAGAACACCGAATCGTAGCGCTTCGATTCCCATGATTCCCATCTCCCATTGAGCACGAACTAAGTGTTTGCCTGGGATGCCATCTTTCCAATTTTTAAGAGCAAACTTATCGACGCTTGCTACTTTGACTATCTCTTCGAGATCGTCGCAATTCGCGATAAAAGCATCAGGTCTACAAGCTGCGAATGTAAACTCAGGATGCGAATAGAGAGTGTTGTGTTCTGTTACATCTTGACCAGTAGTGCGCCTGAACAGCTTGAGCATGACAGGTCGCATCTGAAGTGAGAGCCACATTGGAGTGCTTTGCGCTTCCGGTGGAATCTTTCCAGTTTTTACAGCCCACAGTTTTAGCGCTGAAGAGTATTGATCCTCGCCCGATATGGCAGACATCTCGTAACTAGAAATGGCGTTAGCACGAGCTTGCTGCTCAGCAATCCAGTTCTCTCCAAGGTTCTCGATCAGTTTAAGAGCGTGCATCAAAACCTCACTGTGTTACGACAACAACCATTTCTTTTAAGAGATCGCTAACGTCGATCTCAGGCTCCGACGTTGGCGTCGAGTACAGCTCCTTGAAGAATTGCTTCAATTCGTCCTCGCGAGGCCACGCACCGCTCTCAAGCTCAAGGAGGAATCTCTGACAGCCCTCCCTTGAAGTGAGGTCAACAATGCGCATTACAGCGCCCTTTAAATTGATTCTGCTGTCTACGATCTGTGGTCTTTCTGCAGCGTTCATTGAGCCCCCACGACTTCAAAGCCACGGGCAGCCCACAACATGAGGTGTATTGCTACGTAAATAACGCCTATGCCAAGGATGGCAAAGCTGATGCGGTCTACTAAAGACTCGCTCGGATCGTTATCTTGTTGAAATGATTGCATCGTTTCGGTCTCCTATCGCGGTTAAATTCGCGCAGAGAGGAACGATGCTGATTGGAACTTACAACGGTATCGAGCCCGAAATTCGGGTTGCGATTTGAACAAGTTGTGAGGTAACATTCACGCATCGCGGTGGCCTAAATCTACGCGGTCATTCCAGCAGGTGTTTGCGCACCGTGTTGGACTCTGAGCCCCTTGAAGCTTTAACTAGCCTCTTGGGGCTTTCTTTTTTTTGGAAATCCTCGATCAACTAAAACAGGATTCTACATAAATGCCTGTTCTCTAAATCAAACGCCTTTTACTTCTGGTAAAGTATTCAAGCTTAGAAAAGCAGAACACTTTATTTGAGAATCAAAAGGCAGGATTTCCGACAACGATCGACTAGTACCTGAAAATTAATCTTCGTACAATATAAAAAATTAAAATGAGTGAAAAAAATTAATCCCTACTTCGGATCGCGTTTATAGACGACTTCATCGTTTGGATTGAAGTCTAGTTTTACTCCGATGTTAGCTTTCCCCTCAGTTCCACCAAAGAGTTGGCCGTAGCACTCGATTGCGCGACCGTTACTGATCACGTTTCGATATACTCTGTGAAACTTTAGAGCATCTGCTCGAGACAGATATCCAACAGTCAAACCACTAATCTTAACTGATATTGCACTGGCATCGTGTTCGTTCGTTGGTTCTGGCACAAGCGTTGCAATGATCTTATCGCCGAACTGCGCTCTGACGTTGATTAGATTATTCAAGTAATTCGATTCGCCGACAACATCGACGCCATCACCCAGGCTATAAGGTCTAAGCATGTTAACGCCCTTCTTACGCTGCATGCCTGGAACTTCGTCTTCATCGTCACTTGGATATTGTTTTTTAGGTTCCTCACTTCTCGCGTAGATCATTTTAGGATCGCCACCAATGATGCTTTTAAGATGACAGTAAACAAAAACAATACCAACGATGAACGCAGCGCCAAGATATAAGTATTCCATATTGAGCCCTTTAATTAAGTTCCGGTTTTTTTAGGAAACTCTAGGATGTTGCCAGGATTATCGTTTAGACCAAATCTACGCTTATCGTAGCGCTCGACCATCTGAATCGATGAATGGCGAGAGAATTCCTGGACTTCTCTGTGAGGAACGCCCTGATCCAGTAATCGTGTAACTGCAGTTGCTCGAGCAGAGTGCGGTGAATATATCTTAGGATCAAGACCTACTACTTCAAAGTATTCCTTCACCCACAAATAAAAACTCACGGTGCTGATCTGATCTGGTAAATGCTGAATCCCATAACGCCACAATGGGCAGAATAAGTAATCATTCGCTTGAGCTCCTTTGCTCACTCGTCTCGCATGCCATATCCAAACAAATTCACTCGCCCAACTTGCAACAACTTGATTCCGATCTCCATTGCATTTTGTGTCCCTGAGAAGGAGGTACGTGGTCCCTTCTTCTGTTGTTTTTAGATCGTTGATTTGAATCTTAACTACCTCAGATCTGCGAAGAGCTCCTGCAAACATAACTGCAAGCATCGCGCGATCACGCACAATTCTGTCGCAATCGGCCGGGTATTTGTGATTCTTCAGATGATTAGCTGATCCTGGCGCATTAATAACTTCCCACACTTTAGAGAACGGAAGCATTTCGGTAGGACGCTTTTGATAATCCACGGAAGGCATTAAGCTTGATAAGAATGGGTTGCTTGGAGAGAGCCCTGATTCCATTAAGTCTCTGTAAATAGATCTTAGGACTGCCATTTTTTTACGCACGGTAGCTGGAGCGCTTTTGGCAGAGCGGATAGGATCTCCATCTCTTGATGCTTGACCAGGCAAATTCTCTAATAAATCTCGATACGCGCGCGCATGTATAGATGTTGCCGATATGATTGCTTGTGCTGCCTCGTTCGTACCGACTTGCACATTAAGAAATTCGCACCATCGAAAAACTTGAGTGCGATAGTCGGTCTTATCTTTTTTATTCGTAGCTGTCCCAGCTATGCACGCCCATACCTTGAAGTATTTGTCGTTCTCTGCTTGAATTAATTCTGCTGATTTAACAACTAGTTCCATTTTTTATTTCCACGGAAAAATGAATTTCGAAGTACTCTTCGAGAAGCTTCTCAATTATTGCGCGCTTAAAGATAAATAGCTCATTGATTATATCGTCGCATTTGAGAGAAAGTTTCCCAGGAGTAATCGAAATTAATTCAGCGCGTTTTAAGTACGGAGCTAGTTCGGGTGATTTTTTATCAACGTATTCAATAAATTCAGCCCACATTCTGTTTGGTGAAACAATTGATATTTTACGCTGCAAAGCTTCGAGCGCGACTAGTTCAAGCTTTTTGATCGCTATGTTCGATTGTAGTGAGTCGATCGCAGAACGTTTTTCTCGAATCAACGATTCAAGTTGAGATATTGTTAGTTTTTCTGTGTGGTCATTCACGCGGTCGTTATAAACAAAAAAGTCCGCCAAATCAACTTAGACTTGACGGACTGTGACCACGAGCTCGTGTGTTGTCGGCACGAGCAGTTAAAACCGATGCGTTAACATGTTCATATTATTTACATTTGGCTGAAAGAAGTAACAGATGCCTATCGTGTTTTTTTATTTTCCCAAAGTGATGCACCGAACCACTGTGCGAGCGTTCGGAACACTTTACCGACGAAACTCCCCTTCTTCTTTTGTAAGATATCGACGAGCTCCGCGAGTCTCTTATCCGCTTCCTCTCGAGTATTAAAGAGCTGAAAAGCTGGAGACGAGTACATAAACTCGTGAGGTTTGCACGCATCCGTTAATGGATGTTTTGGATCGAGAGAAAATATTCCTACACCGCAACGATCAATTAAATCAACAGAAGTGTTGTCCTCGCGAAGAGCGAATACAGTTCCTTCCCAGCTACGATAGATTCCCGGCGAGTCAACATCAGGATAGAGACGAATTCTTCGCCCACGAAAGACAATAAATTTTGAAGGCGAAGTCAAAACTCTAGTGCTTCCTGGTAAGGACACGCTTGACTCCCTTGTGAATGCTGCCGATAACTGCGCCAGTAACACCAAGAATGCCACCGACATCACTCAATAAATCGATCGCCTGGATTGTCTGAGCTGCAGCCTGATCTATCTGTTCGTCTGTGGGTTGAATGGGTAGATGATCTGCTAGTCCGCGTATTGCCATTGAAACAATGAAAACTTTAACGCTCTTAGATGTTTTAGTGCCGTTGCCAGGAATTTTTGAGAGGATTTTGTCTAGAATTTTAAACATATTCTTTCTCCTTGATTAACTACAGCAAGCGTCCCAGCAATTTGCGGATCGCTCAATTCGCCTGTTATCGATACACACCTTCACGTCGAACACTGTTGAACTTTAAACAGTTTCCACCGCCAAGCTTTACGAATCCCCACTCATTACCGAGCTGCTTATAGAGCTGCCAGGCGTTCTGCTTGGAGCAATCACCCATGTACCAACGGTGAAGGCCTGGTTTTGTGTAAGTTCCGTAGTACTGAAAACAACCGACTTTTTTACCATCAGAAGAAACGACATCGATCTTATCTCCCTTCTTGCCAGATTTCTTGAAAATCAGGAGAGGTTTGTTCCCTCGCCCGTCATCCTTTTTTCCATTGCAATATCGCTCTGCGAGTGGCTTAACAATTTCACCATTCTTTGCGTTGACGCTGCGAACCTTAGTGCATGCTTTTGGAGCTGGAGGAGCATTCGGCTCTGCATTCTGAAGAATCAATGCTGCCAATTGGAATTGCCAGAGCTCCGGGAACGCAGTGCGCTGCAGCGGTGGTGTAAAGTGATCCTCTCCTGTGCAACGAAGGTTTAATTCATTCCACCAAGCATGCTCTTGATCTGAGCCAGAGGTCCTATGTTGGAAATCGTTTCCATCGTTTTTTATGTTATCAGCGTCAAACATTGATGCGCCGTCTCCGCTGTTTGAGAAAGCTTTTGATGCCTTAGTGGTTCCGTGGAGCTCAAGCTTGAGCTGCGGAGGTCGAGCACCTGAAAATGGCGAATTAATGCACTGGCAAGTTGGACATCCTTTTAACGCAACATCACAACCGAGCAAGACAGTAGGTTCATCTTTGATGTCGTGCTCGAGCCAGGCAGAGAGCCACCATTCGATTGATGGATATTTAACTGCGAGCTTATTCACCGCTTGTGCTCGAGCAAGTAACGTTTTCCAATCCGTCAACGCTGGAGTGCCTGGAGGACATACTTTATTTCTAAAACACGTAGCATCTCGAAGATCTACCTGAACGAGCTCCATTCCACCTTTAGAGATTCGTTTTTCAACGCACGGTAGCGGATTACCAAATGTATTCATCAAAGTTGAAAGCCCTGGCAATTTCGGAGCCTTCAAAAAGGTGTCGCAAAACATCGCCAGGCCGAGCACATCGTAAGAAAGAATGCGAGGCTTTTTCTCTTGAGCAGAGACGGTGTTAACAAAAAAGATTAACGCGAATACGATTCGTAGTGTTAAGAGCAAAAATAATTTCATTTCACCATCCTATATTCTTCAGGTTCACAATCGTTCAAAAGTAAACTCATCCGTGAAAGACGAGCCTCGAATCTCTTCTCTCTACCCATCTGAGAATCCCACATCTCCTTGATAGCTTCTTGCCAGTCCTCGCGCTCGATAGCAGCAATCATCTTTTTAAATTCATTGAAGCCACCCATGCCCAGGTGAAAGATCATGCAGACAATCGCAAGTTTTCGATTCGAACTTAATCCTTCGAAAAAAACCTCTGAAAAAATCAAGTGTGCTTCCTTGATGGTTCTCGATAAATCTTCTTTGAAAATTAAATCACGAACAGCTTGCGACAGTGGATGAGCATCGATGTTGTGTCCGATTCCAACTGTTACGTATCCGACTGCAGCACTAACTCGCTTTCCAGTTCCGCAGTCGTAAGCATAAGCAAGGTCACCTTCTTCAACAGTGAGAGCTCTCTTTGCTAGATCCTGAAAATCATTCGCAGACATTGATTCTAGGCTCCTTGAGCAAGATCTTGACTCGCTCATCAATTCTGACGAGATGCTCTCTATCAGCGCTTCGTTTCTCGATGAGATCGAAAAGTCGTGAATCGTGTATTTCAACGTTCCTTGAGATCGGATTAATGAGGAGCCCTGAATAAACAAGAAAGACAGTGATAGCAATGCCAGCCAAGGAGGCGATAACACTCCAGTTCGTTCGACCCTGGTTTGATATGCGTTCGTATATATTCTTAACGTCCGCACTAAAACTCTGTAAGGTTGAAGTAACCGTATCCAGCTTAGCACCCATTGCAGCAACAGAGCTCTCAATGTGAGTGAGTCGCTCTTCGTGTGGCTTGCCATGATTTTCAGCCATCAAAATCTCCTTAATTATTCAGAAGCTTGTGCATTGACAGGAAGTTGCGTTGCTATTTCTATCGAGGTGCGAATCTGTAGCACCATGCGAACGCTATGAGGAGAGAACGGGATTTTATCGTCGAACAAAGATTTTAAGAGCTCGTATTCTGATGTCTCAAGTTCGATGTAGTCGCTCTTTGTAAGATCGAGAGCATTTAGGATGCGTCCGAAGCTGCGCTGTGTAGCTCCAGATAGTCCCTGCGGATATAAACCAACTGCTGCGTGATTAAGTAGATTTTCAAAAACGGATTTTTGATTGTCCTTTAATAGATATTCCCTATCGTGATCAGGGAGTTTCATATTTGAAATGTCAGTTGTGTATTTAACGCTTTTCATCGGCCTGGTCTCCTTTGATGTTTTCGCTTTCCTCCAAGTTAGCAGACTCGTCGACAACAACTTCCTTTAGCTTTGTTCGATCGATATCAATCTGATCGAACTTACCCAAGGTTTCACTAGCTTGAAATTTTTCTTTTGTTTCTGACTGCGCAGTCTTGATAGATTCTTCTAAACACTGACGTGCTGTTTGAGCCTGATGCTCAATAAGTTGATGTGTAATATGATTAGTTATGTGGAGTAGAGCATGCTCTTCTTTGCTCAGAGATCCACGGCCAGAAAAATTCTGGTCAAAGGCATCAAGAATTTGTTCTTTAAGCTCGGCCGGAAGTTCGACAACGATTTGAAAGGTGCTCATGCGCAAACGTTAAGCCACTCCAGAGAGCTCGCCTATTAGCCTAGCTTCGAATTTTTCTCAGTAGCCCCAATATTTATTATACGGCGCTTTGAACCAGCTATTGTGGGAGTCGGAGTTGGTGTCGCCGTAGCTGTAGCAGTCGGTGTATTCGTTGGAGTTGCTGTTGGAGTATATGTAGGTGTGTTTGTTGGAGTGCTTGTTGGTGTTGGAGTGTGAGTAATGCAGAGAAAGCGAATTAAACCGTTTGCACCATTTGCTCCAAAAGCATCTTTGCCACCGCCACCAGCTCCACCACCAGGAGAAGATCCTGCGGTTCCATTTACGCTGTTAGCGCCACCTGTACCACCGCTACCACCAGGCCAAGGAGCTGTTGCGCCTGTTACACCACTCGCAGCCACACCTGCAGCGCTAACGCCTGGGGAGGATCCACCACCGCCACCAGAGCTACCTGTGCGCACCGATCCGTTACCACCAGAATAATTCACGTCACCGTTTGAAGCTGAACCGCCTGTTGACGCGACGTTACAACCACAAGACCCACCACCTGCTCCACCGTTTGCCGTGTACGTAACAGCTGAGTAATTAATTGTTGAATTCCCTCCTGTTGTGGCATCGAGACAACCAAAACCCGAATCCGTATTCCCAGCACCACCGCTTCCGACTGAATAAGAGAAGCTGGCACTTGCTGCAACGTTAGTAAGACTTTTTCTGAAATATCCACCTCCAGCTCCACCGCATGAGCCAACACTGCTTCCACCTTCATCACCTTCACCACCGCCACCACCAGCTCCCCAGCCTTCGATTACGCAATCAGAGGAAATCCCTGGTGCTGTATGCGTGCCACTTCCTGTAGCGTATGAAGTTATTCTCGGATCTGGTGTTGGTGTATTTGTTGGCAATGGTGTGTTTGTCGGGGTACTCGTCAACGTTGCAGTTGGTGTGAAAGTTGCTGTAAATGTTGGTGTAGGTGTGGGAGTACTTGTTGGTCCACCAGGCGTCGCGGTTGCGGTTGCTGTTGCAGTTGCCGTAGGAGTTGGAGCCGTGTCCATAACCAGACCCCATCGAGCTATGCTGCTAGCTGGCGATGATGCTGAGAGCTCCGAAACATCAAGATAATCGCTTGCTGTGAATGTATCTGAATGAGTGGTATCGCTGTTTGTTGTTGAAGAGCCTGAAACTATGACTGATAAATTTCCATCGCTGCTATTTTTTCTGCTCTTTAAATTATAACTAGCGGATCCACCTGGCGCAGTAATTAAATCTACGAAGAACTTTTTTAATATGAACGTTGATGCAAGAAGTCGTATTCCTGACTCGGTTGAAGTCCAAGTGTTAGATGTTCCCATTGCAGTTAAGTATCGAGTTGCACCAGCGGTATTCATGGCGCTACCGTTAGAGCCGAGAAGAATCGCTTCACCATCAGTTGTTGGTGACCACTTCAAACCCCATCGAACAGATCTGCTTGCAGTTGGTGTGTTGTCTGGATCAACTTCAAGAGCGACACGATCGCCTGCAGAAAATGAAACTGAATTCGTGTTACTACAAACACGATCTGTATCGTAGATATCGCACGCCAATGACGTTGCAGAACCATTTTTGTAGACCTTAAAGAGAAATCCATCGCCGTTGCTTGGAGTGCCAGAAGTCTCAACATACAAGGCGTTTAGAGTGCCTGCTGTTGGCATGACTTGCTCTCTATTAGCGAGAGTCGAATCAGCTGCAGCATTGCCCTGCAGTCCCATGTATTGAGTTGTTGTTGTGTTGATTGTTCCGTTTCGTGAGCTCCCAAATATAGGAGAGTTACCGCTAGTTCCTTCGCACACCCATGACCATGCGATGAACGTTGGAGCTGTTGGTGTCCCGGATGGTGTAGAGCGCATCGAAAGATTATCACCTGCTGAGAGCGCATTGGTGTTTGAGGTGTTAGAGCAGGAAGTATTGAGATCCGAAATTGTGCAACCAACCCCAGTGTCTGTTGCACCATTTTTAAAGAGCGTGAATGCAAATGATTTGCCACTGCCAGGCGCAGCATCTACTACGATATAAATATTTTTTGCAGTACAAGCAGCTCCGACTACGCTACGTGAGGAGTTTTCTGTTGAGTTCCAGTTGTGAGGGTTGCCGTTCGGATGAGTATATTGAACAGTTGTGTTTGACGGAGCACCGGTTCCTCCTGCAAGTATTGGCGTATCGATCGCGAATGCGTTGCTGGCAACAAACAGAATGAGTAGAAATATATACTTAAGGATCTTCATATTCTTGTGGTATCGAGCGTGAAGAATAAGTCATTCAAACTTGAAGCGCTCGAAACAATGAATGTGATCGTGTCACCGATCGCAACAGTATTTGCTCCGGTCGCTGTAACGTTTTGTGGTGTGCTAGTTACTGACAATCCAGTGATAGATGTGACATCAACACCATTGATCTGAACTTTAAAAGAGCAAGTTCCAGAAGTTGATTTCAAACCTTGGATGCTGTTGATCTTAAAAGCATAGCGAGCGCTTGTTGTTAATACATACGTACCGTCTGAGCTCGCTCCTGATAGACCACCTTCCATCATTGTTTGAGAACCGCTTCCACCGATAATCGCTGCCCATTGCGATGAACTAAATGCGACACAAAAAGCAGATTGGCCTGGATTAAGTACGATGTGAGCATTGCTTGCCAATCCGTTGATAGCATCGCTGCTAGCAGGGTAAACCTTTAACGGTGCAGTAGTCATGTTGCATACGATTTGCATTTCCTTTGTCGCAGCATCTTTTAACTTCACGCCTTGCCCTGCAGTGCAAGTTGTTACCTGATTCACGGTATCAGTGAGAGCAGTTGCTCCAGACTGATCGCTACCTGCTGCGGAGATAGCGAGAGTTGCAGGTAACATTAAAGTTGAACCTGTTTTATTCAAGATAATATTTCCACCGTTCGACGAGTTTTGGTTTATGCTTCCGTCGTTCGCAAAATTCCACATCACCGCAGAAGATGAATTTAGATACCTAACAAGTCCTGACGAATTGCTGAGCATTAAATTGATGTAACCTGTCGAGATATTTCCTGCGACTAAGCTCAACGCTCCTGCTCCCGAACTTTGATTGCCTGAGACTGAAAGCCATGCAGATCTAGAAGAGTTCATTGGATCTCCTGATCCTGAAATAGAGATCATCGAGTTGTCAGATCCGCTTCCTGTATTCGTATAGACACGAAAGGAAGTTAGGTTTGTTCTTATGCCCGTAGAGTCAAACTGCGCAACTTCAGAGTGTGATGGTTTAATTTTTATCGAGCTATTAAATGAAAGGCTTTGCGCGAATACTGTAGCGAATTGATAGGTCGATGATCCAATATCGAAAACATTATTCACAATCGGCAAATAACTCTTTCGTGCGTATGCTGGATCGAAATGCAACATTACTTAATCACCTCAAAGTAAACATTTCCAGTGGTCGGAGCGCTCTCATATTTCATGTAAAGATCTGCGCTTTCCTTTCTTCCGAGCTCGCCTAAATTAATTGTTTTTGCGCAACGAGCAGGGATCACAAAATGATCTGTAGAACCTCCATCTAGAGATCCGATCATATTCGCATCTGTATCGTTCCAAATATTAAATTTCAAAGCAGATCCGCTGTCGAGAATTCCTATTGCTTGCTGTGTGCCAGAAAAGAAAGAGTATGCTTTCTTGACCATGGCATCGTATGAAGCTTCAACCGATCCTTGAGTAACTGGTAGTGGGTTGCCTTCTTCAACACTTCCATCATCATCTCCAGCTGCACCTAGAGCTAGCTTGAAGCGTTGAATATGTACCGCTCCCGAGACTTCGTCAGTAGATATCGTTTTTCCTGCCCCTTCTGTGATCTGAATATTACTCGCCATTCATTTACTCCGTAAAATGTCCCCATGCGTCGGCTACAACTAATCCTCCACCTCCCACTGTAAAATCAGCACTACTTGTTGTGGCATACAATTCAAGAGTGTCTCCTGCTGCGAAGCTTTCAGCGACTATCGAACCCGTGGCTGAGATTGCTGCACTTGTGAGATCGAGCGTCTTGCCAGTAGAAAGCCCATTTTTATACAAAGTAATCGTTACCGTTCCACTTGAGAGCGCGAGGCCAGCAACAGAGAGATGTGTGATTTTGCATGTCTTTGGTAGTCTTAAAACGGACGGTCGTACTGTGTTTGCGCCAGAACGAAACATGGCTGTAGCTGCTGCTGATCCATCACTTAACGATATTTCGCTTGTATTAATGAGGGAACTCCGACTCGCAGCGTCCGCATGTAGCCCAGCGCTTTTAAGTCCTTGAGGAACCCATATCCCTGATGCGAGCTGTTCGAAAGTTCCATCGGTTCGGTTAAACTGCAGAGCTCCTTCTGGGACGTTCGCATCCGATTCATCCTCGTAGTCCATCTTTGCGACTGAGGCCTGGCCGTCACGAACTGCAGCAAGGTGCTCTGCATAGCTGAGATCTAATGCTGGTGTGTCGAAATCATAGCTCATGGATTAACGGCGCCTCTTATTCTCACTGTCGTTTCAACTGTAATTCTATTACCGTCCTCATCGAATACCTTTACCCTCGTAAAATCTTGCGCTGGTATGGCACTGAAATCGTAGTCATAAACAGGATTCGCAGGATTTATTGAGTTGCAAGTTGCTACAATGCTTGTTACGTCGAGATAGTCGTTTTCAAACTCTATTAGAGTTCCATCAACATCATCCTCATCTGCAATGATTAAATGCTCTTCTTCGTCGTATTCGAGTGATAACTTGGCTCTGAATTGCGAGAACTTACTTACTGAGTTTACATCAGAATTTGCAACCTCAAGAATGTATTTTACATAACGAAAGTCACTAGCGAATACCTGCTTAGTATTTTCGTATGTGGTCCAGGTTGTTTCATCAGGGCTTGTTTCGATCGTTGGTATTACGGTGACTGCTCCTGCAAGGATCTGCTCAATCCATGAGAAGTCGATGAAACTACTACCAAACGTAACTCCGTAATCGTACTCGAATACAATGCGTGAAGTAACAACCGTATTGGGTGTAAGGTACATGGTGTACCCAGCATCGATCGCATCCTGCATGGACTCGAATCCATTGACCGTGAAGTGGCTCTGCCAAGTGTCATAAGTAGGAACCGTGTTAAAGAGCAGAGGTAACGAAGCGCCAGGCCGACCATATGGTGCATATATGTTTTCGAATTCAGAAACTGCGTATAAGAGACTTTCAAGATCCGAGAATAGAAAGCGATCGTCCTGGATATAAAAATCTTTTGGTGCGGTTACAATAGTCGATGCTGAGACAGGAGTTGATTGATTTCCACCAACATCAATCGCAACAATCCAATAAGTAAATTCGCCTCCGTACTTTTCAATGTATGTGTGAAATGTTCCGAAAACAGTTCCGATCTTTATTGCAGTTGCAAAGGTATCACCTTTGTAAACATCATACTGGTTGACTGTCAGGCTTCCAGCCAACGGTTCTTTCCAATCCAACAAAACATTCTGACGAAAAGTATCAGCAACAAATTGCTGCGCAGGATTCGGAGCGGTAATTGTGATCGTGATACTGATAGCATTTGTTGAGTAATTTCCGCTGGTGTCGATCGCCTTTATCCAAAGCGTGATAGATCCTGCGGTATAATAGTGATAGACAAAAGAAGTAACGCCATCTGCTTTTGGTGTACCGACTACAGCGCCAGCAACCCACGAAACACCGCGACGAATTTCATAGCCATAGCGATCGAGATCTGAAATCTGATCCCATGAAAGAAGTATTCCGTCATCCGTGATCTCACCGACGAACCCTGTAACATCAGAAGGTTTCTCTGTTTTCCCTTGAACGACATGACCGTACTCAGCAATAAAATCTGACTTGATGCCAAGCCCATTTATAGCTTTCAACCCGATGTCATAAGAAACACCATCCTGCACATCAAGTATGTAAGCGAACGTTGCATCACCTGAAACGAGCGCTGCGTACTGCCAGGTTTCTTCGTCGCTCCTTTTTATTTGGATTTCAATCTGACCGCCTTGAGTCACGTAAATATCGTTAAGCTCCTCCCACTCGATATAAATTCGGGAAAAAATTGTTCCGTCCAAGCGATGATAGAGATGCTCTGTTCCGCTCTCAACCGTCGTGATAACGGGTATCTCCACCTTGCTCATGTCAGGCAGAGTAGTAACTGGTGCTATGCTAATTTCTTGTTCGTCTGTACCAGGATTCCAAAGATCGACTCCAGTATCTGTCGCTTGAATATCCATCGAAATAATCACAGCGCTGTCACTACCTTGAAACATGTCCCACTCTTGAACCTCAAAGACAGCATTGATGCCGTATCTAGGTAGTTGGATAGTTGCCGTATCACCAACCTCAAGCTGCAGCGCTCGAAGTCCCCAATCAGCCTTTATTCGAAGTTGACGACGAGATCTCTCAAGGGCAAAGCGAGCGATTCGCTGTGATGCAGCTGCGGAAACTGTGTAAGGAAGATCTATATTTCCCCATATAACCTTGCCATTATCTGCTGCGACATAAGCAGAGAGAGAAAGCGGTGGATAATCCGTAACCTCATATCCCTTCGCCCTCGAGCAGAAGCTCCCACGCACTGAATTGAAAATTTCAGCTTCCGGTGCAAGGACCTCAATCTCTGGTTCTCCTCTCAGATCCTCTTCTGTCAGAGTGATAGTCGGATCTCTATAAACTCCAGGCCAAAACTTCCATTTGCCTTCTGCACTGAGCTCAACGTGACCAGCCATTGCCGACTCAAGATCTGAAAGAATGGTGTCGTGGTCTTGATCCGTCTCAAAGTATCCATCTATCGTATAACGATACTCAGTACCGCCACCTACCAGATCTACTGCTTCGTCACAAATGTCTGCTGCAGCGCTAAGCGAATCCAGGTCGATATGATCGGTATAATTGAAGTGCTCGCCCAATCCAAACTTAGTGTTGGTAATATAATCAGCGATAATTAACGCTGCATTACTGGTATAAATCGTAGTGTTTGAGCGAGGGTCGTATACTTTCTTACCTCGCACCTCAAAAATAGTTTCTGGTCGCTCGTTAGGAAAAAGCTCCGCATCGTAAGTGAACTTCAATCCAACATGAGCACAACCGCGCTGCCTATGATTGCTAGTCCAGAAAGTTGGTATTTCAGAAACAAAGAAACTTAATGCAGACTGGCTCTCGCTGCCTAGATTAACTTCCATATATATTTTATTTGTGTAATTAATCGGCGAGCCATCTGGCTTAGTGCCTCCATTTGCATTCACAAGATAATTCGTCCCGTGCGCAGGAAATGAGACTTGATTACCGTCACAAAAGAGCGTTTGAACACTATCGATTTCATGACAAAAAAGAGTTGCAACAGCATAGAAGAAGTTCTTCTTAGCTCCAGCTTCATTAACAAAAGTTAATGCTCCACCGATTCTAAATTGGCCGTATCCAACCACCCAAGGTGCATCGCTCTGCGATAGTGTTATCTCTTTAGATTTAGGAAGTGAATTGAGATATTTTTTTCTCTTCAACAAACGTCGAGCGTTACGCGACGCGGTCTTTGTCATCGGTATGCGCTTGCGTTTCAGATATGATTCTACTTCAGACGAAGAAACGTTTATTGAATCCATCGGATTCGTGCTTGCTTTTGGTAAGCCAATAATTGGAGTGCTGCGAGCGTTCAATGCAACCTCCTGCGTCTATTTCTTTTGTTCTCTGCCTTTTGTTCTCTCGCTTTGTTCTTCGGTCTTTGCTTGCTCTTTCCACCGCCCCATTCGTCGCGGTAATCCTGCAGCTGCTCAACGTATTCGAATCCGAGGTCATCAGGAAAATCGATCATATGTGATTGCTGATTGAAGCGACGCTCAACGCTGCGTTCCATGATTGCTAGTATCGATGTCGCTTTGAGCTTGATTTTAGGTTCAGACAAACTGTCGTCGAGTACTGCCGTCTCGAGCAGGCCTGTGAACTTAACTGGTGTTGCGATAACAGCACCTGCAGCAGACACAAATCCGAAATAAATAGTGACAGGACGATGACGTTGCAGATCGTTCATCAACAACGAAATTAAAACCTCTGGTTCGCCGGTGAGCTCGACAGAAACACCTTCATATCCACCGTCGCGTGATTCGCTTAGTTGTCCTGGATCCTTGAAGTATCCATTAGAGAGCCAGGTCTTTGAGTTCCAGACAATATTCTGCTCACCAGTCCAGAAGTTGACGGTACTATCATCATTAAGTTCGATCTCCAAAAAATAACGAGGTCGAGTATGAACCGATTCAATTTCTGCAAGCATTTCTGGTGTGAGATTGCGAGGCACTAGAGAGCCTCCTCTGCCTCGAACTGAATACTGAAGAGTCGTGAGTCGAGCTCACGAACAACCGGAGCAACGCTCATGCGCATGAGGCACTTAGGACTAACGATCGTTAACGGCGCATTATCTAAATGTGTTCGAAGGTTCGGCCAAATATCGATCGTAACTTCACCGCTCCCATTTGCAGACACATCATTCACGCATTGATAAAGCGAGTTATCGATCTGGAACATGTCGCTGGCTTTCAGAAATTGCGCAGACGGTGTTGCTCCATCAACAAGAAGTGATTGACCAGTTTGACCAGCACCTTTAACCAGTGGAGTTCCACCAGCCAGGCCTAGAGGCGTTCTCCACAAATACGAGCCATACAAAAAAGTGCCTCGGACACCATCGAGTTTTGCAAAGAACGCAAACCATGGCGCTGCTTGCGCTCGTGTCATTGGCGCAAAAGCAACAGAAAGAACCCATCGTTTACCTGCGTGCTCTTGAGTAGTACGTTTGAGATTAAATCTGTTAACTGACGACACGACAACAGATTCCAATCGCCACTCAAGCGAGCTGTGGATCGGTGATGACGGTGGTGTAAGTGGGTAACTGATCGACATTAATAACCTGCGCTTGTCATAACTTCTACAGCTCCGCGGATCGCCTGCTCTTGTATCGAAGAAGCAATTTCTCGGATGCGTTGCTCTGAGCCATGATCTGCGCCCGGAGCGTTAATCACTAATGTAACTCCTTGCCCTCCACGGCCTGAGCCTCCTGAACTTACAACTCCTAATCTACCGTTGACTCTTGTGAGTGGAAGAATTGCCTCTGGACCAGCTTCACCCATCATTCCGCGACCGCCTGCGTAATTGAACGTTCGACGTCCGGTTACAACGCCACCACTCGCGAAGGCCTCAATGCCTCCGGTTGAGGCGCTGGAATATGCTTCTGAATCAAGAACTGCCTGAGCTCCTTCATCAGTTTGAGACTTGATATCAAATACAACTTCGATTTTTTTATTGTTGAGATTATCAAGTTTGCTTGAATAGTTATCGATTTCAGCTCCAAACTTAGCGAGATCTGTCGACATCCTGTTCCACTCTTCAGCCAGTTTCGGAGATCTAGCCTGCATTCCAGCAACGATATTTGCTGCTACTTCTTCAGAAACACCTTTTAACGCTTCAAGAGATTTAATTCCCTGCGCTTCGATTGATGCGAATAGAGCATTTACATACTCAGGATCTCCACCATCAGCGAGCATTTTCTGTTTCAATTGTTCGAGAGTTGTGAGCTTAGCTTCGATGCCCTCAACGCCAGCGTTCATCACACCCATCAAGGCTTTTTGTCCACGACCACCACTCGAAACAATTTGTTCGAGAGCTCCTTTCGTGTCGCCAAGCGCTACGAGTCCTGGCTTGAAGGCTTCGGATGCACCCTGTATTGCTGTGACTACCTCGCTCCAGCTCTTCTTCTCGTCTTTACCGAGCTGCATTAAGCTAGATTTTGTATCCTCTAATGTGAGTCCTAATTTAGCGACGTTAACGCGCGCTTCGTTGATGTCTTTACCGAAAACGTTACCAAGAAGAAATCCGATCTCATCACCAACATCTTCCGTTATGCCTTGCACTGCACGAACTGCTTCGCCTAATCCTGAAAATACCGTCCTAGTTTTTTCATCCCAGGAGTTCATCTCCTTCGACCAATCACCTGATAGTTTTGACTCGTCTAGGTTGATGCCACCGGATGCAGTCTTTGATGTGGAAAATTTGTTTAGTAATTCTTCCAGAGAACCAGCTACTTGGTGAATCGCTTCAGCTTCTGGACTACGTTTGCCACCACCAAACAAACCTGAAGCACGAGCAACTTCAGACAAGCCTCCAGTGGATATTGCGAGCTGAACTCTTCCAGCCGTGCCCATCGCCGAGTTATCGGTTTCACCTTTCCAGACATTTTTTGCCTCATTGTGCATCAAGTAAGCGCCTGCTGCAGCAGCTGCTATAGGTACTAGCGCAGCTAATGATCCTGCTGAAGCTGCTCCGACTCCTCCTGCAGCACCACTACCTGCAGTGCCGTTTCCAAAAACTGAGCCTAGACCTAATTGATCAAAGAGCGCACCTCCAAGATCCGCTGCGCTTCCTATCTTTCCAAACCCAAGATCTCCGAGCGTTGCCTGTGCTAGCTTTGCTGCAAATCCAACAGCAACCTGTTCAAGCGCATCTTTTAAATTAAAAGTCACGCCCGTGATTGCGTTTTGAAATAAGCTTTGCCACATTTCGATACTCTGACGTGACGCAGCTTGTTGCTTTTCAACGAAAGATTCGCTGAGCTCAGAAATTACCCGATCACCTTCTACCTGAGCTTGTTTAGTTACATCGCTAAGTGAAACTGCTCCAGCATCGATAGCATCCTGCTGTCCAGCAATAAAACCTTCTTCAACTGTGATTCGAAGCTTTTCCTTTAATGAATCAAAAGAACTCTGGTCTAGTTTTTCGATTGCATCACCAATTTGTTTTTTCAGGGATGATTGTTCAGAACTATTCAGAGCCTTCGCCCAGGACTCTTTAAATTTTTCGGCTGCAATGATCGCCGAATCATGCTGACGCTTTTTTGTTTCTTCATCTATTTTTTGCTGAAATTGCTGTTTTTTAATTAAAGAATCACGCTCAGCCTGTTCTTCATAGTCAATAATCTCTTTTTTCTTCTGACGCTCAGCGCCGATCATTCTGTTTTTTTCAGCTTCTATCTCCGCAAGTTGACGCTTAGCTTCTTGAACATCTTTTGAACGTGTCCAAAGACCAAAATGCTGTGGATTAGCAATCTTATCTTTTAATGACTCCATCTGTTCGTCGAGCTTCACTATTTTTGCAATGGCCGAGTTTCCTGTTATGTAATCCAATCCAATTGCAAATTCATTTATCCAGCGAACAACGGTCGGTAATGCAGTAGTTCCAAGGCTTAAAATAACCGATTCGATAGTTGCGAGATCTTCACCCACACGCTTCCAATCTATTTTATCGATTGCTTTCTCTAGATTTCTCCACGACTCTTGAAGTCCGACATTGGTATTGATCGCAATTCCAGCTTCTTTCCACCCTTCCTGCAGGGCTTTGTTGTATGCGGTCTGTGCATTAGCTGCAGAGTCTGTAACTTCTGCATATCGAGCTACCACGACTGGTAATTGCTCCATTACGGCTTTGTGCTTCTCCGCTTTTGTCTTGAGTCCCTCGAGATTAAAACCATACTCAGAGAGGCCTTTGCCCCCTTTGGCAATAAGATTTGTTAAGCGTTGGATTTGCTCGGCTGTATCACCGCCGATCGAGTCGGCTACACGAGCGCCGAGATCCGCAATCATTCCAAAGTTTTCATTGAATCCCTTAACGTTCGCACTTAGGCCTTTCGTTGCGATACCCATTAATTCGTACTGATCGAGTAATCCAATGGTAGCTTTCTTTGCTTTGTCTATCGAATCAGTGGTCCCACCAAGTGCTTTGAATTGCTCCGCAATACTACTAGCGTTTTCTCCTTGCTCCGCTAATTTACTAATCGCGTCACTAACACTAAGTATTTCTTTCGCAAGATAGCCAATAGCGATTGTTTTAAACGCAGTATTTACACCCTTACTTACGCCCTTAACTGTATTTTCTAGCCTGACTACGCGACGTGTGGCTTCATCCATGCCTTTATTAAATTCGGCTTGACCTAAAGCAAGGTCGACTCGGATCCCTGCTATACGAACGGATTTATTTGCCACTGTGTTCTCCTAAAACCATTGCCTGTGCTTGCTTCATCATTGCGAACAACTTGAGCCTTTCGCCCAGCACCTCAGGATCCATTACCTCAGGTTCTTTAGCTTCGAACCACTCCGCTGGGGTCGTAACCTGATCCCCTTCCTTGGTAAAAATCGAAGAAATGACTGTAGCTATGAGGCCTGATCTGAAATTCTCTAAACGTATTTGTTCTTCACACCGCTCTAGCAGCGCAAAAAATACGCAGCATGGCATGTTTAAAAAATCAGATTCTGTTAATCCGAGGTCGTATCGCGCGATAGCACTAAGCTCTAAGATGTCCCATTCTTCCGGGGCTTTTTTTTAGAGTCCTTAGCCTCATCGGTTTTAGGTTTTGGCTTACCAAGAGCCAGTGCATTGTAAAATGGCACGCAAAATGTGGCCACTCCTAAGCCATGCATTGGTACTGAGTCTAAAATTCGATTACTTAGATTTGACATTGTATCATTAGGTACGCCTGTCGCATCAATTTCACCGACAAGCTCAGGTTGATGTTTAACTAATCCTGAAATGATGAAGGCAACAACATGCTCTGCGTTATCTATGTCAAAGCCACCAAGAAAATTAACACCAGTTAAGCGTTTGAATATAATTGCAGATTGCATTGTATATTCAATTTTGACTGCTACATCGAAGAGAGTAGCAGATACGAATGGCTGGATTTTTTCTTCTCCGCTCATAATAACTACTATGAATCGATTTCAAAAACCTCACAGTCAAGGCTAACGTTGAGCATTAATGTGTTTGATTTTGCATCAGGGATCGCAACGTTTTGAATGATCGCAGTGATGTTGAATGCGAGATCTCCCGTATCTGGCAAGATAAGTTGGAAGTTGGTTTTTGCTGCAGAGAAGAACTTAGTGAACAAGAGTAGATGTTGAGTATCGGCTGAATCCAACGCAACACCAAAAGTAATTGCGCCGTTATCTCTGAAGCTGGCAAGCTTCTGGATATAATCAATATCATGAGTAGTAAGATTGATGATTTGTCGCGATAATCCTGCGATATTAACGTTTTCCAGACGACCGAGCGCTGTAAAAACTTCAGTGGATGCGCCGTTCCCAATTTTTAACTGTGCACCCTTACCTGCGACTGGATTTACTGTCATGTAAATGGCCTCCTACGCCAAAGAAAAACTTGTATCAAAGTCGAGCGCCACTTGGTTGCCGTAATCTGGCCCCTCAATGTCGACCTCGTTCCCTGCATTAGCGTAAAAGACGTTCACACCAGCAACACTACCCCTGAATACTTGCAACGCGCTTTTGACTGCCTTCGCTATCTGTTTCACTTTGCCAACATCTTCCGCGACGCATGTGACTTGAATAGTCCGGTAGCAAATCCCAGATGGACCGTCATGTAAGCTTTCGTCGTACCCACCAATGGAACTAATCGCGCAAAAACTTTCGTTCTCTTCCTGTTTTCCCACCATTAAGTAAATGCGATCGCCGATAAGAGCTCCGACGCCACTGTCATCTCGCAAAATCTGGACGAACGCTTCCTCAATCATCAGAAGTTAACTCCTGCTGCTTCGAACGCTTTAAGAACCACGTTGATTTCATGCTCTGCGATCGGAAGAATCTTTTGTTCTTGTGCTAAAAACGCAGGACGCAAAAACGGTTTAGCTGGAACCCACTTAATAAACTTCTGCCTTCCAGCCCTGGCGCCACGCATCAGCCTATGTCCGAATTCAATTAGGTGTGCATGTGGAGCTGTCGAGCGCACTTCTCCAAGGTATGTGTTGCCGACCTTAGATGTCCTAATCTTAATGCTATTAGATAGATTTCCGGTCTCTCCAACCGGAGCTCGCCGAATCGCATCCTGTAGGATAGGATCTAGCGCAGCTTTTAAAACTTTTTTCTCAATCTGTTGAGCAATAGCAACCGGAAGAGCTCGCATTTGCTTCACCGCAAAAGCTAAGCTCTTAGCATCTACCGTGACTTTCATGTCGAAGCTCATGCGCGAGCCTCCGCAGTAATTTCAAGGCCTTCATTGAACCCAAGCGGACGAATAGCGACGATATCCCAATACCTTCCATCGTAATTTAATCGATCCTTCTCAGTAACATTGGTGAAGTAGAGAAAATTAAATCTGCTTATCCGCGTGGACATCTCGCGTCCTGATGCGAGCTGCTCTTTTCCACCAATAGGTATCTCCTCTGCCCACTCGGTACGGAGCGTCGCCCAGGTCTTTTTTGGTGCGCCGATCACTTCCTCAGAAGTCGTTGCTCGCTCGATAATCACCTTTCTGTTTCGTCGCCCTGCACGTAACATCTACCAATTGACCTTCCATGGAAAAATTGACGAATCAAATGTTTTAGGAACAGGAGTTAACGCAAATGGTGATTCTGGTTCACGGTTCGCAAACCAATGACCAACTAAAAATTTAATTCCGAGAAGCAATGTTTGAGGGATTTTTAAGCGTTCTTCGCTCTCCTCATTGTTGTCATAACCTGCTGTGTAAGTGATTATGACTGCATTAGGGACGCAATCCGTCGACGGCCATGTCTGACTGTCCTTCAGGACAATGCGCCCAGGAGTAGAGAACTCGTCGACTGTATAGCAATCCTCGCTGAGAGTTAGAGTTTGTCCATCAAGAACATATTGAACGCTCTCAACATCACGAAGCGGTGGATTTTCTAGGTTAATGACTCGACTAGCAGGGAAACGAGCTCGACGATCTTCGTATGTACGCTCGAGCAGAGCACGGCCAGTATAATTTTCTACATATTCGCGCGCCGATTTAACCAAAAATGGAATAAGGGTGTCGTGATCCGAATTCAGAACACGACACCACTCTTTTGCTTGCTCCGTAGAGACGAGCTCAGTGCTCGCCTGTTCAGTAACAACAACCGACATTTAAATCCTAATTAGGTTTGTTGTTAGCGGTTTCAGTCGAAGTAGGAGGATTAGCCAGCTTATTTTTTTCCTCTTCCCGTTTTGCCTTTTTCGTAGCTTCTTCAAGTGCTTTCTCTTCCTCAGTCTTGTACCCAGGGATCATGCTAGAAGTAAAATCGCCATATAAAACAGCAACCTTCTTCTTAACAAGTTCGTTCGCTTGCGCTGCAGGCATCGTAACAACATGGCCTGGCTTGGCCTTTGGCTCGTCACGAACAACTTCTACCTCTTTGAGAATTACGATTCTTACATTTGCCATATCAAGTTCCTTTTAAGATTTTAAAAAAAACGATCAGCGAGTCTCCTCGCTGATCTAATTAACTAAGCGATTGCAGTTGGCAGAACGTCTCCAGCGTAGCGCGGTTGACTGAGTATAATCTCAACGTCAGCAACTACAGCTGCATCAACAACTTCGACTGATTTTAGTCGGAAGTTAGGTTTGCCCTCCGGTAAATCGTCTGCATCAATTTCGATGATATAAGCGTCACTTCCACCAGCTGCCGATGTAAAACCAGCTGCAGCTGCATCAGCCCAAGCTCCCAAGGTGTCACCAGAGGAACGTCGACGATACTTAAATGGAATTGCTGTCGTATTTGACGGCGTAAAATCATCGCATGCTTCCACTGTGAAGGTTTGCGTTCCAGTGGTACCTACTCCGCGTTTAATTAAAATCAAAGCTTTTTTGTACTTTGATAATGAAACTACGTCTGAGGCAACCGTTCCCGCGAATGCATCCGCAACCGGCCCAATTAATCCACTTACAAATTTTACGACTTCTGAGAGTAATGCTTTCATGTTCGATCCTTATAAAAAGTTTAAAGAAAAAATAACGGACACTGTTCCCAGCTTCCGCTATGCTTTAGGCGCGCTCTGCAAGAGTTACGAATGGCGAACGAGTCGTATTCCCGTAAGCATCGGTTAATGCAGAAGATGGCATTCCTTGACCACCAACACGCTGAGTCCATCGAATCGCCTTTTCAGCGAACAGGAATCGAACGTGAGCAGATTCAGAAGCGACAATTCCTTTGCGACGAAGAAGCAAGTAATGTGCAAAGTCAGCAAGAATGATGTCTCCGAGATCACCTAGAGCTCGACACTGTTCGAGTCGGCGAACTTCTTTGCCGAACAACGTGTCATAAGGCTTACCGGAGATTCCACCTGCAGTCTGGTACACTAAGAAGTCTGTGTTGGAACCGATTTTCAGCATGTTTCGAAGCTGATATGGAGCATCTGCATGCACGTACCACTTCGCGCGACCTTCCGAACCAACCAGTAATCGATCGTTCATCTTATCGACGTTATTGTAGACAATAGTGTCTGCAGTCTGGCTTCCTTCCTTTGCGATCGAAATCAACGCAGGAGAATTCAAAATGCCGTGACACTGACCCGATGCACCTGAACCGCCGATAACTTCATCAAGAAGCTTCCAAGCAAGTTCTTTAACAAACATCGGTGCAACAAGCGTTTGGAGTCCGGCCACGTCTTCGAGAATTTCCTCGGTCGCGTAGTAGAGAGCATCCATCGCTGGCGCGCTGATTGTCTCACGACGAAGCTGCGGTTTAGTTGCTGAAATGCTTCCAGCTTCAGGTCGGCGATACGCTTGAACACCACCATAGCGAGAACCAGTTGCACGACTTGTTTCATCAACAAAGTTGGCAACGAGCTCTGGTTTATCCGTATCCACAATCAGACAATCTTTAAGAAAGTCATGCGAATTGTAGATCTCGTCCTGCATATACATTGCGTGGTCACTCTGAGTGAGGAATCCACCGTCCGTTCCAGTCCCTTCGTTCATTCCCGAAGCTGCTAGACGAATCTGCGCCTTTACTGAGCTTTCTAGAGCAACGAGCTTGTCGGATTTTCCGAGTCCTTTATCGAAACGAATTACGTCACGGAGGTACTCACCGAAACCGCCCTTCGAGAACTCTTTGTATCCTCGATACTCACCGTCTTCATTGTGATCTGATTCACGAGTAACTTGGATTTGCACCGGATCCGTTACTGACTGACGGAGTTCTTTCTTGCGAGCATCCGCTTTCTTTAAGCGCTCAATAATATCCTCGACGTTATCGTATTCTTTTTCGAGTTCATCGATTTTGGTCTTCTCGTCAGCGCTAAGACCGCGCTTCTCCAGCTTTACAGCGTTAAGAATCGCGTCAATTTGTGACGTGAGTTCCTGTAGTTTTTTCAACAGCTCGTCCATGTTGGTTTTCTCCAAGTAAAATGAGTTTAATTGCTCGAATTAAGCGTGATGTTTAGCGGTTGCTGGATAGCTACGGCTCCATGTCCCGGGAGGGACGCATCGCTAAAGAATTACCAGTTTAGGATTCGCGTTAGTTCACTTTTGGTGAAGTCCCCTGAGTTTGCGTTTGCGTTGCTCGTTCAAAAGGATCTGAACCTCAACTGCTCTAGCAAGTGATTGCTCAAGCTCGTTTCCTGTTTTTGTTTGAGCAAGTAACTTCTCGAAAAATTCTTTTTCAGGACGAGCTGAGTGAAGCTTCTTGATGCCAAGCGTGGTCTGTGGGTATTGGCCGTATGTAACAGCTGAAACGTCCTGGAGCGTGGCTTTAGTCACATGAAAATTGCCAAGATCCTCTTTCGCCTTACCCTCGGTATAAACGTATTCGTCAATTAAGAAAGCGACAGACATTTGATTCAGTACTCCGCGCTCAATGTCTTCAAGAACTTGCTCACCGAGGTGATGATTTGGAAGATCCGTTTCTTGCCACAATCCGAACTCGCGCGTATCGTCGATTCGAAGCGTGTTCGGTGTTCGACCTAACAGCAGATTCCAATCATGATTAAAAAGAGAAACGATATCGTCTTTGCGCTCAAGGCTTTCACGAAATGCCATCGGATCGATCGACAACGTGTACCAGTAAAGGTCGGTTTTTTCGTTGTATAGGGTTGCGTACCCTTCCATTATCCTGCTTTTTTCGCTATTTCCAGCGCTGTTTTCGCCTGATAATTCAGCCTTTTTAGGCCTGGAAATCTGCGGTTCCCTATTAAAAATTCGAAGTTTTAATGACTTACTCATGGTTCTCGACTCCTCTTACGATTGAATTAATAGTCTGTTGAAGCTGATCGGGCTGAGTCCACGACTCGAAAAGCGCTGTTAACCCTTCCTTCCCTTCCCAAGAAAGAGTGTCGGCTATCTCATCTGCTCGTGAGATTAGGTGACATTCAACAATTGAATTTATTTGCTCATTTAGATCACCTGAGTTTTTTGCGTCACCAAAGAAAGCGCGAATGGAAGCGCCTAGGCTTTCACGCATGTGAGTGCGGTGTTTCTCGGAAAATGTTTTTAGCTCCTCTGTCCATTTTTCTTTCTTAAGGCACTTAATGAGCGCTCGCTTTTCCTTTGTTACGAGACGAGACACAGGATCGACGAGTAATTGTTGAAGGCGCTCCCGATCTTTTGAAAGCTTTTCATCTGACTCGTCCTTGCTCTCCTTCGGATCCTCTTTTTTAGGCGCTTCGATCTGCTTAGGCTGCTCTGCAATTTTGAGCAAACCTTTTGCTGTGGTGAAGTTGGTAGGCGCCATCGGCTCTTCAAGTCCATGACCTTCCATCGGATCCCAATCTTCGAGCTCGCGGATTTCTGCACGAGTAAGCCAACCGTCCTGAATCGCAAAACGGTACGCTTGGTACCGAGTTTTAATATCAGTCCGAAACATCGCATCGAGATTGAATTTGATGTAGATGTCATCGAGAACGTCATCCATTGAGAGTAGCTGGTGTGCGATCGAGCACTCAGTTGCTATTACTCGCGGTAGTACTGAGTTTTTTCCCCAGAAAATGTCAGCTTGCTCTACGTTCGAGAATGTCGCTCTGCGAAAATCTTGTGTGCGGTAAGGTGGTACGTCGAAAATTGTGTTGATCTGGTCTACTGCAGAGAAAATCATCAGCTCAAGAGCTTGCGCGTCACGAAGGGTCATAGAGACTGGGCTGTACTCAACACCAAAAGGTAGAACCGCAACACGCCCCGACTGGCGAGGTCCTCGATGTGAATTTTCCCAGCTTTCTCGCAGAGTATCTCGGTCTTCTTTGTTTTTGATTGCACCTTGAACTGGCTTCAGTATACCCATTGGCCGTGAATCATTCTCAGCGAACGCTTGATTTTGTGATTGATGTGAAAGTGCGAGCTTAAAAGCGTCATACGCGATTTGGATTCTGCTACGACCGACAATTCCGTCTTCACCTGCCTCTTTCGTATGAAACATCTCTTCCCGGGAAAGGATTCGCTCCTTCTGCCCAGGAACATTCACGACGTACTCGATGTCCCAACCACCAGATTTCGCTCTTGGAGTTACATAATCTGGGTTGATCGGGTGAAGTGCGACAAGCTGATCGTACTTGTTGAACATTTTCTGAGCATAGAAATTACCTCGGAGTAGTTGCATTCGCTCTTTGAGCTGCCAGAATTGGAACCGATCCATTACAGCGTTTGGTCTTCGCAGCACCGCAAACACTGGATGTTTTTTTAGGAGCGTTTTTGCTCCCCGTGAAGTCTTCTGATAAACGCTTCCTGGAAGCATCGCTTGAGTTTTTGAAAGGACATCAACGCAAGCAAAAGCAGTCGCAATCTTTTGAACGGTTTTTGGAGTTACGGCTTCGGCGCGACGAGATTGAAAGATGTCGGAAGCATCATCGCTAAACCACCAGTCGGCTGTAGGCGGTGGCATTGAAGGTGCTACATCGCTCGATAGAGCTAAAGATTTTTCCAGAAGATTTTCGGTCAAGTTTGTCACCCAGGCTTTACTTCAGCCTTAATTCTGCTGGTGACGGGCTACATCGAGAATACCTCTAGGTCTAGACGAACGGGGATAGGAGCAACATCGGCTCGCCCCACTACCATCACAGAGCAAACAAGGCCATCGATCTTTCGTGAAAGCTTACGTTTTTTGCCGTCTGGCTTCATCAGCTTCATGTTTCCGTTACCATCTCTCACGACCGTGGCATGGCTTACTTGAAAGTCCATCAACGGATTTTCTTCATGTTCTAATCCTTCACCACAGACGAGATCCTCAAATGCACGACAAGGCGCTGCGAAAGTTGACATGTTTTGACGAAATTCAGCGACCTTTATTCCACTATCTTCAAGTCTTTGCCCAAGATCTGCAGCATTCCATGGATCAAAAACAACTTCCTGGACATCAAATTCAGCGCAATATTTCTCAATAAGCTTGAAAATATAATCATTTCTAGTGACCTGTCCTGGAGTGGCTTCCAGATATCCTGTGTTAGCCCACTGATCGTACGGTACTTTATCCTCTAGAGATCTCTCTCGAATACCATCTTCAGGGCAGAAGTGATGTATACGTAATAAAATCTTATAACCTTTTGGTAGAGCAGGGTCTGCGACTTTAATTGCCAAAGCAACGGCGCTTAAATCTCGAGTTCTCCCAAGGTCAAAAGAAACATAAGCAGGGCTTCCCTTGTATAGTGACCAATCAATTTTCTTTTCGCATTTCTTCCAGTCCTCGAGATCGAGCCAAGGATCTTCTGCAAAGAGCCATATATTTAAATGTTTAACTTTGAACTCATCACGAAGCTTAGGCATTTTTCGTGATGCTTTGAACGTATTTCTAAAGTTCTCCAGTTTAATACTGAGGCCGAGTTGTGGATTAGCCTTATACCACTCTTCTTCTTGATCCCATTTCTTCGGATCATCTACAGTACAAATATACGCAAAGTAAGTATCATCCTCGTACCCTTCAACGCAGTCTAAGATTTTCTCTGCGTGATCTTGTTCGTCTTTGCATGGGGATGTGATATCAAACCCTGCGGTGCTGATTATTGCGATTAGTGGTTGTTCTCGAGCACCCGTTGCCGTCTGAAGCACGCCAAGCATCGAAGAATCTTTGTGCGCGTGATATTCGTCTACGATACCGCAGTGAATATTTAATCCGTCTTGTGTATCGGAGTCTTTTCCAAGAGGCCACATCTCGCCATCGAGGGCAGGCATCAAAATCTGCTTTGCTTGAACTTTTAGTAATGCCTTTAAAACGGGGCTTCTAGCGATAAATTTCGCAACGTTCTTCCATACTATTTTCGCTTGCTTTTCTTTTGTTGCTGCGCAAACAACTTGCGCACCAGCTTCACAATCAGCAACGAGCATGTAGCAAGCAATCGCAGCGAGCAAAGTGCTCTTGCCGTTCTTGCGTGCAATCATTAACAACGCTTTTCGATAACGTCGTGTTTTGTCGCTCTTGCGAAGCCAACCGAAAATCGGTCGAATAATGTCCCATTCTTGCCAAGCGCTGAGCTTCAGTGGTTTGCCAGCCCATTGCTTCCCTTCCCATTGAACGATGCAGTTCTCAATAAACCAAACAGCGCGATCGGCTTCTTTCTCGTCAAAGTAATATTCGAAGTTTGGATCATCGCGCGCACGTTTAAGATCTCGGACGTGACGCTCACGAGCTTTTCGTACCCACTTGCTAATTGGAACATCTCGGTAGTGTCCTTTCCCCCATTCGTCAGGGTTTCCACTCCAAGGCACTGCGTACGGTTTCATGTTATCTTGTCAGTAGACGCTTGATGATTTCCTCAAGACCTGATGGTGCTTTATTTCCACCTCCTTCAAGATTCTTAGCTCCTATTCCGAGTTGTTTTTCCATCCTCAATAGCAACTGCTCTATAGTTTCGAGGCGAGAAATTTTAGGGTGTTTCGCGTAGTAATCGACGCCCTTGCTGGATTTCATTTTTTCAAAGAGCTCGTTGTCCTTTCGATAGGCGTTAAGCTCTTCCCATTCAGATTGAGTGTCGCAGTATCGGGCTAACAACCAGTGTTCCTGACTTGTGACGTTGTTGTCAGCTGCGAGTAGAGGGTAGAGCAGAATCCAGATTTCTTTTCCGCGAGCACTCAGATCAAACGGCGCTTCAGGGATTTCTATATCTACATCATTTTCGATTGTCTCTTCGGCCATTTAACAATGATACGAGGCCGTTAGCTTCGTTTTGATACCCCTAGACACCCTATAGGGGGGAGGGGGGTTATTT
>ERZ761595.65-NODE-65-length-31662-cov-16.491853_pt1 | contig 31662 bp, 46 predicted proteins | sample MGYA00511035_ERZ761595 | MGnify/ENA primary metagenome ERZ761595 (study PRJEB28899, sample SAMN03785553) | bioreactor sludge metagenome | biome: EBPR Sludge; feature: EBPR Bioreactor; material: 0.22µm filtered reactor supernatant | place: Saint Lucia: Queensland...
CGGCTACGGCTCCGGCTCCGGCGACGGCTCCGGCGACGGCTACGGCTCCGGCTCCGGCGACGGCTCCGGCTCCGGCTACGGCTCCGGCTACGGCTCCGGCTCCGGCTACGGCTACGGCTACGGCTACGGCGACGGCTAACAACAAACTTGGCCGCTGTGAAATATCGGCGGCACAAGGAAGCCTCGATTAACCCGGAGTGCGGTCACGAGGCGCAGAAATGCGCGGTAGCCGTATCGGGGCTTCCTTGTGGGGGAATGCGAAAGCACGACGGAGTTCCGCGCCGGGTGTGCAGCCTGGACCGATACGCTCACGAGGCTGGTAGAGCGCGCGGCACCCACATTACCTGCCCGTAGCTCAACTGGATAGAGCAACCGAATTCTAGTCGGTTGGTTGAGGGTTCGACTCCTTCCGGGCAGGCCATCTATTTAGACCCCCACATGCCCGGCGCCTGCACCGTGCCAGCCAGGGGTAAGTGGCTGGACCTCCCTCCGCGAGCTTGCCGCGGTCAATGCAGCGCAGCAGCGAACCCCGCCGCAGAAACGGAGAGCGTCATAGCGACGCCGGCCCATGCGGACAGCGAACCCCTTCCTCCCCCTTGGCCCGCCCTCTGCGACGGGCGTTTTTTTGGAGCCATACAGGTGACGTTCGTCTCTATACCAGCAGAAGTTCGATTTTCCGAAAAGTTCTTCGTGGATGAAGAGACGGGATGCTGGATCTGGACAGCAGGAAAAAACAGGCGCGGATATGGGAAGTTTCGGATTGGGAAGAAAACAATTCCTGCTCACAGGGCCGCACTCATTATCTACAAGGGGATTGACCTTCCTTCTGATGTTTTCGCATGTCACCACTGCGACCGCCCTGAGTGCGTAAATCCTGAACACATATTCTTTGGCGCGCCTAGAGACAACTCAGGTGACATGGTAGCAAAAAAGCGGCATGCATTTGGAGAGCGAAACGGCAGGGCCAAACTAACAGAGTCAAAAGTTATTGAAATACGAGCGGCAATCGGCAGACACCAAGAAATAGCAAGTTTATTTGGCGTTAGCAAATCGCTTGTGCGAATGATTAAAAGCCGACAGATATGGAGGTGCGTGCAATGAGTTGCTACTGCGGGTGCACAGATTGCGCCTCATGTGGCCCCGCACAGGGCTACACGATCGCAGAGCCTGACGACAGCGACATCACCGCCGAGGAGCTGCAGATCGTGCGGGAAATGCTGGACGACGCGGAAAACGCACACAACGCAGGCAATGACCAAGACGCGCGCCGAATTCTGCGCGAGGTGATCGCTGCCCTTGAGGAATTCGCAGACGAGGTGACGACATGAACATGAACCACGAACCACTGTGGGCGCAAGAGACGACCGAGCGCCGCCCGCTGCCCCGCTGGGTCAATTGGCTCGCTGCCATCCTGATCTTCGGCGGGTATGCAGTGCTTGAGTGGCAGGACGCGCAGACCGAGCAAGTCATCCAGCAGGCCCGCAAATGATCAGCCGTGCGCAAGAAGGATTCGAATACGCGGCGATCACCGCACGAAAGACCGCTCAGTCCGGCGACATTCAAAGCATGGGGCGTCAGCTATCCGCAGCCCATGCGCTGGCCGTATGGGCCTGTCCTGCGCTGCTTGACCGCTATCAGGCGCTAGAGACTGAGTGCTGGCAGGAGTACGAGCAATGGAAAACGACGAACGGGGCAGCAGCATGAACATCTATCAGCGAATCAACGCAGTCCGAAAGGCGATCAACTACATCCAGAAGGACAAGAGCGTGAGCGCCGGTCCCGCTGGATCGTACCGGGCCGTAACGCACGATGCCGTAACCGGTATGGTGCGGCAGCACCTCGTAGAGCATGGCGTGATCATCGCGCCGACGCTGATCGAGTCCATGTTTCACCCGAAAGAGGAAGGCGCGAAGCAGCGTCTCTACTCGGCGTCCTACGACGTGCGCTTTATCAACATGGACGCGCCGGATGAATGCGTGACGATCCGAATCGAAGCGCACGCACTGGACAACGGCGACAAAGCGCCAGGTAAGGCGATCAGCTACGCGACCAAGTACGCCATCTTGAAGTTGTTCAATATCGAGACAGGCGAGGACGAGGAAAGCCGCTACCAGCGCGAAGAGTTAGATGTCGCGCCATTCCTCGAAAAGATTGCCGCCGCTGAAAGCCTGGACGCGCTCAAGGGCGAGTATGTGACCGCATACACCGCAGCGCAAAACGCAGGCGACAAGGAAGCCTGCCGCACCATCATGGCAGCGAAGGACAACCGCAAGAAACTACTGGAATCAGCATGATGGCCCCGCAAGGTTCAGCAGAGTGGTTAGCAGCTCGCGCAGGCTGCCTGACTGCATCGGCGATTGCCGACATGATCGCCAAGACGAAAACAGGCGAAGCCGCCGCGAGCCGTGCGAACCTGCGTGCGCGCCTAGTTGCAGAGCGCCTAACCGGCGTGCCGCAGGACTCGTTCAGCAATGCGGCGATGCAATGGGGCAACGAGCAAGAGCCGTTCGCACGTGCAGCGTATGAAATCAAATCGGGAAACCTCGTTGATCAGACCGGCATCGTGATGCACCCGAACATCCCCTATGCGGGCGCATCACCGGATGGGCTGATTGATGAATGCGGGCTGGTCGAGATCAAATGCCCGAACACAGCAACGCACATCGAATACCTGCTATCGGGAACCCCGCCCAAGAAATACCAGCCGCAGATGTTGTGGCAGATGGAATGCACAGGACGGCAATGGTGCGACTTCGTGAGCTTCGATCCTCGAATGCCCGAGCATCTTCAATTGTTCGTCGTGCGGTTCGAGCGTGACGAAGAAAGACTAGAAGATCTGCGGAAAGAGGCGATTTCTTTCCTCGCTGAAGTAGATGCGCTGATTCTTCAACTTACCAAAAAGGCAGCATGACATGGCATCAGTAAATAAGTGGATTGGGGTCGGCAATCTTGGCGCAGACCCCGAAAGCAGAGTCACCGCATCAGGCGAAGCTGTTTGCAACATCAGCATAGCCTGCACCGAGACATGGCGAGACAAGGCAACCGGCGAAAAAAAGGAAATGACGGAGTGGGTGCGCGTCGGATTTTTCGGAAAGCTGGCTGAGATTGCCGGCCAGTATCTGCGCAAGGGAAGCCAGGTCTATATCGAAGGATCGTTGCGCACGCGCAAATGGCAGGACAAGAACGGCCAGGATCGCTACACCACCGAGATTCGCGGCGACGTGATGAAGATGCTCGGCGGAAAGCCTGAAGGCCAACAGCAGCCAGCAGCGCCTCGCCAGCAGGCACCACAACGACAACAGCCAGCGCCATCGGGTGAATTTGACGACGACATCCCGTTCATGCGGCATGCGCATGGACCCGCGTGGCGAGCGATTTGAACATGAGCGCGCCGATGCTGGAAGAAGACTTGTTTTGACGATCAACGGGGCGAATGCGCAGGTCGATGCGCGCCGTTTTATTTGCCGAGTCCATCATGCTTGCGTGCTGGTGGCGCGGTTCGCGGAGGAACGAAAGCTGGAAATCGACACCAGCCGCCCCACCCTACACAGCCCGCCATGCGCGGGCTTTTTAAAGAGGTATGACATGGGAGCGTACGAGTCTTTTATCTCTGCGAAGCGTCACTCATCCTCAGACCATGGATTCGATCCGGTCTTTATCCCCGACTGTGCCTTCGACTTTCAGCGCGAGATAATTTCCCGCGCAGTGAGAAAAGGTCGCGTCGGCGTGTTCGCAGATACAGGGCTTGGCAAGACGCTGATTGAACTCTCGATTGCCGAGAACGTCGCGCGCCACACCGGGAAGCGTGTGTTGATCCTGACCCCGCTGGCCGTGGCCTTCCAGTTCATTGACGAGGCCGAACGCATCGGCGTGGAAGGCGTGACGCACACGAAGGACGGCAAGAACCTGAGCCGCATCACTGTGTGCAACTACGAGCGCCTTCATCTGCTGAACCCGTCGGATTACGAATGCGTGATCCTTGATGAGTCCAGCATCCTGAAGAACTTCAACGGGAAGACGCGGGACGCGATCGTTGCGTTCATCAAGCGCGTGAAGTACCGAATCCTCGCGACCGCAACCCCATCGCCGAACGATTTTATCGAGCTTGGCAATAGCTCAGAGGCGCTCGGGTGCATGGGGTACATGGACATGCTCGGCAAGTTCTTCCGCTCAAACCAGAACAGCGTCGATAGCAACAATCGGAACATCGGCGAGAAGTTTTACCTGATGCCTCATGCACGAGATGACTTTTTCGCGTGGGTCAATTCGTGGTCGATCATGGTCAAAAATCCATCTGACCTTGGGTTTTCAGACGACGCTTACAAGCTTCCGCCGCTCACAACAAATCAGCACATCGTCAAGAACGAGCGCCAGTGGTGCATCGACAACCAACTCGGGCTATTCGCCATGCCGGCCGCGCGGATGACCGAGGTTCGCGAAGAGCAGGCGCTTACCGTTGAAGAACGCTGCGCACGTGCGGTCGAGTTGGCGGATGGGAAAACTTCGGTCTATTGGTGCAACCGAAACGACGAGAGCGAAGCGCTCAAGCGGCTCGATCGAAGCGCCTTCGAGATCAAAGGCAGCATGTCAATTGATCAGAAAGAGGAGGCGCTGGTCGCGTTCGCAAGGGGCGACATTGAGCGGCTGATAACCAAGGCGTCCATGACCTCCATGGGCCTGAACTGGCAGCACTGCAACCACACGGTATTTTTCCCGACGTGGAGCTATGAGCAGTATTACCAAGCCATCCGCCGATTCTGGCGATTCGGTCAGAAGCGCGAGGTGACGTGCGAGATGGTCATCAGCGAAGGCCAGACGCGAGTCATGCAAGCCATTGAGGAAAAGATGGCGAAGGCGATCGAGCTTTACGGCGGGCTTGTAGAGAACGCGAACCGCTCATTCACGCATCGCGTCCGCCCGTTCGACAAATCCATTCAACTCCCGGAGTTCATGCAATGACCGGCACGACGAAACAGCAACTCATCACTGATCAATACGCAATCTACAACTCGGACAACATGGAGATCATGCCCATGCTGCCGGACCGTAGTATTGACCTGTCGATTTATAGCCCGCCATTCACCGGGCTGTACCAATACAGCAGCGATCCGCGCGACATGAGCAACTGCGAAACGCGCGAGCAGTTCATGGCGCAATACGCATTCCTCGTTGAGCAGATTGCGCGGGTGACGAAGCCGGGCCGAATCTCCGCCGTTCATGTGACGGACGTTTTCGACAACTCGTGCCGGCTTTGGGACTTCCCCGGAGAGGTGATACGGCTTCACGAAAAGCTAGGCTTCCAGTATCGAAACAGGATCACGATATGGAAAGAGCCGCTGAAGATGCGGATGCGCACGATGGTCAAGAGCCTCATGCACAAGCTGATCGTCGAAGATTCGACGCAATGCTTTACGGCCATGCCGGATTACGTGCTGATCTTCACGCGCAAAGGTGACAGCGAGGTTCCTGTTACCCACCCGAACGGCCTGACGCGGTATTTCGGCGCGACGCCGATTCTCCCGAACATCCTGAACGCATTCAATAACGCGAACGGCACCAAGTTCAATGAAGATGAGCTTTGGGAACATCTGAAATCGTCCTACGCCGACAGTACCGACCCCAAGACCAACAAGCTCAGTCACTACATCTGGCAGCGGTACGCCTCTAGCGTATGGGACGACGTGCGGATTGATAACGTCCTGCCGTTCCGAGACAGCAAGGAAGAGGACGACGAAAAGCACGTTCATCCGCTCCAGCTTGATGTGATTGATCGGCTTGTGGAGCTTTACAGCAACCCCGGCGAAACCGTTCTGACACCGTTCATGGGCGTCGGCAGCGAGGTTTATAGCCCTGTCTCGCTTGGTCGCAAGGCTATCGGCGTTGAACTCAAGGACAGCTATTACAAGCAGGCCGTCATTAACCTGAGTCACGCGAACAGCCGATTCGACTCCGACGGCGTTTTTCAGGAGTCGCTATTCGCGGAGGCGGAAGAATGATCCCCTCGCTAGTGCAGCAGATCACCGCCGCATGCATACCGCGCCCCGCAGAGCGCCCGAGCCCGCGCAAGCTGCGCCAGGAAAACATCCTCATGCTGATGCTCGGTCGCAATGTCACCGCGCTCGATCTGTCGCGGCATCAGAAAAAGTCCCTGCGCATGATCGCGGATGACTTGCGCGAGCTGATCGATGCGGGCCATGTGCTCGCGTACAGCCCGACGGGCGAGCAGTACAGGGGCCGGATGTACACCCTGACGAAGCCCGGCATTGAGCGGGCGCGTCGATTGAAGGAGATGAGCGAATGACGCGCGACGAATACCTGATCCGGCAGCACGAGTTCCAGCCGCGCGGAATGCAACTTCCGCAATCGAAGCTCACACCGCTTGAAGTCGAGTCGATCCGATCGGCCGCGAAGCAGCGCGAGGCGCTGCGCAAGCACATCCGCGAGCGCCTGAGCAATGACGCCTTGGCGCGGGATTTGGGCGTGCATCGGCGCACGATCGAAAAGGTGCTGGCGCATGAGACATGGGGGCACGTATGAGCCTGTACGCACTACAGCAACATCAGCGCCAGCGGGAAGCGCAAAAGCGAAAGTCTGGCCGTCGGTCACACATGCTCGTCATGCGCGGCTTGCGGAACGACCAGCTAGAGCTGCGCGAGAGGGCGGCAGTGCAAGCCTTCGCGCTCGGCTACGCCACCACGGAGCATTACCACATCCTGGCCGACATGCACTCCGTGATGCTGCTCGCCGGCAGTACGGACGATTCCCGCAAATGGGCATGGACGTATTGCACCGAAGTGACCGGCCCCGCGCTGCAAAAGATCGCGCAACGGCATCAGCGCACCAAGGTGATGAGCGTCACGACGGGCGAGCGCAAGGTTTTTGGCGAGTTCATCACGCGCTACCGGGAATTTTGGATGCGGCAGCCGATGGAACTGTACGAGGCCGCGTGCCAAGCGCTGCAAGAGCATTACAACAAAATGAGTGAGGACGCAGCATGAAACGACTGCTGGTATTCGTCTTGATCTGGGTCGCAGCCAACTACGTGGCGGATTATGTGCTTGAACTAGGAGCCGATGGGTTGCGGATGGCCTGGGGCTACATCGCTGGCGCTGTCGGGCTTGCCGTGGCTGATGCGCTGGCAGCAAAGCGGTGGCTGCCATGATCCCCCAGAACACCGCCCCGCCATCCTGCCGCGCCTGCGGTCACGTCGTCCTCGTATCGATCACGCACGGCCAGCGCGTCGAGCGTTACGACCGCTGCGCGCACCCGAGCGGGCCGCATCCGATGCATGCACCGTGCGCGTGGCATCAGCAGAAGACACAAGGAATGATGAAATGAGCGACAAGATTGTGATGAGCGACAGCACTGAGGCGGCGCAATACCGGACCGATTTGAAGGGATGGGTTTCGCGCGACGGGTTCTACTTCGGCGATGGCCCGCAAGGCGAAAGAGCGGCCCGCTACTCCGGCTGCACCCATGTTCCGTGCGGCCGTTGCGGCGCACCAACACCGCGCGGATACACGCAGTGCCGCGACTGCCGCGAACTGACCTACATCGCAAAGTACGAGGCCATGCCTCGCGCCGCGTGGGACGGCAAAGCCATGATCTACTCGGAGTCCCGCGACCAGTATTACTGCACCCCGGACGATGCCGCCGAGGATCTGGAAGAAGATCAGACGCTGGCTGACCTGAGGCTGGTGATCTGCACGCCAAATTACGTGCGCCAAATCGAGGCGGACTACTTCTGCGACGAACTACCCGAGGACGGCGACGTTCCGGACGCGGTAGCAGACGCGATGGAGGCATTCAACAAGGCAGTGGCCGGCATCGTACTTTCGTGGTCGCCTGGAGGTACGGCGTTGGCGCTTGCAACCCCGAATGAGCCTACACCATGACCACCATCTACAAAACAATCGACCGCCTCTGCTTCCATATCGTGATGCTGTGGCCCGGCGCGTGGCCCGCCAATGCCGTTGCGGACTGGATGCTGTCGAGAGCTGGGCGGCACGCCTATGGAGCTCCGGAGAAAACATCATGACCACAATCCTCGAAAACGCAAACGGCGTGCGAATCACTGAAGGCGACAAGATGCAGGGTCATCATGTCGCCGTTGGCGCGCTCTGCTACTGCGGAGAGCACCTCATCGTCGCGCCCATGATCTATCAGGCCGACCACCGGAAAGGCGACCCCGTTATGGTCTGCGGAGATCACGGCGTGCATGCGTTCCGGTTTTTGGAGCTTGTGCAAGGGAAGCAGCCGGAGAAGGCGCCATGACCACCCTCTACAAGAAAGTCGGCAAGCGCTACAAGCCCGCCGCCGAGCACGAGGAATGGGACAGCTACCCCGCTGGCGCGCATCTCGTTATCTGCTCGCCGGGTAGCACGCTGCGCCGCTTCAGCATCGACCCCAACCGCGCGGGATTGCTTGCCGCTGCCGAGCCGCTGCGCGCGGAGATTCGTGCGCTCGTGGCCGAACTGCACCGCATGCGCCCGACGCGCCGGCCGGTGACGCTCGCGCAGCAGGCGGCGTGGCGCCGGTTTCAAAAAGCGATGGGCGAAGATGGGTATTGGGTCGAGTACGCGAGCGTCGGCGAGATTGCGGACGCCGTGGTTGATCTGATTGTGACGGAGGCAGGGAAATGAGCGCCATCGAAAACGCCGCCGCGATGCTGCGGCGCGAGGCTGAATCAATGAAGGAGTGCCACACAGTCGGCGTTGGCGGCGAGTGGTACGGCGAATCAGCAAAGGCTGAATACGACGAGATGATCGCGGCGGCGTATGCGGCGATTGCGGAGCGCGACGAACTGATGGCGGCACTCCAGCGCATTGCAGACGGGCAAGAGATGTCCGGCGTGTTCACCTTCGCGGATGTTGTGCTGCGGTATCAAGAGATCGCCCGCGCAGCAATCGCCCGCGCCACCGGAGAGCAGCCATGACTGACCGCGAACTCCTTGAGCTGGCTGCGAAGGCAGCCGGCTATGACTACCGTCCGCAAAACAGAGTCATTGTTACGGACGGCATCCCGAGCAACTGGGACCCGCTCACCGACGACGGCGACGCGCTGCGGCTGGCTGTTTATCTGTTTCGGGACATCCATTTTTGGTATTTTGACAATAGCGTAAGCGTCGGAAACGAGCAGCGAGTGGTGTGCGGCGATGACCCATGCGCAGATACCCGTCTCGCCATCGTCCGCGCAGCAGCAGAAATTGGAAAGAGCATGAAATGACCCCGCGCCGAAACCACCACCATCCTGCGCAAGACGCGCTGATGAAGTTTGACCCCGCGACCGGCGAAGAAATGCCGTACCCGAGCCACGCAACCCAATGGCGCAACTGGCACGGGATTGCTGCATGGCTTTTCGATCCGTGGACGGGGAGGCGGCGCAATGCACATGACGTTGGCAGCGACGTGCACGGGCTGCTGATTGCGCCTGCTGGTACACTCGGGATGGACATGGGCAGCGGTTGCGCGGAGGCCAAGACATGACCACAATTCTCGAAAACGCAAACGGCGTGCGAATCACGGAGGGAGACAAGATGCACGGCCACCACATCGCAGTCGGGGCGCTCTGTTGCTGCGGAGAGCACCTTATTGTTGCGCCCATGATCTATCAGGCCGACCACCGGAAAGGCGACCCCGTGATGGTCTGCCGGGACCACGGCGTGCATGCGTACCGCTTTTTGGATCTTGTGATGGGGCAGCAGCCGGAGACCAAGCCATGACCGACCACGCCCACGAACTACGCCGCTACGCCCGCAAGATCGCCCACCCAGCCGGAGACGTGCCCGCCGTGATGCTGGCGGCGGCGGACGAGATCGAGCGGCTGCAAAGCGTGATTGCGGGACTGCGCGCAGACTTTGAGACGGCACACGCACGGATGATGACGAGCGCAGCAGCCGAGCGCGAGGCGTGCGCGAAGGTATGCGACGAAATGAGCAGAAGCGACTATCTGCCGCATCAATGTGCCGCTGCAATCCGCGCACGAGGTGAGCGCGATGCCACTTGACCCGAACCACATTCACGCCGATACCCCGCACGCAAAGACCGTGCATATGCCCTCGCAGGGCTGGCGCTATGGCTGCTCAAGCGCACGCACAAGCGACGACAATCCGCGCGGCTGGACCACGAAGTACATCGCGCATCCGTGGAACGCGAACGCCGGCCGGCTGATCGCGACCGACTGGCTTCCGCGCTTGTGCTGCCACTCGGAGCGGGAGACTGATGCGGCCTGCGAGGGCTGTGCGAATCGAGGTGAGAAATGACCCGACCTCTTCCATCAAAAAAACACCCAAATCCACTGCTGTTTCTGGCTTCTCGCCTGTTGTGCGTCCAATACGAAACGCCCCTAATCATGCCGCAAAGCCCGCATGATTCATAGGGCGCTTCGGTAGTATTGGACAGGCTACGCCATGTAAGTCCCGGAAGCGTACAAGCCACCAGCGGCAGAGATGCTGATGGGCGTTAGCCCGCCTGCTGTCGTCTCATACACTAGCAGCGAGCCAGCGCCAGCCACCGCGACTACGCTGAGTTGCTTGCCTGCCGTACTTGCGAGGCTCTCTCCCAGGACAGTGCAGACGTGAATTAATGAGGGATTGGGGTATTTGGTCCATAGGTTGGAGTCTCTATGAGGTTGCTAAACGCCATCAACGCATGTGCGCCTCACTGTTAGTTTCTGCGAGTGTTCTTGCATTGCCCATCCTTGAGTCCTTTCGATGTTCTGAAAGACACGAGTGGGCCTACTGCGTTTTGCTAATTACAAAGTTGTTTAACCAACGCTAAGCCCTGTACGCAACGCGCGTAGTGCATGGTGCCATGTTTGCCAGTTGGGGGACGATTAAACGTCCGGCATTGATACGAACCGCCTACTAATCCCCTGCCCCGATGTTTGCCGCGCCGTCAAGGCGATCAGCCAACTCAACAAGTTCCCTAGTTACTTTCACAAATTTTGTCTGCCGAAACCGGCCAAACAAATATTCGTATTCCGCATCTTCAAGAACTAGCAAACCGGAAGCACTCTCGATTTTTTCGATGACGCGCAAGGCTTTACGTACCTCGCCAATGTCCAAGCCGCCGGGAGCGCTTTCGAGAATCGCAATAAGAATTTCCTGGTCTTGTTTATTGATCTGAATGTTTCGCATAGCTTCTCTCAGGTTATGGTGACAGTACGGACGACGCCGCCGATGACGATTTTTAGAGCAAAGCCATCAAACCAAATTTCCCCGTTGTTTGGCGCTGATGGTGTTGAACCAGCCACAAGTTGGAGATGGGATAGGGCGGACGTGCTTGAGTTGATCTGCAATCGGGTTTGTGCGGTTGGGGCAATAGCCAAGCCGACACCCACGCCCTTTTCGTTCACCGTCAGGTTTTGAACCCCGCCGACCACCCATCCAAACCTATTATTTTCCCGATCAAATACGGAGTAATCATTGGGGTCATACACGATTATTGTCCCCACATTTCCAGAGGCAGACTGCGGCATGGAGATAGCAGCGTCGGTAACAACTGCGCCGCCCATTTCGATTGCACGTTTATAGTGCCCCGAGTAACCCTCCGCAGTGGACGACAGCAGTTCAACGCCTGCCGTTGCCCTTCTGCCGACATTAGACACAAAAACCCCGCGCACCTTGTGCGTAGCATCCTCATCAGCGAACTGTGCCCGAATTATCGGCTGGATAGCCGCCATGCTAAGGCTTTGCTCTACGCCGCCCGCTGCACCACTGGCCGGGTTCTGTACGGAAAACTCGTTGGACGCAATACCAGAGCCATACTGAACTGCGGCTGCGGTGATGCCGGAACAACCCCTGTCGTCCCATTGAATGTTGCCAATGGCGTAAAACTCCCCGCCTACCAAGTCTTTATACTGAGGCTGATAATTGCCCGAAACGTAAGCGCCTTGCACGTAGGAGCGCACCCCGTAAGTGCACTTTTGTCCAACAGCGGTGTAATTGGTAGTGTCGTTATCAACGGTATTCAGAAAAAGCAGGTCACGGAATCCGCCGCCTGCGATTGCAGATTGGTTCTCACGAACTTGGTAAACCAGAACCTTTCCAGCCTTACAGTCGTAATCCGCAAAGAATCCGCCCCTAGTCCCGTTCAAATCCAGCACGTTGTCGGAGTCGCCTCCTTGGTCGTATTCCCAAAGAATGTTTTTGCCGGCCGCCGAGATGGGAGCGGTTGTTCCTCCGTTCGGGACATGGAGCAAACCACTTGTCGTGATATTGTCCACAGCGGCAGCAGCAGATGAGTAATCACTAACGCTCACAAACTCCCGCATCTTGTCCTGTGCCGTGCGCACGACAGCGCCAGCGCCGGCCTGCTGGAAATCGACAATCGACGCATCCGCCGCCATCGAAAGCCACGACGAGCCGTTCCAGACGCGCACCGCGCCGACGCTCGTATTCCAGTAGAGCGCGCCGGTCAAAATCGGATTGCCGTCGTTGTCTGTGGCGGGGTCGCTCGCCTTGCTGCCGAGATACTTGTCATCGAACGAGTCGAAAGCGATCTCCGCGTTACTCGCAGCAGCAGCAGCAGCTACGGCGGCCGCAGCCGCCTCGCTGGCTTTCGTGCTGGCCGTGGTTGCATGTCCTTGCGCCTCTGCGGCCTTATTGGTTGCAATCGTGGCGTGAGACGATGCGCTCGCCTCTTTAGCGTTGACATCCGACTGGAGCGCGTTTGCCTCAGTCACAAAACCAGGGAGCGCGCCGAGTAGCGCATCAGCGCGATCGCTGAAGTCTTGCGGGGAGTCGCTTCGCGACGGCGGAGTCGGAAGAGCAGAGATAGGCATCAGATAAGTCCTTCGATTTCGATTGAGCACTCAGCGTGCCGGGGGGATGAAATCACGACGGAGAAGTCGCGATAAAACCCGTAGATGATTGTTGAGTCCAGGCGATCAGAGCCGATGAATACAGCCGGCTTTGCGCGGATCGCGGCCATTCGTGCTTGGAACGCATCGATCTCGCGATGCGTGAGGATGATCCCCCACCGCGCACGCTTGGCAAATGCTCGTTCAACGATCAGGAAGTTGCCGAACTGGTCGCGCTCTTTGCGGCTGTAGTCCTGGATTCCGGTGGTTGCGCCGGTCAAAATAGACGGACGAATTCCCCACTGGCGAACCATGCCGACCACAAGCGAGCCAAGCGAAACGGTCTCTCCGGATTCTTTGCGGACAGTGATCGAGATGGAGGCGTTCGGATAGAGCGGGAGGTTCGTGGCCGTAAAAACCGTCCGTGCCGTGATCGGGTCAGTGAAATAGGCGTACCAGTCCGACGAGATGATCGTGCTCGACAATCGGATGGTGCGCGAATAGACGACGCCTGCCAGCGGGTCCGTCATCACGATGTCCGCATAGGCCGCATCGACATTGACGAGTGCAACCGCATTTGCCGACCCTGGCGTGATCACGACTGTCATCGACGTTGTTGCCGTGCTCTGCGTGCCGACCTTGGCGTCAAACATCTTCCAACGATTCGTCGCGCCGACGTTGAGCCAGTCAAGCGGATTTTGATCGGGCTGTTTGTTTGTGTTGCTGGTCAGTGCCTCATAGATCACATGCCCGTAGATACGGCGATCCCCGATGGCGTAGGTCGTGACGCCATCCCACACAGGGTAGTCATCTTCATCAATCGTGCTAGACGTGAGATTCGCGTCGGTGACTGTGATCGGCTCGATTACCTTCATGCTGCGACCTCTGTAAGCATTGCGTCGCCGCCGCGCGTCACACGATCCAGAATGCGCTGCGTCGTGTGAGTGTTCCGGGCCGTCGATTCAGCAGACGCACGAAGCTCGATCACTTCCGCACGGAGCGCCTGCAATTCGGTGACGAGCGTTTCGGATGTGACAAAGCCGATGGATGCACTCGTGCTTTGATTGGTGTCGCTGGATTGCGCGATGACAACGCCGGCCTGCTGCTGCGCGAGCGGAACCGACGATGCGAACGTCTGCGACTGCGGGGCCGTGGCAGGATTGCCCGCCATGACGTTTTGCAGCGCAATAATCGCGTCACGAACACTCAGCACGGAGTCGTCAATATCGATCAGCGCGCCGACTTGTGCCGTCAGTGCATCAAGCTGTGCCTGAGCAATGGCCGACTGCCGATCAGCGACATCAATCGATCCGCCCACAGCCGCCTGCACCTGAGCCAGCGCTCGCGCGTAATCCTCTGCCGACGATGCCGAGATGCGCACCGTCTCCAGGTATTCCGTCGAGACAGATGCCAGCGACTCCATTGCCGCCACATCGCCGAGCTGGGCACGCGTCGAAACGTCGCGGAACTGCTGCGCCGCAAGCGTGGCGCGAGTTTGCTCGTCGAGCGATTGCGCGTTGAGCGAGTCACGGAAGCCCTTCAGCGACACCGAGAGCGACACGAATTGATCGATGACGCCAGACAGCCGGCCGGCCTCGCCGGAATAGGCGCGCTCAAGCGCCGTCTGAGCCTCGCGGATTGATAGCTCCTGCTGCCGCTGAGCCTCATCCCACAGGGCTTTAGCCTGGAGCAGCGACACGGCCAGATTGCGCCCCGCCTCCGTCGTCAGGTCTTGCGAGCGGACGATCTGCTCGTAGGCTTCCGCTGTCTGCGGGATCGTCACGCCGAGCGATGCGAATGCCGCAGCGAGCCGTTCAGCAGGCGAGTCGAACGCTTCCGAGATGCCCGCACGAATCGCATTCTCAACGGCAATCATCCTCGCATACGCTGCCGCCAGCGTTTCGCCGGCCTGCTGCATGATGTTCGCGCGCTCGATCTCCGCCGCGCTTATGCCCTGCACCAGTAGATCAAGGACATCCATCTGCTCTTGTGCGTCGCGCGCCGCACCCTGCGCGTCTGTGCGGAGCTGCCGCCAGGCGTTGATCGTGGCCTGCGGCAGCGTGCCCTCATCAACGAGGTCATTCAGGATGCGCTTGAATGCATCCTCGCCGACCGCGCCGAAGTTGTAGCCGGTTCCGCCATTGCCGCGCGGCGCAGTCGGCGTGCGCAGCCCGCCCGCCAGATCAACGCGGAAACCGTCGCGCTGCCCGGTAATCACCGTAAGCGCCCGATTGATGCCGGCGTCTGCTGCGAAGCCGGACAGAAACTGTGCAAGTTGCGCCGTCTGGTCGCGCGCCTGCTGGCCGGGGTCTTTCTTGCCGGTCATTGAGCCGACATTCGACAGCGCACCAGTCAGCGGGTTGATCGTCGCCCATGCACTCTTATCGGAAGGCTTTTTGTCGAACGCTCCGAACAGCGATGCGAGCGCCAGCGCACCGCCAATCCAAGGCAGCGCAGCCCCAGCGATCATCCCCGCGCCAGCCGCCCCGCCGCCTGCCGTTCCGAACAGCGAAGCGCCGGCAGAGAGCGATCCGAGCGTGCCCGCGCCGCTGGCAAGCGACGTGCCAAAGCCCGTCAGGAACCCGCCCGCAAGCGTGCCTGTGCCCAATGCGCTGCCAGCCCATAGTGCAGCGCTGCCGAGCGCGCTGCCGGGGATCAGCGACGTAGGATTGAGGCCGAATCCGCCGCCGCCCTGCGCCTGCCCACCGAAGCCCATCGCCCCGGCGATCTGGCCGGCAATGGGCGCAACGATGGCCTGCACAATCGGGCGCAGTACCATCGATCGGAACAGCCCTTCGATGTACTCCGCGCCAGACCTCCCGCCTTCCATCAGCGCACCGATCAGCGCGTCCTCGATGGCGTTCGCCGTGCGCTCCCATTCCTGCGCGGCTTTCTCTGCGGCCTTTCGGTTCGCGTCTGCGACTTCGATGCCTGCTGTTGCCGATGCAATGCGCTTGCGGGCTTCGATCTCACGATCAACGTTGCGCAGATACTCGTCTGTCGCGCCGTTCGCCGCCGCCATCGCGCGCACTTCTTCGAGCCGCGCAATCGTCGTGCGCTCAATCTCTGCTTTCGTCAGCCCGTAGTTCGCAAGCTCGGTTTCGAGCGCCAGCGCGCGATCCTCCAGCGCACCGACAGTCGAGGCGAGCGCCTTGCCATAGCCCTCGGCGTCCTTAGCCGCCTGCTTCATCGCGGGCTGCTGCGCGAGCAAAGCGGCCTGTGCGTTCGTCAGGTCTTGCAGGCTGATCGCGCCGGCCTTGTAAGCCTGGCCGAGCGCTTCCCACTTCTTGAAGAAGTCGGCGGACAGCCCCGAGCTTTGCCCGAGCAGCGACGCGACAAGATCGCGCGCAGCCTCTGCCATGCGCTGCGTCTCGTCGGCGTAGGCTTTCGACGCCTTCGCGGCCTCGTCGGCTTCCTTCTTCGTGCGGACGTGGCCCTTGGCCATGCGCTCTAGGGCTTCAGAGAGCGCGCTAGAGGCCGCGTAAGCGTCCTTCTCGCCGTTGGCTAGGTCACGCATTGCCGTGGCGAGCGCGACGGCATCCTTGTTCCCGGAGAGCAGTTGCGTACCGAATCGCGTGAATGCCGAGCCTACGTCCTCGGTGCCGTCGCGCAGCCCCTTGAGGACTGGTGCAAGTCGCTCCGCAACGTCCAGCGTAACGCCAAGGTCATCAGCAACGCGACTCGCTGCCGTGCCGCCGCCAGACAGCTTGTCCAGAAAGCTGAAATCGCCGATGCCGGAAAGCGACTCGGAGAACGCCTTCTGTGAGACAAGCCGCTGTGTCTCGATGAATGCCCGCTGGAAGTTGAGTTGTTCAATCGTCGCTGCGCGCGCGGCGGCGCTCGCCGAGTTGAACTCTTCGTACAGCCCCTCCATGTCGAACGTGCGCACCGTGCGCCCGACTTGGCTAATAGCGTCGTCCATGCCGGACATCGCATCTTTGAGCGATTCGGCCTCGTTCGCGGAATCTCCGAACAGGTTGATCATGTTCGGCAGCAGCGCAGCCACGACGCCGATGCCGGCACCAAGCGCGCCAAACCCGCCGAGCAGCTGCGGCAAGTTCATGGACAGCGCCATAGCGGCAGACGTGCCGCCGTTGGTCTGCACGATAAAGTCTTGCAGCTGGTACGAAAGGTTTTGCATGCCGCCGCGCATTCCCGCGCTCGCGCCGGTAACGTGCGTCTGCGCCCGCTCCAGTTCGCGCAGGTTTGCCAGCAGCGGCTCGAACTTCGCCCTGTCCAATCCCTGCGTATCAATACGCAATTCCAGCCGCTGCGATGCCGTCTTGCCAAGGTTTTGCAGCTCGGTCGTGGCCCGTTTGATACTGGAGACAATCCGGCCTTCTGCGCGCGTGAATTCGTCCGCGCTGCGATTCGCGCCCGTGCCTATCTGATCGACAGCCTGCCCGGCTTGCGCGGAGGTCTGCGTGACCTTCTGCGCCATTTGCTCGGACTTCTGCCCGACGCGATCAAAGGCGCGCTCTGCGCCCTCGCTCGACATCTCGACGACGCCTTGGATTTTTAGGTCATTCGCCATTGCAAACCCGCAAATAAAAAAGCCCGCATATAGCGGGCTTGTTTTGTTGATTCTTTAAATTGTGCAGCCTTCGTGCAAAATACGCTTGGCTTCTAAATATCTTGCGTGCGCTTCCTCTGCTGAGGAAAAGTACCCTAAATGCTTCAGCCTTCCGCAATGCCTAATGTGTGACTTCCATTTCGTGTGGTACTCACACCAGTGCGCGCCAAGAAGGCCGCTAGACTTGTTGTCTGATCTTGCGGATCTTAAGTTTTCTCTGTTTAGCCTGTCTGTTGCGACGCGCAAATTAGAAAACCTATTGTCCATTCCGTTGCCGTTTATATGGTCTATATACATTCTCGGCCACTCTCCGGTCATGTATAGCCATGCTAGCCTATGAGCTAAATACTTTCGGCCATTCAGCCATATAACTGAATATCTTGCGCCTGCCGATCCTGCAACGTCTCCAGCTTTTGCGTTGCTCGCCCTAATTTTCCTTGTGAAAATTCCTGTCGATGGATCGTAGCAAAGCGCTTCCCTTAGTTTTTCTGCCGTTAGCGCGGACTGCTTCTCAAGTCTGACGCTCAAGCGTCTATGATTTAGACCTGCTTCATTGATCATGGCTTTCTCCTAGAAATATGCCATAAACCCCATCCGCCAAGATGGGTGGGCGGGCTGCTAAGGGTTGGCGGACCGGCATCTAGGAACCGGCAGAGACAAGCTCTCCCACGCAGTCCGCCCGTTGAGCGCGCATGCATATGGACATAAAAATACCGCCATTGCGGCGGGTGTCCGCCTAGATGCCCGAGCCGCCAAGCTCGGCGCGCCAGTGTGGCGCGCATGTTCAATGCTATCAGCTCAGACCGAGATTATCAACTCGAACGCATTGCGGACAATGCAGCAGACTCCATTAATCTGATTTCATCGAACACATGCCACCACTCATCTCCATCTATCCCGAATCTGTCGATTATAGAAAACAGGACTTGATACTTAAGCCCTGTCGGCCCATTGACTCCTACATCCCACTGGCTCTGCATCATCGAGAATATCCTGAAGACTTGAGCATTATCTGGCCATATCTCGGCCTCTTGCTCGTAGTCATCGATTGTAAGCCCGGTGTTTTGCAGCTCATCTTCTGTCGGCTGTCGAGAATACAGAACCTCGACAGCGGCAATCAGTTTCCCAATCGCCCCTCACGGCACGCACGGCCAAACGCCTCGAACAGCGCAGGGATTGCGCCCGCTCCGCAGTCCTCTTCCAGTTCGATGACGGACTCCTTGCTCAGAGGCACGTCCAGCCCCCACGAATGCACGATGTCCAGCAGGCGATCCGCCGAAAGTTCGCCGCCTTGCTCGTAGAGCTTCTCCCACGAGAACTCATCGCCCTGGTCGAATTCCGGCCGATTCTTGATGATGCCGTCCTGCCATGCGCCGAATTCCTTCTTGGTCATGTACTTGAAGGTGACGGGAATCACGCCTTCCGTGCCATCGGGCAAGGTGATCGTGACTTCGATCTCCTTGAACGTTGCCGGGCGCTTGCCGAGCTTAATCTTGTTTGCCATTTGTCTTGTTCTCGTCGTGTAAAAAGGCCCATGCGGCTTACGGTCCGCATGGCGTAAAAAAGCCCGCCGAAGCGGGCTAGGAGGCAACGATTACGCGCTATACCGGGTGATCCGTCCATTGCCCGAGATACTGACGGTGTTCGTCAGAATCTGGCCATCGGCCATGCGGACGTTCTCGTTCAGCGCGATGGTGCAGGGCGTGTAGATCACCGATCCGTTCTTCAGCGTCTTCTTCAGGATGGTGTCGGTCTGCACCTCCGAGAGCTGGCGCAACGCGTTATAGGCGGCGGTACCGTATTGGTCGGCGTCGATCTCGAACGTTTCCTGAACGGCCGTGAAACCGTCGTTGAGCGTGGTCTCCACGTCCTCATCCATGAATCGCACGGTGACGGTGCGGGGCTCGCCGCCGCTGGAGTTGCTGTTCAAGTACTTACTGATCTGCGTGAAGGTATTCACCTTGCGCACGGTGCCGCCGCCCGAGCCAGCCGGGAAAAACTCGGTATTGCTGGTGTCGATGCCCTCGGCGACAAAGGAATCGGTCAGCACCGACTTGACCTTGACGGCGCGGCGGTTCAGACGGCCCCAGGCTGAGTAGATTTGCACGATGTCACCGACCGAATAGCCGTGGGCAGTGCAGGAAACGACCGCCTCGCCGCCAGGGGCGGAATTGCTGATGCCGGTAACAGTCTTGGCCGACGCGAACGCGGTCGCGACCGAAAGAAGGGTGCCGCTAGGAAGGGTTGCCATTTCGGGTTCTCCAAAAACAAAAAACCCGCACAATGGCGGGCATAAAAAAGCCGCCCAAAGGCGGCTGTCTTGTGACGCAGGGAGTTTAGGCGCGACTCTCCCCGGCGCCTGAATTATATAGCGTTATCGCGAGCCGAATACGTCAAATCGCTGAATGCTGCCGTACAGCCCCGTATCAGGTTCGTGCATGGACATCGGCTCGCCCTGCGGCTCCGCTTGAAATGCGGGCGATGCGCAGATTGCGTCCTCGATTTGCTGGATCATCGTCGCCGACTCCATCCGAGACCGCGACCAGACATTGATCTGCATCAGCGGATAGCGGCTGTCTGCCGTATTGTCGCCATACCGCATGGATTGCCCGCCGATCTGCTGCCACGTCGCGTATGGCGTCGCCGTGCCTTCCGGCGCGACATCGGGGTACGTGCGCGGGGTGATCACTTTCAGCAGCGCAACAAGATCGGATTCGATGCTCACTTCGTCACTTCCTCGATATACCGCTGCTTGATCGCTTCTCGCACCTGAGCGCGCGTTTCAGCGACTGCGCGAGCGATGAATGATTTTGCGGGCGCTCTGCTGGTTCCAACTTCCACCATTGCGCCATAGGGCGCTTTCGTCGCATTCCATGAGACGTGATAGACGCTCACGTCCTTGTAGCTGTTGTCCTTCGAGAACGCCTGATAGATCGAGTCGCGCAGCGTGCCGGGCTTGAACGGGCCATATACGCGCCCTTCGATCTGGAACATATGCGGCGCGTCGGACACTGGCGCAAGCTGCTTCGCCCGCTCATAGACGATCTGCGCGCCAGCCTGCGCAGCGGGGCGCGTGGCCTTCTGCAACAGCGCAAGCTCTGCGGCCATTTCCTGTTTGAACTGGCGCATGTTGATCGAGACTTTGAGGCCCATTACAGCGACTCGCACATCAGCGTCAAATGGCGACGCGCGGTCGGATCAGGCAATACAGCACGGATGTTGTACGTCTTGCCGTCGTGCATGATCCGCATCTCAGGCTCGATGCCTGCCTGATAGCGGATCGTGATCTTCGTCGTCACGCCAGCCTGTTCGGCTTGTGCCGCGATGTACTCGCGACCGGAGAGCGGCCATACCTCAGCCGGGACGATGGCGACTGTCTCCCACGTCTCGACGGGCTGGCCCCATGCGTCCGCGCCCGTTGTCTTGCGCTCGATCGTGACCCTGTGCCGCAGTCTGTGTGCCAAGCTCATCGCGGCCTCAGTGTGATGGTGCGCCCGCTAGCAGCCGACATCAGCCGGCCAGCGGGAACGGTGATCGTGACCGACGACGGATAGCTCTCGCCCATGGTGTCAGTCCTTTGAATGGCGGCAGGTTTCGTGCATCCGTCTGCACTCGGCAGCGGCGTCGATCAGATCAAGTGTCCAGAGGGTGACGGCGAGCTCGTCGGCGTCAGTCGGGGTGGGGAGTTGCGGGCAAGGCGACAGGCACTCGCTCGGGCGCAGCAAGCTGATTCGCGGCTCGGACGGAGGCGGCGTAGTCGTGCAGCCGGTCAGCAGGGAGAGCGCAATCAGGGCGAGGGGCGTGACGTAGTGCATTCAGTTGGCCTCGCAATCGGGCTTCACGAGATGCAGCGGCGGACGCAGCCATTCGTGATGCCTCGTCAATCCGGCGCGCGGACTCGGCTTCAGCGTCGAGACGTGCAGCGACAGCAGCGGCGTGCGCAGCCTGTGCGGCGCGAGCGGTGCAAGCGTCTGCGGCAGTCTGTACGCCGTGGCGGTAGCCGCCCCAGCCAGCCAAAGCGACAGCCAAACCGACGGCCAGAAGCAGATAGGGATTCGGGACCACATTACTTTCCTCCCATGTACGCCAGCGCGGCGCTGTAGAGCTTGATCCGGTCGTCGAGGCCAGTCAGCCCACCATTGACGCGGCGCGTGACGGCGGCCATGTCGCCGGTATCGGCGAGGCTGTTGCAGCCGTGGCGGTGCCACCATTCGGCCGCGCTCATCGCTGCGAGGTATGGCTGTTCGAGCTGCTCGGGCTTGTCGATCAGATCGAGCCCCAGCTCGGCGCCAGATGCGGCGTAGTTCGCGCGCCCGGTGATCTGAATGAGGCCGCGGCCGCGGTAGCGCCACCCGTCGCCAGATCCGGCGCTGCCGTTGCCGAGGCGGCCGGCGTAGGTGAGGTTTGCGATGTCTTCTTGCCTACGGGCAATGCGGATCGCGGTGGCGTTCGGCGTGATGCCGCCATCTGCATGCACAACCAGCGTTGCGGTACTTTTTGCGTAGCGGGCGGGCCATGTGCGGGCGAGCCCTTCGGCGCTGTAGTTGAGGTTTTCGACCGTGCGCGTGAGCCGGGCGGACTCGTGCGCGATCGTCGCGAGCCACGCGGCCAGCCGGCGCGGGCTGGCGTCGATCTGGTAGCGGTGTGCGGCCTGGCTGAGATGCGGGAGCCATTGCACGGCCAAAGCGTGCCGGATGCCGAGCGCCTCGAGGAGGCCGATGGTGATCGGGCTGATTAGCGGGGCGCGGTCGCGCTCGGACGGCATCATTTTCGTGGCGTCACGAACATGATCAGGGCGCAGGAAGCCGGTGATGCGGTCGATGAAGGCGGTCAGCATTTGCGCGATCTCCACCAGGTGCCAATGCACGTCACAACGAGCCCGATGCGCAGCAACAAGCCGGCATTCCAGACGGCCCCCCAATTCTCGGATGCGCTCAATATGAGGTATGCCGTGCCGATCAGCCCCCACACCATCAGCATGAGACCCATCTTGACCGTGACGCCCTCGTGAATCTTCGGGTTGAGGATCAGCCCCGTGAGCATCGCGGCAGCGAGCAGCGACACGAGGCCGTTGGCAATCTGCATCGGCCCGACAATCAGCGATTCCATGGCAGCAACCGTCCAAGATCGGCAGTGCGGATGGCCTCTACGATCGCGGCGATCAAGTTGAGCCCGAAGAGGCCGCACAGGAACGCGACTGCCGATTGCATCGTGGGCTCTTCGAGGCCGAGGTAGCCCGCCGCGGCCGGCGAGACGTAGCCGGCGATCAAGAGACCCGCGAACACGTTGAACAGGCGCTCTGCCCACGACAGGCCAGGCACGCCGCGCAACGCGACGATGGCGCCCATTGCGCCGGCCACCCAAGGGGACTTGATCAGCTCTGGATTAATGTCAGGCTGCATATCCGCCCCTCAGAATGATTTGTAGGGCCATAGCAACTGCTCCGCCGCTGCCCTGTATGCGGTGCGCTTTTCCGGGCTGGCGTCGTAGTCCGCAGAGACCATCAGCACGACCGCCTGGAACACATCCTCCGGGATCTCAACATCCGCAGCGGCGCCCGGCACGGCAGGCAGCGTGCCGTTGTCCATGAACGCCAGGCACTCCCGCATAGCCGATCCGATAAGGCGAGTCAGCAGCGCGTCGTCGTCGTTGTGCGTGACACGCAGCGCGGCTTTTACGTCGGCAAGGGCGGTCATTTTGTGGCTCACAAATAAAAAGCCCGGCACAAGGCCGGGCTGGATGAGTGCGAAGGGCGCGCGAGGGGGATTAGAGCGAGTCCGGGATGGCCTGCATCCACAGGTCGCGGACGCGGAACTTCGTGCCTGCAACGCCGTTGATCGCAAACTGCACATCGACCGGGAACCACGTCATGTCGTTTGCGCCCGCCGCATCCGGCCATGCGAATCCATCATTCGCGCCGAAGATCGTGTTGGTCGCGCTCGCCGTCGTGGCTGCGGAAACTTTCAGTTCGCCCGCCGACCCGTAGCCGTATTCCGCGAGTCGCGGGAACTCGATCACGACGCGACCATTTTCCGCGCGGGCCATCGTGTGCAGGTCAGATGCAGCGGCAAACGCAGCATTTGCAGCGATCCCGGCATTGATCGCGGCGGCGACTTCTTTCGCCGTGACCGCCGACGCCGAGGCCGCACCAACAGAGCAGTCAATATCGAAGGCGGTGAAACCCGGAACTGTCAGCTTGACGTTCTTGTTTGTCGAGAGGTTCCACGGTTGCGCATTGATGCTCACAATCTTTGCAAACCCGCGACCGCGAGGCGTCGGCACGGTGAAATCAAACGTCAGGTCGTTGTACGGCCCCGTCAGAATTTCGGACGAGATTTTTGAGAGCGTTTGCCCTGCAATCTGATCCGGCCAGTCGCCACGCACGCTCGCAACATAGAACCGGCAACCATAAATATCTGCGGTCGCGCCGATGGTCTCCACCCGAGCGCCGATCCGGTAGCGTTTGCCGCGCTCCAGAATCACGCGCTGCGTCAGTACCGTGCGCAGCGATCCGGCAGATGTAAATTCGATGCCGCCGTCGATCTGGCTGATCGCGGGCAGACTGAATCCGTCCAGCTTCCAGCCGCTGATGAGCCGCCCCCAGTTGTCGGTGGTCTTGAGTTCGGCGCCAGGACGGGCGCGCAGGGTGGGGTTGTAGATCAGGTTCTTGGTCGGCAGGCTGATGCGCGCAACTTGATTCAGATCACGCTGCTGGACGATGCGGATTTTCCCGGCATCGGCTGCTGCGCGCAGACGGCCAAGCAGATAGACAAACGGCGCCTCGGTCATGTCCGCGCCGGCGCCTGCCGTGCGCAGGTAGTAGCCCGACGAGCCCGGTACTGTGCCGTCATCGGGCACGGCATCCGGTGTGATCGCGTGGATCAGCAGATCAACAACGTGGCCGCGCGACGCAATGATGCCCTCTACCAGCCCATCAATCGCTTCGGTGCTGTTGTAGTTGTTTTTGGTGCTGATGTGGGTATGAAACCCGTTCGCGGCCAGCGTGATCGACATCGGCTTGGGCTCGATAATGTCCCACCGACTGTTACCACGAAACTGCTCGTAGTCGCCTGCCATCTCCGCCGCATGGCTGGCAAAGAAGTTCGATCCAGACTGGATAAACGTCGGCAGGTCAGTGCCAGCCGCCTGCGCTGCGACTCGCGCACCTACAGCATTGCGCCGGCGCAGGTATGCGGCAGACAACCCGCCCGCAGGCAGTACGCACGGCTGGCGCATGCAGTCGAATTTATAGGAGTACTTGACGCCGCGCCCCAGGTTCAGCGCCGCTTCCTCGCCCGTCATGTAGGCCCGACCGACAGCGCCCATGTCGTTGCAGAGGGCAGTGAAATACTCCCCGTTCTGATCCGTCGAGGCGAGAGCCGGATTAACTGCACGTACCGCAGCCAGCAGGCTCGACATGGTGTGAGCTGACAACGGAATCGACGCTACGCGCATGCCGTCGCGGATTATGTTGAGCGAGGTGGCGGTGAGATAGGCAAAAACGTTCTGTGCGGGCGTGACGGCGGTATCCCAGAAAATGCGGATTCCGCCAGCCATCGAGAAGTTCATCCCGTAGGTCGATGCGGCGATACAGCTTTTCGCGTTCGTGTCCGCGATGGTCAGCAGCAGCGCCGACGACTCAGAACCAGACAGCTCGGTGCTGTATCTGCTCGTCCAGTTAGGGAGCGCGTCGATTGCCGCCGACAGCTCACCGATGGTCGGATAGGTCGCGAAACCAAACACGAAATCATGCACGTTGCCTGCGGTCGTGCCGACGACGCCGGTCGATGTGACGTGCATCGTCGCAGTGGCGGCATTGCCGGTGTATTTGACATGCAGGCCCGCATCGGGACTCGTCCAGTCCTGGTAGTGCCGGACGCCGTGCGAGCCGAGCTCGATCATGCCCCAGGATTCCAGCGTCTTGAGCTGATCCCAGGACAGCATCGACCCCTGCCCAACGCCCTCGCCAGTCTGCGAGTTTGTATTGACGGCGACATACGGGACGATGCCGCGCGAGGCGTACAGCCCCGCGAGTCCGTTGCGCCCGTTAGTGCCCCACAACTGCGGATAGGGGTGGTCGCCCCCGATGAGTACGACGGGCGTATCGAGCGCGGCCACAGCGACACGACGCCCGCTGAGGTGCAATTCTCCAACCCACCCACCCGGACCCGTTACCGCAGTGACCGGCACAGGCGGCGACGAAAACAGCCCAGTAGCCAACAGCGCAGATGCTTCAGACGGCGATCTCGACTCAATCTGCCCAGGCATCCAAGCGCTTTGACGCCCGGTAATCGAGATCTCGGGCCAACGCTGCGCGGCGCCGACGTATTTGATTTGAATCGTCTGATCGCTCATTTCGTTTCACTCACTTGGATTTCGTTCGACGCTTTGGCGCAGCGTCTTTGTTCTCTGGCGCGGACTCGTGCGCTTTGCCGGCCCATCCCTCGCGCGCAGCAATCTCCGCCGCATCGTCCGGGCAGTCGTCGCCGACGGCGTACTCAACCACGCGATAGCCGTCATGCGCGAAGGCAAACGGCTTGATGACCTTGAGCTTTTCCATGATGGAAAACGGGGGCCGAAGCCCCCGCCCTCATTACGCCGCAGCGATCTTGATGACCTTGATCGCGTCGGAATCGACCACGCACCCGCCGAGGCGCTTCCGCGTGTAGAAACCTACGTAAGGCTTCGCTGTATATGGGTCTCTCAGAATCGAGGTGCCGATGCGATCGACGATCAGGTAGCCGCGCGAGAAGTCGCCGAAGGCGATCGGAAGGGCGTTGGCAGCCTTTGCCGGCATGTCCTCGGCTTCGGTGATGCCGTAGCCGAGCAGGGTGTCCGGCTGACCGGCTTCGAGGCCCGGACGCCAGATGTAATTGCCGGTGGTGTCCTTCCACTTGCGCACATCGGCCAGGATGCCCTTGTTCATGACGAAGCGAGCATTCGAGCGGAACCCGGCCTTGAGCTTGTACACCAGCGTCAGCAGGATGTCCTGCGGATTCGATGCAGCCCAATCGGCGGCAACGCCAGTTGCAACGTGTTCCAGCGTGCCGAACGCGCGCGCGCTGTCGGCAGTCGCCGCGGTGGTGTAGGCGAGGAAGCCCTTCGGCTTCTTGGTGCCGTCGCCGGACACGAACGCGGCGCCTTCAGCGCGGGCGAACTCGCTGGCGACTTCTTCGCCGATCCAGGCTTCGGCGTTGAAGAACACGTCTTCGAGCATCTGCTGAGTGGCCTGCGGATAGGCGTACAGCTCGCCCATGAACGGGGTCACCTGCGCGAACTGGCTGGAGTTGGTCGCAGTGCGGGCGTCGTCTTCATCCACCCATCCTGACGCGGTGCCGCGGATGTTGACCAGCTTCTTGTAGTCGCTGGTGCCGATTGCGCGGACGGTCGCGATCTGGCGGATGGGCGAAACGTCGATCAGCTTGGCGAGGATATCGCGGTCGATCTCTTCCGGCACGGCATACGCGCCGTCTGCATCGGTCGTGATGTTGTAAGCCTTGCGTTGCAGGTCCCCCAGGTTGCTGTCATCGCCCTTGCGCATGAACTTCTGGAACGCGGCCTTGTGCTCGGCCTTGGCCTTGTCGGCTTCGCCGGGGGCGCCGGGGCGATTCATGCGCTTTTCCAGCGCTTCGATTTCCGACTTCACGTCCGCGATCTTGCCGAGCTCGGCGTCGATCTTGGCGAGCTTGGCTTCGAGCGACTCGACGGACTTGCCGTCCGCCTTGGCCTTGATCAACTGATCGTTGGTCGCCTTAAATTCCTCGAAGGCGTTGCCCTGCTTCTGGAGCAGGTCTTTCAGGTCTTGCAGGTCCATAGCTGGACTCCTTTACTTGAAAAGTGCGGTATTGCGCTGCACGAGTGCAGCCAGTTCGCCCAGCTCATCGGAATCGCTCCGGCCATGCAGGGACTTGATACGGCTCACGAGAGCCATTGCCTCCCGCCGCGAAAGCCCGCCTGCATCACGCAGGTATGCTTCGGCGTCGGAAAGGGAATTCAGGGAATCGATGCTTTTCACCGCAGCAATGCGCGCGGCATCGTTCGCGGGGAATGTCACGAGAGACACTTCCCACAAATCGACCTTCTTGAGCGTGCGGACGCCGGAAACCTTGTCGTAACTGTCTTCACGAGAGACAAAGCCAATCGACAGCCCGGAAAGCGCCCGCATCTTCAGCAACTCGTAGGCTTCGGCGCCGCGCGCAGTCTTCAGCGCGAGCTTGCCTTCGACGTAGAGGCCCACTGCATCCTCGCGTACGGCCGTATAGACGCCGATCGGCTCGCCGCTGCGGTGCTGCCACAGCAAAGCCGGCATCCGACCTTGCAGGGACTCGGCAAAAGCGCCCGGCGCGACGACTTCCTTGTAGGAATCAAGCACGCCGAACACGGAGCCGTAGCCAGAAAAAAGGCCGTCATCAGAGACGGCCTTAACTTCGAACGGCACATCCAGATAATCACGCATCCTGCGCGCCCTCCTTCGGATCAGCGCTTGCCGCCATGTTGAGCGGCGTAAGCGGCTCATCCAGCCCGTCAATCGGGTTGAATTCCAGTTTTTCGCGGGCCTCGTTGCGCGTCATGATGCCCATCGAGACCATTTTGTTGAGGTAGTCCGCCGTGTCCTTGAGCGCGCCGCGCAGCAAGCCGGCCGTCACGAATTTGGTGTAATAGCCCTGCCGGCGCTCGTCATCCGTCAGCAATTGGCAGTCGGCGCTCTGTTCGATCCGCTCATACCATGGCGTAAGCGTATGCACGACGTGAGCCAGGAATTCCTGCTCTGCCGCTGCGAACGTCATGGACTGGCCGGAGTGTCCGATCATCGAAGGGCGAACGCGGAAATAGCGGCACACCTCTTCGATCTGGTGTCGCCGGGTTTCGATGTGCTGCGCATCCACGCCGGTCATCTGCGTTTGCAGCCACTTTGCGTTACGGTCAAGGATCATCGGGGCGCCAGCGTTCGCCGATCCGGCATAGTTCGCAGCAATCCATGCCTTCAGCGCCGTGTGCTGATCCTTCGATAGCGTGCCTTCGACGCTATACACGCCCGATGTCCTCACGCCCTGTCCGTGCAATGCGGACTGACTGGACTCCGTGGCGATGGTCAGGCCGATGGCCTCGCGCGCAATCTTCAGCGCATCCATCCCGATGAAGCCATCCCACGAAGGTCCGGGGATGTGCCAAATCGCTTCGGGCGGGAATTCCTTCCACTGCCCGTCTTTCCCCTTCAGTTCCCACTTCGGCGCATCGCCAATCACGCCTGGTTTTGTGCATCGCACCGCAGACGGGTCAAGCGGGATGATCTCCGACACGCGACGATCACGCCCGGTGCGATTCACGAACGCCACCGCCCCGCCCGCCAGCAGCGCATGAATCATCATCGTTTCGCGCAGCGAGAACGAAGTCATGTATCCATTTGGCTTGCGGTGCAGCAAGTCGTAGAGCGGGTGACCCTTCGCTGCGGACTTGTCCCGACCTTCGTCGCGGAAAACCTTGAATGGAACCTGCGATACACCCTCAGAGAGGACGCGCACGCACGCATACACGGCAGAGACTTGCAGCGCGGTGCTGAGTGTCACCTTTTGCCCGGAGATACTGGTCGGAATCGACCAGCCAACGTCAGACATCAGATCGACAACGGTATAGCCGCCTTCCGCCTTCTTTCGGAACGGCAGGAAGTCAAGCCAGCTCATTTAGGATTCCCAAAAAGACACTTCTGTTTCAACCTGATTCGGCATCACGCCCACCGCCATCGCCAGCGCCACCATGCCGTCAATACGGCCGGATGCGCGGGACTTCACGAACTTGCGGTTCTCTGCCGGGTCTTGCACGACAGTGGCGTTATTCGCGCACATCGCAAGCACAGGATGGTTGCCGTGCTTCAACTGCGCGTTGAGGATCTTCGACTCCAGTTCGCGCAATGCCGGGCTCATGCTGACAAAGCCCTGGCCGAATTCCACGAACCGCTCTAGCTCGTCCTCGCTGAATCCCGCACGCTCAAGGCACGGCTTCAGAAAGCGCATGTTGTAGCGGTCGAACGCAATCGCCTGTACGTCGTAGCGGTCGAACACCTCGCGCATATACGCCGCGATGAATTCGTACTGAATCGAGCGCCCTGGTGTTGTCTCTAGCCAGCCATCGCGTGCCCACAGGTCATACGGCACACGGTCCGCACGGCTCTTTTCCGCCAAGCCTTCAGCCGGAAGCCAGAACGTCGGATGCACATCGCCGGCATCGGACACGAGGACAAGCGCCGTCAAGTCTGACACAGACGACAGGTCAAGCCCGCCCCAAATCCGCTTGCCTTCCAGTGCTTCAGGCAATGCCCCGCAAGATTCCCACGTCGCACGAGTCACGAACGGGTTACGCGCCTCGACACGCTGATTCAGGATCAGGTTTCGATAAGCAGCCTCACGCGACGGCATCCGCCGCGCCTCTTCAGACTGGCGCCGCACCTCGTCCTGATTCATGAAGACATCAAAGTGCGGATTGGCAAGCCTGATCGATGACTCTGCGAACGGATCGCAATCAAGCGGCGCCGTATGCAGCGCGACCTTTACACGCGGGTCCGCCCCCGTCAGTGCGTCGTCAATCAGCACAGAGAGCAGATCCGCATCGGTCGGCGCTTGCGTGCTGATGATGATTGATAGCGGCTCTTCCTGCGCCGCGCTCGCCGTTTCCAGCGCTTCATACAACTCGCTGCGCGGACCCTTCACCTGCCCAAGTTCGTCATGCACCACGAACACAGGCGACAAACCGTAAGCCGTCGAAGCGTCCGCAGACAGCGCCCGGTACAGCGTGCCCAGGTCAGGGCAGAACAACTGCTTTGCCGTGTCGCGCACCGTCACCACAGACGACAGATCGGGCGACATCCGAACGACCTTCGCAGCCAGGGCGAACAGGATCGACGCCTGATCACGCGATTGCGCAGCCGAGAACAGTTGCGAGTTCGCTCGCGCTTCCGGTCCGCACAGATGCAGCAGCAGCAGGAAGGCAGATAGCGCCGTTTTTGCGTTCTTCCGGCCGACAGAAAGAATAAATGTGCGGGTTGGAGTGTCGTATATCGCTTTTATCCATCCGCGCTGGTGTTCAGTAAGCTTAACCCTCTGGCCTACCAGCTTTCCTTCTGGAATGCGACATACAGACTCAATCCACGCAACGTTCCTGTCGCCGCGAGTCCTCTTCTTCACGGCATGTCGGGCCACCACCTGTTCCCCTTTGACCTGTTCTCCGTCGCGCCAACAATCCTTAGATTGCTCTCACAGTGGAGCCCGCAAACAACCTTCGATCTAAGCGGAACGATGTGGTCGACTTCAGCCAGTGAGCCAATACTTCTCAGCCGCTCGGCTTCTTCGTAAATGTCTCTTATTGCTTGCAGGTTTGCCCACGCGGGCACAGCCTGTTTTTTGCGGAACTCTCTCCGCCTTGCGTTCTCAACCTTTCTCGCGCGGTAGCGCTCTCGGTGAAGGTCTTTGTTCCTTTCACGCCACAGCCTATCTATCGCCGATTTCCTTTCAGCGTTTGACGCTGCCCACTCGCGCACCTTCTGAATTGCGCGCTCTTTGTTCGCAGCCCGCCACGCAGCCGCCCTAGCGTTTTCGCGCTCTTTGTTGGACTGCTGTCGCGCGCGAGATTTAGCGCGCACTTCTTCAAGATTGTTGAGGCGCCACTGTTTGATGCAGCGCTTACAGTGCCCGTTTAAGCCGTCCTTCCTAGACTTCGACTTGGAGAACTCGCCTACCGGCTTGATCGTTCCGCACTTTGTGCAGAGCTTTTCGTGAGATACACTAGCTTCAGCCATCGCCCGACTCCTGACAGCCTGGTTGTGGTTAGAGCCCAGACTGCGTTACCAGCGCTTCTGGGCTCGTTCATTTTATCTTAATCGGATTCGTCCCCGAACTCCCACGGCTTGCGCTTGGCGCCCTTGTCCGCGTTGCGCCCCGCGCTGACTGCCTGGACTCGGCTGCTTGGCGTCAGTCGCAGCTTTCCGGCGAGGCTTGCGACTTTCCCCGCTAGCCGATCCTGCATCGCCAGCAGTTTGTCCCATCGCTTCAACCCCTCATCGTCCTTCGCCCACTCTGGATCGAAGGCGTCCAACTGCGCCGCCACCTGGTTCGCAGAAATAACCTGTCGGCAGTACTCGACCAGCACCGGGAAAGATTCCGGCGCAATCAGATCGCCGCCACGACTCGCCACCACCAGCCGCCACACGTCTTCCTGCTCAGGCGTCAGGTAAGACGGCGGCTCCGGTAGCTTCTGGAGTTCCTGAACAGGCTCGGCAACGGCCAGCGCGGCGGCAG
>ERZ761595.71-NODE-71-length-29179-cov-30.253811_pt1 | contig 29179 bp, 35 predicted proteins | sample MGYA00511035_ERZ761595 | MGnify/ENA primary metagenome ERZ761595 (study PRJEB28899, sample SAMN03785553) | bioreactor sludge metagenome | biome: EBPR Sludge; feature: EBPR Bioreactor; material: 0.22µm filtered reactor supernatant | place: Saint Lucia: Queensland...
GCGTGCCATATGGGTCACGCTCATCCCGTGGCACATCCGATAGCTGCCGCCAAGGGTCATCTACATAAGGGCTTGGCTCATATGTAGGTGGCGTGTATGGCTCTGGCAAAGGTTGTTGCGCTTGCAACAATTCCAAACGGCTTTGATAATTAGTATTATCCACTGGCTCAATTGCATCAGGCGTGCCATACGGGTCACGCTCATCACGCGGTGTCGGCAACTGCCAAGGGTCTAACTGCGTTTGTGCATAATCTGGTATCGTTGCATCCTCAGCCGCCGCCCCATCTTGCCCCTGCCCGCCCCACAAATTCCATAACCAATCAAACATAATTCACCTAAAAAAATAGTGCTACGTGCCACCGCACCTAGCACTATTTGCTATCCACTATCACTATCCACTATCACTATCTACCACTTCGGGAACTTATCTTCATCCTCATCTTCAGGCGGTATCCCGCCCCCAAACAAAATTTTGTTTGCATCGCTTGGCTGCGGGTTCCCCCAGTCATACCCACCCTGCGGATTGTCTGTTATCATCACTGGCTTAATGCCGCTCGTAAAATCATCGCTTTTAGGCGCTTTGCTAATTGCATCGCTGCTGCCACTATAGCCGCCGTTGCCATTTCCGCCGCCGTTATTCCCTATGCCCCTAAAAAATTCTTGGTTGTTTTGAGGTTGTCCCGTTCCCCACATCTCAGGGTTAACTGTATCCAACCCTTTGCTAAATCCATCTGTTGCCACCTGTGGCGCATCGCCACGCGGCTGCGTCATAGGTGCATCCCACGCGCTATTCGTCGGGGTTGCTGGCTGCATCGCTGGCTGCGTTACTCCCGCGCCAATTACCCCGCTTTGTTGCGGTTCTCCAATCCTCCCCCCTCGATCACTCCATCCGCGCTGCACTGCCGCCGCCCCAAATCCCGCATTTGCCGCCATGCGCCCTAGCTCGTCGTTCGTCAACGTCAGCCCCGCTGGCACATTATCAAACCCCACCAACTGCGCCCCCCACCGGTCAACCCCCGTAATGCGTGGGCGAATCCCCGCCACCTGTGCCGCCCGTTGTTGCTCTGCTGTTGGCCCTGCTGGCGTGGTGGGTCGTTGTTGCGCCGCCCGCACCGCGTCAGCTGTCATGCCAATCGCCCACGGGTTTGCCTGCTCAAACGCATTCAACCCACGCCCACCCGCCCGCACCTCGTTGCGCCCAAACTGATTCCAGTGATCCCACGCGCTAGCATATTGCCCGCGCTGCACCGCCGCCGCCACATCGGGATTGCGTGCTAGGTATTCCTGCTCACTCATCCCGCCCAAGTTTGGCGCTGTTTGCCGCCGCTCTCCAATTCCATAATTAATATAGTGATCGTAGCCACTGCTCACCCCCGCCCCGCCCCGCCGCAACGCCGCCGCCACATCAGGGTTCGCCCGCAAATACGCGGCCTCATCCCAGCCGCGTGGGGGAATGGCTGGCGTGTTCTGGGTAGGGGTTTGCATAGGTCGTTGGCTTGGCCCGCCGCCGCTTGGCGCTCGCTGTGGCGCTGGCTGTGGCGCTGCTTGCTGTGGGGTTTGCTGTGGCGGCTTCTGCCCATAGGCCGCATAAAACCGCGTGAGGTATTGCTCATACGTTTCTCCCGGGCGCTGATTCTCTGGCCGTTGCACCCCGCCTGTTTGTGCTGCCGCTGGCCGTGTTGCGGGTTGGGTCACCGCTGGCCGATATGGCTGCACCGTCCCCCGATCAGCCCCGCCCCCGTAATTGGCTACCGCCGCTTGCCCTGCGTTAGGCTGGCTCCATCGTGGGTCTAGCCCCGTCATCGGCTGTGTTCGTGGTGGCGTTAACCCGTTTGTTCCATCATCTCCCCGCCCCGCGCCCGCTACCGCCGCGTATTCCTCATCGGTTAACCAAGCTCCGTTGTAATATGGCATGTGTGTTTTCTCCTTTATTGACCGCCCAACATATTGATAATGTTGCTGGTGTCAGGCGGTAAATTAACTGGTGGTGTTGGCATTGGTGGCGCTGGCATTGGTGGCGCTGGCATTGCTGGCATTGCTGGCGCTGACATCATTGGCATTGGCGCTTCTGGCATCGGCATTGCTGCCCCCCCCATCTGACTACTGACGACTGACATCTGACTACTCAGCCCCAACTTCGCCCGCGCCCGTTCGCCCATCATATCGTTTACTTGCTTATCATTCATGGCTGCCCGTTCCTCCAGCGCCCGCTGCCAAATCACCTGTGGCGCTTCCGCACCTTTGCCTTTCACCTTGGTATACATCTCTAGCAATTCCGTCACTGGCAAATACCCCGCCTGCACCATCCGCGCCAAGTTGCTCAACTCATTGTTGTCATCCTTCGGCATGCCGCTGCTTAGCTTCACCTGCGCCCGATAGTGCATCGGGTCTAGGTCGTCATCTGTCACGCTTACGATATAGCGGTTGCCCAGCGCATTGGCCCCGTCTATCTGCATGCCCTCCATCGGGTCTAGCCATTCCTTCATCAGCCACAATGTATCATCCAGCAAATCCTCCAGCATCCGCTCCACCTGCTGTTGGCGCTCCGCCAACGTCATTTGAAACGCATTACTTAAGCCGCTGATCGCCTGCCCGCTCAGGTTAAATACCTGCCCATTAAGCACCTCTGGCACACCCACCCGGTCAATCTGTTTAAACAATTGCTCCATCGTGCGTAGCAATGCAGGGTTGCCCGCGGGTGGAATCACGTAATCAAAGTAAGCGCCCTGTGGCACTAAGTTAATCGCGCCCGCATCCTGTTTCCAATTCGCCATCACCCCTTCGTCATTGGTCTTGGCGGTCGGGTGACTGGCCTGTGCCGCTGCATCCAAGAATAACGATAGCAACATATTGCTACTGCCAATCAACCCCTGCGCCCACGCTGGCCCATCGCCGCCCACCATTGGGTAGAGCAGGCTTGTGCCTTCGGGTTTGGTCGGTATGCGAATCCCATCCACGCTATAGAATGGAATGCGCTTATAGCCCATCATGCGTAGTGGCTTCTTCACCAAATACCCGCGCCGCTCTTTATCCGCGCCTTTCACGCCTTGCGCATCCTCCACCGCTATCGCGTGGTATACCGCCCGCTCTCGCTTCGTCTTTGGCTTTGGCGTTAGCGCCTCGCCCTCGCCCACTTCCTCCGCCATCCCTTCGCCCATCTCGCCCACCTCGCCCGCTTCCTCCCCCATCTGACGACTGACTTCTGACTTCTGACTACTGTCCACCACCTTAGTAAACCAGTATTCAGTCCACGCCACTTCTTCATCCAGCCACGTATCCAGCCGCGTCTCATCATCATCGCTTGGCCTATCGCCCCGTAGCGTATAGCCCTCATCTTCAATCTCGCGTCGTGACCGCATCCACGTATGCACCAGTTCTGTATAGTGCCGATCTGTAATATCTCTCACCCCATACACCCGCCTTGGGTCAATGGCATACGTTGGGATGGGCCAATCGCCATCAATCGCCTCAGCATCAAACACCCGCTTTAGGTAGCCGCGCCCAAACGTTAACCCATACCATAGCGCATCTGCCAAGTGTTGCCACAACTGCGCCTGTGCCACATAGCCATATAGCACTTGCTCATGTAGCTGCGTCTTGGCATCATCCGCCATGTCGTGTGCGCATACTACGCTCACGCTAGGCGGTCGGCTAATCAACATCGCCTTGGTTTTCGTCACCGCATCGTAGGCAATCGGCAAACTCACGCGCTGGCTGCCGTCGGTCGGTTTCTCGTCGCCCCATGTATCCATGCCAAAATACTGCCCCATGCGTGCCATCTCCGCATCACGTCCCCCCGCCGCTAGCATCAGCTTTTCTTTCCGGTCAAAAATATGTTTAGCCGTTATTTTCATATCTCACTTCCTACTATCACTATCCACTATCACTATCCACTACCTGCCATACCCGCCCCGACTGCGCACCTCACCCGTTACAGGTCGCCACGCCGCCCGCGCCATCAGCGCCACCCCGCGTGCCATCACCTTATCATCGTGCGCCCCCGCGCTGGCCTGCGCCTTGCCATGCGCCCCAATCACAAATGCCATCGCCTCGCCGATCTCATCGGCATCTGGCACATCCTCCGCGCTGGCTTGCCTGTAAAATTGTGCCAGTGCATCCACCAGCACGGGCCTACTCTGCGCATCCGTGCGCCATCCCCCCCGCTCCACCGGGTATCCCTTCTCATCGGTTGCAAAATACAGGTTAGGGTATCGCCCCTCCTCGACCCGCTTCTGCACCGCAATTCCCATGTTATTAATCTCAATTGTCAACCGCGCATTGTTCCACCGCTTAGCCAGTTTCACCAGCTCATCGCCATACTGAAACAATTCCGCCTTGCCCCACATGTCCGCTACTTTGCGCCCACTTTTCCACTCAATCACACACGCATTGTTGTTGTCGCCTGCGCTCACCCCCTCCGCACAATCCGCCCCGATCACATAATGCGCCCCCTTCTCTGGCGCTTCCCATTCGCGCAACGTCATCTGTGTGCCCACAATCGGCTGCACCACCATAGGCCGCCGCGCCTGTGCCGCTGGCAAAATTGCATTCAGCCGCCCCACATCAAACCTAGGCCGCCCACTCGCCATAAAACAAGTCTGGTCATCGTCTGGGTATTCTTGCGGGTATCGGCTAATCCCGCTCTCGTCGGTCAACTCGGCCCACTTATCGCGCCGCCATGCCACCTGTGCCCCATCCAGCACCACGCCATACCCCAGCGCTTTCTCCGCCACAATCTTTTCTTCGTCTGTCCACTCGTCTTGCGGTATGCTCGCCCCCGCCTTGCGGTATGTCCCATCCAAATACCAAGGAAAAAATAAAGGCGTGTATGGAAAAACCCCCGTCTTTGCATCCCGCCATAATTGATAAAAATAATTAAACCCGTTCGGCGTGCTCTCAATCACCATCCGCCCGGTCTCCGCCAATGATTGCGGCAGCCCCGTAAACACATCCCAGTTAGGCCAAAATGCAAACTCAGTTAGGTGCGCATAGTGCAGCGTATCGCTGCGCCCGAACCGCCTAGCCCCTGCCGTGCCAATGTAATATGTGCTATCCAAATCGGTCAACGCCAATTCACTGGCGTTATCTCTATCCCATGCGGGCTGTGGTCTCATCTCGCGCTGCATCACCCGCACTCGGTTAAATAACCGCTTGGTGCTATCCTTATCCTGCGCCACCGTCACCGCCCGCACCCCCTTATTCGTAATGCACTGGTGATAAACTTCCCCCAGCACCACCGTGCTAATCCGCACTTGCCGCGCCTTCAGCACAATTGTCTTTTGCCCACGCTCGCGCAAAAACCGCCGCTGTATATCAGTCAGCTTCAGCCGCACCAATCTACTATCTTTATCGTAGATATTCAAAAACACCGGTGCTGCCGTTTCATAATGGCGTAGCGCCTGCGCCAATTTATCGCGTGTGTTGCTGTCCATACCAGATCACCTCACGCACACAAACACTTCGTTATGCCCCCACTCGCGCCCCGCCACCCATACATACATTTCAAGTTTGTATAGCCCCCGCTGCAATTGGTTCACATTAAACGAATAACTCCCACTCTCTGGCACACGTAAGCGAAACCCACCCGCACCCGTGCCAATGTTGCGGGTCTCACAACCCGCAATGCCTGTGTTATTTTCCAGCCTCAGCTCACGCCATTCCACCCCGTAAAAATCCCACGCCACCGTAAGCCAATCGCCACTGCCCACAAACCGATATTGCACACTTGCGCCCTGCCCCGCCCAGCCCATATCCCGCCCCACACAAAACGGATACCCACCCGCCCCGCGCCAATCGCTCACGCTGCTATCGCACCGCCTGCCAAGGGTCACCGTTGGCAATACCGTCGGCGCTGGCCTTGGCCCCACCGTTGCCAATGGCTTAGGCGTAGCCGTGCGCGTTGGGGTCGCTGTCGGCAATGGCTTCGGCGTAGGCGTGCGCGTGGCATCCACCCGCACCATTTGCAAATACACGCCATATGGCTCACTAGCTGGCGGCAATATCACGCTCGTTAACGGCGTAGCCGTCAACAAACGCACCGGTGTAAGCGGCACTTCGGGCGTGGCAATCGGTGCCCCATCGCCCCCCGCCTGTATCATCCATCCCCCCAGCCCAAGCACCCCACACACGAACGCCGCTACCGTTGCGGTTTTGCCTCGCATAATCTTAGCTCCTGATACAACCTTGCCCCGCCCCACATCGCCACCACAATCAACCCACATTGCAACACCACTAACCAAAAATCATTGCTCAAGTTTTAAATTCTCCTGTTTCACCGAGTGCCTTTGCCAATGTCGGATTGGTCTTGCTCAACTCCGCTAAGGCCTTGCTTAATCTAAACCGCAACATGCTATTGGTTTCTACCAGTTTCACCAACTGCGTCGCCTGTTCGCGCTCCCGCCCCTCTAGCGTGTCAATGCGTTGGTTCAGCTCTTCAATATGCGCCCGCTGTTGTTTTAAAACATCGCGCATCCAAAGCCCCAGCAACCCCATAATACTGGTAATTACCGTGCTCAATATCGCCAAAATCGCTTGTATGTCTGTCATGTAGTGCGTCCATGTTTCATCGTCATTGTTTTTTGCGGCGTGTAATTGAATACGCCGTTTGATTCGCCATTAGCGCGATAATGATCGATCGCACCGTAGTTTCAAAACCTTCGCGCTCACACGTAACAAGATTAAACCAACCCGCGCAACCCAAAGCCGCGCTTGCCAGTCCAACACAGATAATGATCATGCCCATAAATGCTTGTTTTTGGGTAGCGTCTAGTTGGTCAAACGCATCGCGCATACCCGGCACATATCGAAAAATAAGCGACATCACCACACCTGCCATCATTGATATAGTCTCGCTGCTCATTTAATCCTTGCTTCCCTCTACCCCTCGCTGCCCAATTACGCGCAACGATTCGTTATACAGCTCAAACAAATACGGCCCACTTACTCCCTCCACATGCGCCCCCACCATCAGCATTACCGCCACATACAACACATATCGGTAAACAAACTCAACAAACCAACTCATTTAAATACCTCCTGATAACCATCCACTTGGAACGGCGTCCAGCGCCCATCACCATTACTGCCCAGCGCAAACACCGCCCCACCCACAAACGGACTAGCCCGCCCGTTCACTGGCTCCGCCTGCAAAATCTTATAGCGCGTGGCCCACTCATTTACCTGCGCCTGTGTCGTGCCCACCCCCACAAACCCGCGCCCCGCCCCATCATCTACGCCCGTCTCGCCGCTGTAAATTCGGCTTGGGCTGTTCACATCAAATCCGCATTTCTCAAACAACTGCACCCAGCGCCGCGCATACCACACATCAAACCCGTTTGTAAGGCTAGGCGTGTAGCTGTGATAATCAATGCTAAACAACCCACTGTTGTAGTGAGGTGCATAGTGTTGGCGTATCGCCTCACAAATGCCCGCACTCGTGTAGTCGGGTGTGCCCACGCTAAACGTGCCCGCCGCATACACCGACTTGGGCGCTTGTTCTTTCAGCCGTTGCGCCACTGCCACATCCAATGCCGCCCGTTCGCGTATCTGATCAATCGTGCCGTAACATAACCAGTCGCACTCATTCAACCCGGTAAATACCAGTTCATCATCCAGCGAAGGCCCAAGCCCGCGCACAATGTCATCAGCCGTCACCCGCTTATCGTGATACCAGCGCACCATCACCACCGCATCGGGGTATTTTCGTTTGATTGCTCGTGCTACGCCGATATCCATCAGCATAAAAAACCTGCACCCAGCATCGGCTTTCGCCATCGTCAACCCCGCATTCAAACAGTTGTAGCCCAACCGCACGGGCTGCACTGGCGCTATTGGTGTCACAACAGGTGGCACGGGCGCATCCTCTACCCGCACCTGTGTCTCTGGCAACCACGCTTCAAGGCTCTTAATCCGCGCCCGCACAAACCCATTCGCCCGCGCCATTACCTCTACCTCTACCCCATCCACCGTGCGCCACAACTCCCGCGCTTCGGGTCGAATGTTGGCCCGTGCAATCACCGTGCCAATGGTCTTGGCGGTAAATGGCGCATCAGGCCATACCGCGCTAGGGCTTTCCTTCAACTTAATCGCATCTCGTAGCGGCATCCTCAGCCGCCCATCCTCATACACCCAGTTCAAATCCACCTTACCGTTAATGCCCTTCACCTCACCCGCGTCTGTATATTGCCACATCGCCGCCGTTTTAAACGGCTCAAACAATACAGGCGCTTTGGTATAGCTCGCCACCCAGCATGGAATCTGTGTCCAACGCTGCGCCCATGCTTGGGCAAACGCTGGCGTAACATACGGGAAAATCGGATCCCACCACCACGCCGCGCTATACAGCGTAGGCCAATAGCCAAACTGCTCAAACCATAGCTCAAACAGTTTCATCATGCTCATTAGGTGCATGGGAGATTGCGCCTTGCTTGGCGCTTCCACATCAATACACGGGCGATACTCACCCGCATCCCCGGATAATTGCCCGCTAAAAAAATCAAACTGATATTGCATCGGCTGCGCCGGCGATGCAAACCAATACGCAAACCGATCAAACCCCACCCGCTTGGCCTCGGCCCAATTCCGTGCAAATTGCACATCGGGATATATACCGTTATCCCCGCCGCCCGCTTTAATGGCCACTAGCTTTATGTGCGGGTTGTTCGCCTTCACCACATCCCAATTAATCCGCCCCTGCCATTTGCTCACATCTATTGCCGCAATCGGATTTTGTGCTGTCATGTTTTCCTCAATGCCTAATTGCTATCTACCCATCACACTTCACCGCCACCCACCATTCCCCCACCTGCACCACCGTAAGACCCTGTAGCTGCTGCGTTCTTGCTATCCACCGCTCCACCGCGCCATCATCAATTTCATTCAACGAAAACCCGCGCACCTCGAATGGCGTGCAACCCCCCTTCACCGCCACCCACCAGCCCTTATAACTGCTCGGCAAATTCACCCAAGCCCACTCATAGCCCTCGCCCGCCTCGGTCAACGGCTCGGCAAACCCATGCCGTATCACATCCTCACTCACCGCTTTTACTAAGTCTTGGCTCTTGGTTCTTAGATCTTGGTTCTCGCTCATCTATTTCTCCTGTGCCGCCAACGCGGCCAATAGTTCAGCATAATCATTGGTAGCCGCCTCGCCCGTTGGCTCAATGCGCACATCGGCCCCCGCCCCCGCCGCCACCTGATACGCTAATTTCCGATCTGAGGCCGTGCCTCGCTCGCTCAACGCCGCGTTAAATGTGGCCTCATCCAAATGCACCAACCGCTCCCCCCACCATTCCAACCGCAACGCCCGTGTGATCGGCTTCAGCTTGCGCACAGTGCGCAATACTCGTAAGCGATGTATCCCCAACACCGCCCCGAATTGCGCTTGAGTGGTCGCCCCTACCGGGCGCTTCTCTGGCCCCAGCGCAAACCATGCCCCACACAGTGCCGTATCCATATCGTAGCCCTTGCCCCGTAGCAATGTATAGGTATTAAAAAACGCTGCGGGAAATTTGTTCCCCTTCAGCGTGTTCAATAGCTCAATCTCAGTTTGCCCCGCCCGCACCCGCCGCACCGGTGATGCCTCATCATCAGCAATCACCACCCACTCACCATCCCCTAGGGTAGGCGTTAGCTCAGGCGGTATCAACGGTATTTGCTCGCTCACAATTCTGTTTGAATAAATTATACATTTAGAATTTAAGCCAAAAAAAATCACCCCCAACTATTACAGTTGGAGGTGATGCTAAGCCGCAATCTAAACTGGTTTACTTTCTTTTCTGTTTCGTCGTTGTTCTTGCCGCCGCCGATTCATCGCATTTCGCCTGCAATCATTTGTGCAATAAACACGGCTCCCATTTTTTTTATTTTTATACTGCCCGCCACATTCAGCGCATTTGCGCAATGGCTTATTTTTTTCGCGCCAATTGATAATATACGTATTGGATCTTTTGCGTTTCGCCTTTTGCTTGCAAACATCACAACAGTATTTGCTGCGATATGTGCCAAATGGAATGGGTTCATTGCACACCTCACAGTTTTTATGCGCACTGTTGCGCTTCGAATATCCCGACATGCTGCATTGATTGCTACAATATTTATGGCTTTTGCGCTTGCGCACAAACCCACCCCCACAAAACTCACACGCTGCGTTCTTCCAGTTATCATTTCCTATCCACTGCCGCGTCTCGCCCGCCTGATTAAACTGTGATTCGTATCGGTTTACCCGTTCCTCTTGCCCATAAACCGATAAACATCGTGGGCATGTAACCTGATTCTTTTTAATTTGCGGGTGCATTTGCTCACATTCATTACACATCACCGCCGTCACCCCTTGCGCATTCATCACATCTGTTAGCGCCTGCTCAGCCAACACTAACACCCCCAGCGTTTCGCCCAACGCCTCGCCTTTTTTCTCTGCTACCTCTGCCACATCCAGCGCCCAATCTCGTTTAATCAATGCTCGCCGCAATTCTAAATCACGAATGTAGGCATACCGCATAACTACTCCACCTTCTCGCGCTCGCTAAATATAAATGATTCATCTGGCTGCATTTCAATTTGCACCTTTGGCAATACAATCACCGTTGCCCCATCCCGTTCCCGATTCCCCGCCAACACCGGAAACCCCGCCGCCCGCCAAAACTGTAGCGCCGTGCGCATCATGGCTGCCGCTTCCTCAAAGGATGCACTCACATTATTCCTCATTGTCATCTTTCTTTTTCCTTTCAAAATAAAGTTGCTGCCGTGTTTCTGTCAACAACTGGAATTTACCGCCATAGCTGCTTTGCCCCTTGTTGCGTCCCCATCGCCACTGAAAATACTTACCCCCGCCTAACACCTCTACCCGCGCATTTGCTGGCAAAGGCGTGGCTTCCATCATTGCCACGCCCATTGTCTCCAGCACATCATCAAGGGGCGCTATGCTTTTGGGGCTTCGGCCTCAGCCGTTTGCTTATTGGCTTGCGCTGCGTCATACGCCCGCGCCATTTCCACTAGCGTTTCAACTTGCGCCTCTGTTTTGGCTGGCCCTGCTGGCCCTGCCGCCACATTTGCCATTGCCTTTTCCAGCTTTACCCCTTCTGCTTTCCCATCAATAACGCCACCAAACACGCTATTAGCATCAGGAAAAACCCGATCACGGTTGCCACCACGCCGCAAAATAGCAGGCGTTTCAATATCGCTCATAGGTAGCCCGCTCCATTGCGCAATCATCTGTTGCCCAACTCGCTGCCCATACATTGCTAATGCCTGTGTTGCTGCATCGCTGCTGGCCGCCAACATAATGCTTTGCATCTCTGCCGCTTGCTTGGCCTGTTGAAATTTGCGCTTTGTGCGCATAATGTTAATGGATGGATCTGTATCCACAACGGCTTTCCAAAACGCAATCACAAGTGGAATCACCAATGGCACACCCCAAAAACTATACAATTTGATCGCCGCACTTTCTGCCGCTGCCGCATTGCTCAGCGCGTTAAACTCTACAATCACATTCAATGCCACAATCAAAAACATCAGCCAACCAAAAATCTTAGCCAACATTCCTTGCGTGCCTGCACTAAACCATACAAAGCTACCAAACATAAACACCGCCAAACTACCCTCAATCAAAATCGCGGGTATCACCCCGATGATTTTCATCGGCCCTTCAAAGGCTCGGCTATAAAGCATTACATTTAAGATAAACGTAAACACCAAACCCAACCCAATCAACGCCCCTGCCGCCACTTGCACCAACGTGCGCTTGCCTTTGTGCTCATCCTCTGCCACCAAACTGGCAATACTCATAACTCCTTTTTCTGTTTCCATTGTTTACCTCTAATAAAATAAAAATATTTGTTTGTATACTCACCCTCAACGGCATTGTTTACCTCTGCCGCCGCCGCACAGCTTTCACCTGTGCGGTTTTTTCTATTACTTAAACGCTATGGTTTTTCACCTCGTTCATCCAACCAACAATAATGCCACGCCTGTAATTTTTCAAGCTCAGTAATGAACACCGCCCATTCACGCCCCAAGCTGGCATATACAGACCGACTACGTTGTGATTTTTCTTTCAATAAAATCAACAAATCATTAACGTTTAATTCCATTAACACAGCTTGAGCTGCTTTATCCCAAGCAGCAGAATCACCTGACTCATGTGAGTTTTTAAAATAAACTTCTTTGGCAATCTCTCCATGTGTTTTATTTTTTTCTACCATAAATACACCTTTTAATTTTTTTTACTATCCACTATCACTATCCACTTTTTTAAACAGGCGGCACAGCGCCACACCGCACCGCCCTTGTATCTAACTAGATTGCAATATTTCTTTCTCGTGTTTCACTAAGCCCATCACGCGCCCACGCTGGCCCGCTGTCCGCTCTACCGATCACATATTGCCTCCATAAAAATCAGCAATCCCTTTCAAAACGGGATATACCTGCTGCGGCACTACCGCATTGCCTAACGCCCGCAGTCTGTCCACCCGTCTGGGAATCCCATCAGCCACTCTACCCAATTGGGGTTCAGTTTCCCAGCCGTGCCATCCCTCACCAAATCGCCGGGTAAGCTGGCCCTGTCCCCCTCGCTTGGAGATAGATACGCGCTGCTTGCGTCCGCTGCACATGGTGTATTGAACATTCGCACCCGTGTTGCCAACCCATCCCCCGCTTTCTTGCTGCACCCCCTCCGGTTGTTGTTGCCGTTCACCGTTGGCGTAGGCCATAAATTCCGTCTTGCCATTAATGCTAGTGTCGGTCTCGGTCGAGCATTGCGTGATTGCGTTGTATTCATTCTTCCCGTCCCAGCATCTATGCTTACCGGCGTAGGCAACAATAAACACTCGTTGCCTAATGTGCCACGCACCGACTGCGCAAGCTGGAAATACAACCGGTTGCGTTTCGTAACCTTCAACTTCCAGCGAAGCACACACATCATCGAGCGCCATTCCGACGATACCAACAACGTTTTCACCAAGCACCCAAGTGGGCTTACAGATTTTAATAACGCGCAACATCTCACCCCAGATTGCACGGTCATCTTGCTCCCCTCGTCTAAGTCCTGCAACGCTGTAGGGTTGGCATGGAAAACCTCCGCTGAGAATGTCAACTCGATTGATTCCATACCGCTGAAAAGTCCCATTTGTGACATCTCTCACATCCTTAACAATTGGCACATTAGGAAAATTCTTATTTAGCACTCGCTGACAATAACGATCTTTTTCAACCATTAACACCGTTTCCATGCCTGCCCATTGCGCTGCCAAATCAATTCCCCCAATGCCACTAAATAACGAAACATGATTAATCATCTCAATTCCTCATCATGTTTCTGTGTCGTGTTGCTCCACAAAATCATAACGATCAAACCACCACAAAACCCACCCAACACCAAAGCCGTCAAAAAAAAATAATTCCCATAAAAAAACCTCACTGCCAAATCTCCCCATCTTGCCCAAACCTTAACGGCTTACCTTCGATCACCACCCGCACCGCGTTCTCATCAATCCGTGCAATCCCCGCCTCACTTAATGCGGGTATCCACAAATCATTTCCCGCTGCTGTGGTGATAATCGTGATCTTTCGCTCTGCGTCTCGCCGCCAAATCAAACTAAACAACACATCACGCCGCCAGTCTGTTAGCTTCTCGGTGATGATCTCATCAATCATCAACACATCCACCCGCGCTAGCGCCTCGGTGTATGCTTCTGTGTCTCCTTTAAATCTGGCTTTCACTGCGTCCAGCATGTCGTATGCCGTCACAAATGCGCCCGTGCGCCCTGCCAACATCAGCGCCTTTAGCGCCCCAATGCCCAGCCCCGTTTTACCGCGCCGCGTTTTGCCTAACAGGAAAAGCCAAGGCCGCCCTAATTTGTTATCATTAATCGCCTGCACCCATGTGCAAACTTTGGTATAGGCTTGCACTTTCTCTATAGCCTTCGTTGCACTGCGCCACGTTTCCAGCGTCAACTCTGCGTATTTGCTGGGTATGTTTGCCTGTCCAATCTCTGCCAACATCCGCGCATGATTCGCCTGTGCCGTTCGTGTCGCCACCAACGCCCGCCCCCTCTCGCATCCACACGCCCACTCACCATATCCCAGCCGTGTGCTTCCTGCTTTGCCTACTGTTAATAATCCGTTGTCACAGTTGCACATAGTTCAAAAACGGGTGCAAGAATTTGAGATGCAATCAACATTGTGTCAAACTCCTACACACCCAAAATAAAACTTAAACCTCACCCACCCCGCGCCCACGCTTTTTTCTCAGCGCCGCCGCCGCCTTCTCTAGCGCTGTCACCAGCGCTTCATCGTCATGCACCCGATTCACAATATAGCGCTTCGTCGTGCGCGATACCGTCAACACACGCGGATAACTAAGCAATTCCGTCACCGCCGCACCCACCCGCCTAAGCACATTTTGCCCCTCTGGTGATGTCGCCGCCGCCAACTCGTTTGCTACTCGTTCCCGCGCCTCTGGCCCCAACCGCTCCCACGCCTCATACGCTTCCATTGCCGCCACTGCCGCATTAAGCGCATGGTGTATCACATCTGCAATCTTGTTTTGGCCCTTCGTCGGCATATTGCCCTCCCCCACTAACCATAAAATCACCCGTTGCCGTGCCGAACTACTCGGTCTCACGGTCACCTCGAGCGCCTTCATACGCTCACCTGCAACATCTACCCATCCCATAATCAATACTCCAGTGCGTTATAGGCTGGCTCTTGTTTCTTAGCTCTTGGCTCTTGGCTCTTGCCCTCACTGCCAAACGCCTGCCGCAACAACTGCCGCTTGCGCCACACCTCTAACAACGCCTCGATATTATGCGGGTTATAAGCATCTGCCTGCCACTTCTCACACACCCCGCGCCACGCCTTCAGGGCCACCGCCTCAGCGCCTACCGCTTCGGCAATCAACTGCCGCGCCTCTGCCTCTGGTCGTGCCACCCCGAATACCTTGCAATACACCACTACCGCTGGCGCTGTGGCCTCATTCGCCTGCCGATATGCCCGCCCCAATTTGGCATGGATACCGCGCCGTGCATGGCTTTCAGCCCCGATCACAAACACCCCCTCATACTTTTGCAACTCGCCCCACCAGCGCTGGACCGTGAAGTAATCCACCCCTAAATCTTGCGCTGCCTCGCCCAGCTTAAAGGCCACCGTGCGCCGCTGCCCATTCGCCACATTCCCTAGCCACACCGCCAAACAAATCGCGGTGCTGCTTCGCGCCTCAACTGGGATATTTTCCACCACCAACCCAATGCAAAAATTACTTAGCCTGCTCATCATCCCCCACCCTTGCGCGTGCAATCAGCGCCCGCATGGCCTGCTCATGCTGATTTACAAACTCATGCAAATCAGTCAGTTGCGCTTGCATCATGCGCATCATTTCGCGCATAGCCGTTAGGCTGTCCCACGCCCGCGCCGCCTCGATCAATTCTGTTGGTGGTTCGTTGTTATCCATGTTGGTGCTGTGTTGTTAATCCTTAATCCCTAATCCCTAATCCCTAAATCTTCCTCTGCACAGGCTCAATCAACCGCCGCGCCTGCGCGTCCCATTTGAGATGGAACTCACCCGTATCCCCGTTGCGATTCTTGCGCACCAAAACCTCTGTAGCATCTTTCATACTGAGGTCATATTGTGGGTCGTTCGGGTTGTAATACACATCTTGCCGATACAAAAACACCACCTGATCGGCTGCGTTCTCAATCCCGCCGCTCTCGCGCAAATCGGCCAACAACGGGCGCTTATCGCTGCGCCCCTCTAGCCCTCGGCTTACCTGCGCCGCAACAACCAAAGGCACACCCAATTCACGCGCCGTTGCCTTTAACTCAGCCGCAATGTAATCAACCTCTGCCACCCGATCACCCCGCCGCCCCGCCCCGCCGCTGCCGTCCATCAGTTGCAGATAATCCACATAAATGCAAGCAAAAGCCTGCCGTGCATGTGCCCTGCGCATTCTCATGCGTAGCGTGGCAGGGCTAATGCGTGGCGTATCATCAATCCACAATTGCAACCCACCAATACGCCCCATCGCATCTACGGCTCTATTAGTGTCGCCCTCGTTCAATCGGTTCGTGCGTAGCGCCTGTAACGCCACCCCGCTTAAGCTGCTCGTTAGCCGCTGGCCCAGCGCCTCGGCGCTCATCTCCAGTGAGAATATCGCCACGTTGCCAATCCGCTGCCCCATCTGCTGCAACATCATTTGCAGCATCATCTCCGTCTTGCCCATGCCAGGCCGCGCACCAATCACCAACATATCGCCGCCCATCAGCCCGCCGATAATCTCATCTAGCCCTTTCCAGCCTGTGCTAATCCCGCTCGGTCGGTGTTGTTCACCCCCCACCCCAGCAAGTAGGCGGCTCATCATCTCGTTCATCAGCGGCTTTACATGCGCCAACCCGCCGCCTGCCGCGCTACTGTTCGCGCTCACCACCGCCTTTTCTGCCGCTTCCATCACCACATTAAGCGGCTTATCCAGTGCATATAGCTCCTTGGCAATGGCACTGGCTGCCGCCAACAAACGCCGCCGCCCTGCGTAATCGGCTACCGTATTCGCATATTGCCGCGCATTCATCGCGCTTGGCAATTCGCCCAACAGATTCACAATCTCGCTTTCGCCGCCCACCTCATCCAGCTTGCCCGCCCGCCGCAACTGATCGCACACGCTCACATAATCAGCCGCCTCGCCAAGCACCGTAAGCGCCTCCCACACCCAGCGCCACCGCGTGATATAAAAATCATCGGCCCGCACCACATCGCACACATTCACCCACGCGCTGGCATCCACCATCAGGCTTGCCACCAGCGCCCGCTCTGCCTCGTTGCTATATAACTCGGCTGCCATTTACGCCACCCCTAACCCACTCAACACCTGATCAATCTCTTGCTTGCTGCTAAAGATCTCCGTGCTGTTTACCGTAAACACTTTTAACTTGTGATCTTCCATTCGCCAATCCACCACCTGATTGGTAAATAGCGCCCGATTGCCAACCAACAACACCCCTTCCACATCGCGGATCAGATCCCACAATTCCGCGCCGCCTTCATCCGCCCCGAAATATCGCGGTGAATTCGCCTGACCTGCGCTCATGTATAACGTTGTTTTGCTAATACCTGCATCGTGCTTCGCTGAGCACGCCCATGCGAGGTTCACACCCCGCATACTCTTTTCATCATGAAATACCATTTTGATAATCTCCCTAACTATCCACTATCACTATCCACTATCCACTCACTTCACCAACTGCACAAACTCATTCGTCTGCACCGTCAGCCCTAGCACCATCGTCCGAGGGAACCCCAGCCCCAGCGTGCATTTCGCCTCGATCTTGCGCGTATCGCTCACATGCGATTGCGTCAGCATCTTCACCGTGCCATCGCCAAACACCGCACAGTAGCCGACTAAATCCACTAGCCTCCCCAACTCACGCCAAAACGCTTGCGGGAAATCAGGCCGATAGCAACTGACTGGCACTTCCTTGCCCTTGCTATTCATCACTACTCCTTTACTGCGATGTTCGCCGCACGTGATAATCACGTTCTTGCCTTGCGCCTTTAACAACATAATCTTATGTAGCGCCCCACCCGCAATCCCATAGACTTGCGTATAGGGGCTAAACAAATTGCCGCCCTCGCGTATCGCGTCAGCCATTCGCAGCGAAATTGCGTCAGCCATCATTAAATCAATGTCGTCAACGATGACTGTATCGTAAGTCGGCAATGTGTCTTTGCCGCCCACCAAATGGGCAAACTGCACCACATCCCCCACCGAATCCAAGTTATAGACTGGCAACTTATCCGCAATACGTGTTAAGCCTCCGCGTAACGAATATTGCCCCACAATCGGCCTAGCCATCAGTGATGCCGTTGTGCTCTTTAGCGTTCCCAGTGCCCCATAAAGCACTGTAACCAATCCCGTTTTCGTTTGTCCCGTCACCCGTTGTAATGTCATTTTGCGCCTCCGTTTTTCCCAATTGACTTTCCAAAAACTTTAGAATAGAATCTGTTAATAAACTGCTGCCCTCACCCCGTAACACTCTAATGATGGTGTTTTGATGAACATTAACGCACTGCGCCAATTCCTTTTGCGACATCTCCAACCGCATCAAATACACAGCAATCACTTCATGTGGGGTAAGTTTTAATTCCATTAACATTGTTACTTATTAACAATGTTAATTATACACACAAAAAAAACGCTTGTAGTGTAAAATTAACAAAGAAAACAAAAACATAAGCGGCATGAGTGCATCTCAAAATAATTATAAATACCTACTTAATTTGATTGAAACAAAAATAAGAAAGGATGGCAAAAATCAAAAGGAGGTTTCTTTAGCAATGGGCATTACCCCTGCTGCGCTTTCATTAATCCTTAACAACGAACGCGCAATTGGGGCAGAAACCGCCGTTCGCATTGCTCGCTATCTTGATTTACCTCTTGCTGAAGTATTGCATCTAGCAAACTTGGATGAATTTTTACAGCTTATTACAGGGATTGTAAGCGTCAATGAAAAACCATCTCAATACAAACCTAAAACGATAAGCAGTGAAGATAAATATTTAACTCAAATCATAGACCAACTATCTGATTTAACTACTAACCAATTAAAAATAATTTCCGACTTGGCCCACACTTTCCGCGAATCCAACACACCCGCGCCCATCAGCGATACTGACACACCCGCCACCTACCCAACCAAGCGAGGTAAAAAACAATAATGAAACTTTCAGATTATCCACCTGAAATAGTAGAGATTGTAAAACGTGCTTTAAACACTCCTATCACAGAATCAGACCAATTATTATTTGAACTATACAAAGGTTTTTTATTGCACGCCATCAAAAATACTCACCCATTTGATGATCCAAAACTGGAGCTAATCCGATTAAGATTATTTAAATTGTTTCCATCAGTTGAATCTTACAAAACTGCTATTGATATTTGCATGTTGCTTGCTATTGAAGAATTTACAAGCTTGCAAACTGAGGCCATTATTAATAAACGGCTGCAACAAAATTTAAATAAACCACAACCCGCCCAAGAAACAAACTATCCATTAGGAATATTAGTTGTTATTTTTATTACAGGGTTTATTATTTTGCTTTTATTAGCTCCGAGCTTAACGCGAATGCGCTAATCCTTAATCCCCAGCCAAATGGACGAACTCCGCGCCCTACTGCGCAACGCCCTACACGAAAACAACCACACCCAAGCCCAAGCTGCCGACCTCATGGGCACATCCCAGCCCCAACTCACCCGCTTTCTAAACGGGCAAATCATCCCATCCGCCGAACTCACCATACGCCTAGCCCACTACCTGCGCATTCCCTACACCAACGCCCTACACATGGCAGGCCACGCCGAATTTCTGGCCCTGCTCAACCCTCAGCCATCCATCAGCCCAGCCGCCCAACAATTTGCCGCCCTCAGCGCCAACGCCCCGCCTCACCTCATCACCCTCGCCTTGCGCGTCGCCGCCCTCATCCTCTCCGAAAAATAAAAAACGCGGGCAATTCAACCCGCGCTTTTTACGCTTAACTCTTAACTCTTAACTCCCAACTCTCAACATCAACAAACTCAGCCACCACCCGCCGCCCTACCTCATGCGTAATCTTTACCCGCCCCGTTGCCGCCAACACCCGCAACCCATCCGCATACACCGATAACGCCCGAGAATCATAATTCCCATCTGGCGTTCCGCACGCCTCATACAACACATCACTTAGCAAATCCAACAAAGCATTAATCTTTTCGCCCACCGTCTCACCCTCAACCCCCGCCAACATATTCTTATACGTCAACTCCCACGCATCCCGCCGCGTCAACATTGGCTGCATCACTGATAAGTATTTATCAGCCTCAATTAAATCGCTAGCCTGCTCATCCTCACTCAACAAATTGTATGGCGTGCGAATCTGCTTTTGCCATCGTGCCACTCGCCCTGCGGGTATCACCACACAACCATCATCACGCATCACGCTGACATTAAATAAAAACGTCATCCACCCAGCCCACGATTCATGCGCAATATCTGCAAACTGCGTGCGCACTCCATTTAACTCATCTGGTATATATTTCATAATCTTTTCCCAAGCTCATAGCTCATAGCTCATGGCTCATAGCTTACTTAAAACTCAAACGACTCCAACAGACCCGCCAACTCTCGCACTTTTGCCAATGTCGGATCACTATTATTAAACTCCTGCCACCGCGCATTCAGCACCGCCAACAACCGATTACGCGCCAACAATGCCACCTCCCCCGCCGTCGGCGCTTCTGCCTTGTAAAACGTATACACCGGTGTTTGCTCCACCTTCTGATAATCATCTGCATCAAACACCACCGTTAGCCCCGTGCCTATCCCCGTCACCACATACGTATTATCATTTACCGACGTCACCGTCCCCAAACTTCGCGCATGGCTAAACAACTCCACCAGCGCCACATCATCATTAATTTCAAACATAATAACACCAACCTCACCAAGCGCCACTTAGCACTTAGCACTTAGCACTTAGCACTCTCAACTATCCACTCTCATTTACCCACTCCCCCCGCTGCACCACATCCACTACCCATGCAGGATCCGCCAATAGATCAGCTTCACCTACCCGCACCGCATCGGTAATCACATTGCCATTCACCTCAAACCCAATCAGCCCCATCACCTTGCCATAATCATGGCCTTTGTCGTCCTCGTGCCAATGTTTACCATCCACATAAATACCCGTTGCCGTGCCATCACCGTTGTAAATAATGTGATCGAGCCGCGTAAAGCCTAGCTCAACCTGCGCCCCATATTCCAGCCCACGCCGCATCAGCTCACCCTCCATCACCTGTTCAATGTTGGTCGTGCTGCCGATTGTGCCATTGCCCTGCCCCGCGCCCAAACGCCGCAACATCTCCACATGCACATCATCTACTGCTTTAGGGTCGCCCGCTGGCTTGGCTGGCTTCTTACTCATAGCCCTGTTTCCACCTCAATTAGGCTCATCGTCATCACCCGATAAGGCGGGATTACCCCCATCCCCTCCACCTTTTGCTCAGTGAATTGGGCCTCTGCCAAATTGATGCACTCTACAATCCGCGTCTGCCCATCGGGTGTAATCAACCAAAAGTTATCCCGCGCCACCCATTGTTTCAGCTCAGCGTCTAGCGCCTCCGCCGTCTCAGGTTGCATCAGCCCATTGTCCCGGTCTTTCAACCCATCCTGAATAAACACATGCACCGTAAACCGCTCTTTACGTAGCAACTCATACCCCATTAGCGCACTTACCCGCGTTACCTCTGGCGTATATCGGCTGTCGGCTGTGCTTAGTTTTAAGCGTATCTGAAATTCATACCCCTGTGGCCTCGCTGGCCTCAGCACCGCGCCCGCGCTCACGTTTTGGCTCGTCGCCCGCATCAGCGTAATCACATTACCAACTATCGCGCCCACCTGCGCCACCTCATTACCAACCCGCACAAAGCGCCCAACGGCCAAGCCCGTCACATTATCCAGCGTTAATTGCAAACTACCCCCGCTTGTCACCGTCCAAGGCCCGCCCGTGCCCGCGTGCGTTCTAAATAAATGCATCCCGCTATCATGCCGCTCACGGCTCAGCGCCACCCACGCCCCATCATCCACGCTCAATTCAGCCTGCACCGCATCAGGCTGCGCCACATCCCACGCCTCATGCCGCACTACCAACCCACGCACCCGCTTGCGCACCCGCGCAAACTTGCCGCCCCAACGGCTATGCACCACCTCGCTGTTGGCATTAAACCCACGATAAAACGTAGCCCCGGGTATCATGTCGCTTACCCACGCCTTGCCGCTTTCATTGCGGCCAACATACATGTAATACGTTTGATTGCCAATCGCCCACCATAGCCTAGGTTGTGCGTTCAATATGCTATTCGTGCCGCCGCCAACCCGCCCGCTGCGTGTGTCAAATCCCAACGTATTCACTTTGTCAATGGTGTTATTCGCCAACCACAAACAATGCCATATGCCGTCTTGGCTCATCGCAAATATCCCGCTACGCCGCCCGCCCTCACCCGTTGCCACATACAGCGCATCTGTCCCCGCCTCTAGCCACACCACCCGCCGCGCCACATCGGATGGCAAACCTTCCTCACGATCTAACCCCACATGTATTAGCGTGCTACTCTGCCCATCCCACGCCTGCAACGTATCGCCCAGCGCCACATACGCCTTGCCACGCCACACCGCGCACACACTGCCCGCGCTATCATCGGCCCACTCACGCCAATCCAACACCTGATTGCCCGCGCCGCTGCCCTTCCATATCCCTTGGTTGCACAAAATGTAGCTCACGCCGCCCAGCGAAACAAACCCGTTTACGCTAATGGTGTTGTCACCGCTCACTAAATCGGCTGGTGCTGCTGGCGCTGTGCCAATTGCAAACTGTTGCGCATACCCTTGCGCCAACGTGCTGCGCCCCATCACCGTTAGCCGCTGCGCCGCCTGACCTGGCACACTGTTCAATACCCCCGTGCTAGGGTTAAAATCAGCAATGCCGTTGCTGCCCGCCACCAATAATTTATAGCTGCCGCTCTGCAACAATAGCGCCATATCCGTAGCCGCCACCGTATTTACATCTGCCGCCGACACCACCCAACGTGGGATCACCTCACCCACCCCCGCGCTAACGCTCACCGCGTTCTCATCAAACACACTCGCCCATAACTTGCCGCCTGCAATCACATACATACGTTGCAAATACGTTACCCACCGCGCCCGCACCGTCTCTGCCGCGCCAATTGTCACCGGTGTAGATGGATTTGTAATTGCATCCCGTAGCTCATACGGGCCATACACTTTAGGCGTAAGCGTCACCCGCGCCCCATACCGCGTATCTGCCATGCCTCCCCAATATTTATTATTGGGTATCGTCGCATTGCGCTGCAACAGGCCGCCGCTCCAATCACGCTGGCTCAAACTCACCTCACTCCCCAGCGTGCTATCTTGCTGATCGCCTTCCCCCATCCCGCCTGCAATCGGGCTGGCCTTTGTGCGCGTAAAGCCCAGCTTACCGCGCTCACGCACCAACCGCACCGGTAGCCACGCCACCGTTAAACTATTCAGGTTACTGATATCAGGCGCTACGCCGTTTGTGTTTTCCACCAGCACCGCGTCGTATCGGCTGTCAATGTTCATTAAAGCCTTACCTCACACGGCACATACACCGCCTGCAAGTGCCCTTGCCCGCATTGCCCACTGGCATTCGCGCCCCAGCTATACACACGCCCACTCGCACCCAACGCAAAAAATGCAGTAACGCCGCTTGCTGTTTCGTGTGTGCTGCATCCAATATCTGTAATCGCTTCAGGCATTGGCACTTTTGCAAACGATGTGGCGTTTGTCGCGCTGCCATCGCCCTGCTGGCCGCTAGCGTTATAACCCGTAACATACACCTCACCCGTATTATTTGCACCCGTGTTTGCCAACAAAATACACGCCGCTGACCCATTGGTAATGCCGCCCAAAATCGCCTTAGTAACATACCCTTGAAACGCCCCGCTTGGCTGTATAAATACATTGCTGTTGCTTGTGCTGCCGTTGCCTAATTGCCCGCTGCCCCCTAGCCCAGCCAACCACACTATACCCGTGCTGGCAATATAGCCCGCCGTCATTGCCACCGCCACATTTTTTACCAAACTGCTTACGTTAGTATGATTTAAACTCGTGCTTACAAACGTGCTACTACTGGTTGTGCTAGCGTTACCTATCGCCCCGTTTACGTTATAGCCTGCGCTTTGCAACGCGCCCGCTGTGGTGATAATCTGCGTCAGCCCGTAATAAGTGGCTGTTCCATCCCACACCCCGCACGCCTGCACCGCCGTTGCACTCTTGCCGCTCACGTTCACCAGTTGGCTGCGGTTTGTGGTATCGCCTAGGCCTAATTGCCCCTGCCCGTTATAGCCACACGTATGCACGCGGTTATCCGCCATGCGTATAACCACGTGGGCAAAAGGCGCATTTGCTGCGCTGATCTCTACAATGCTTGTGCTTGTGCCCGCTGGCACTAGCATCTGTGTTGGCGTTCCTGTATCCGTTGTATTGTTAATGCCAAGCTGGCCGTAAAAATTGTAACCCCAACTAAACGCCGTGCCATCTGTGCAGCGTGCATACATACTCTGGCTCGTGGTGTCGCCGCCCGCCATCGTTACATCAGCAATGATCTTGCCTGCAATTGTCACCTTGTGCCCATATCGGTATCGCTTCGCCGTGTTCGTGGTATCGCCTAACCCTAGCTGCCCCTTGGTATTATCGCCCCACACCCACACTTCACCCGTGCTAGTCAGCGCTGCCACGTTATAGCGCGTTGCAATTACCTTGATCCACGTTCCCGTTTTCGTGCCATTAATTTTCAGCACCATCGGTATGCCCGTCGCCGCTTCGGCTTGGCTTAGTGTGCCGTTGGCCGCCGCACCCCATACAATAATCTGATCATCCATACTGATGATCGCCTGCCCCACACAACTTACCCCTTGCGCCATCAGATATTTACATCGCCGTTGTTGCGCCGCCGCCAACGCCGCATCCACCTGCGCCTTTGTGTAATACGCCGTATCATGATTATGCACCAACGCCGCCTTCTCTGCCAACACCGCATCCATCTGCGCTTTGGTGTAATACACCGTATCATGATTATGTGTGCTAGGTGGCCGTGTATCCCCGGGTTCATCCGTGCCAATCAACGCCCGCGCTTGCCCACCATCTGCCGCATTCATCAACTCCGCCCCAAGCGAACTCACTCCTTCAATCTCGCTTAGCGGTTTTAACACTGGCGGTGTCGTTTGGTTAAATGTAACTGTGCTGCTATTTATCGCCATCAATAAAAAAAGGTTAACGATTAACCCCTAACCATTAACCATTAACCATTTGCTTAAACATGAGACGGCATTGGCCTGCGCCGAATCTGCCCCGTGTATTGGCTTGGCTTACGAGTTGTCCGTATCGCCTCCCTGCTCGTTTTGTATTGCTGCGCCATATCGCCCAGCACCCGCGCCGCCTCAGCCGTTGGACTCATCAGCTTATCCGCATTCAGCAATTCATACAATGTGCCATTCACCACAAACCCGACCGCATCGCGGTCGTCATTGTCGCCAAACTGCACATAATCATTAGGCTCATTAGGGATGGTAATCAACGATTGATATTGAATCATCAGCGGCCCAGCCACCGCCTCACGTAGCTGTAGCTTACGCGCCCCGTCCACATTGATCACATCATAGAACGGATATTCACGCCATGCCACCTGCCCAAGATTCGCCGTGTTGATCACTGGCCCCACCGCTTTCACCTGCACCCGCACCACGTGCAATACATCGCTCGGCAAATCCCAAATGGTATGCATTCCATCCACACTGCCTGCCGTTTCAGTCGCCCGCGTCAGCTTCCAGCTCTCGCCCATCGCATACATTGCCCGCACCACCGCCGCCACCAGCGTATCCCAGCGCCAAGGCGTAATGATAATTGCCGAATTTGCCGCAATCGCCGTGCCATTTGCAGGCCGAAAGGTTAATACACCGGTATTCCTATCCAGCGCCACAATCTCACGATCAACCCCCGCCACTTGCACCCGCATGCCTGCGCCAAAATTGCGCCCAATCAAGCTGCTACATACCAGCGTATTCGTTGTGCCTGCGCCCGTGCTCACGCCATCAAACCAGCATTGTTTCACCTCGCACACCTGCTTTAATATGTCACGCAATGTCATGCCCATAATCAAAAAAAGCAGGGTTTCCCCTGCCCCTCCTACAATTCCACCACGTTAGGGTTCTTGCGCAACGCGGCTTGCTCATCCTCATCCGCTGTTTGATACCGCGGCAAAGACAAAGAATCATTCTGTCGCACCCGCGAGAACTGCACCATACGCACTTCACCATCTTCTAAATGCAAATGCAATAGCACGTTGGCATAGTTTGCATATTCAAACGTTGTTTTTTTAGGCGGTAATTTCACCGTTGCTTTTACTTCATCAGCCATATAAATTTTTTAGGGAAGTAGTATTGCTACCACCTCCCTCATTCTCCAACAACTTACGGCAATACAAAATTTGTCACACGGCGCAACGAATCAGGCAGATCACACACAAACGAATACTCACCATAAATCTGCATCAGATCACGCACACCCGCAGTTTGCACAGGCGAAGCAGTGAATTCCAATTCACCCAATGGGAACATATACAAACGTGATGGATCGAGCAAGAAAATATCCGTATCGCGCATGCCGTTCACAGGGAAAATATCCACATCTGCAAAATCAAAATGCACCCGATCAACCACCACCCCAGCCACCGAGTTATCACCTGGGTTCACGTTCTTGGTGAATGTGCTGTCATAAATTTTGCTGATCTTCGTTCGCGTCTTGCCGCTCATCAACGCCAATTTAGGCACAGTCATTTCACCGCCCACCTTCCACATGTTGTAAATCGTATCCGTTAGGTTGTCCGCCGCAAGCGTTGTGCCCCCGTAATCCTCAGCTTGAGCAAATTGATACAGCCCGCCAAACGTAGCTGGGTTGTCATCCGTCCCGTCGCCTTCGTTACGCAAACCATACAGCAATCCCTCTTCGAGAATGCGAAACGCTTCTAACACCGCGTCTTTCTCGCCACGTGTTTTCCACGCATCACGCCCGGTCTTACTGTCACCAGTATCATACCGTGCAATCTGTTGATTCTTCCACGTGCTGGAATAAGGCACACGCACACCCTGATAATAGTTATATTCCTTATCGCCCACAATAAAGTTATCAGTTGTCGTATCGCTTGATTCTCCTTGCGCACGTCCCACCACGCGAATCTTTGCGCCGCTCGTATGGTTCGCCGGACTTGTGCCAAACTTGGCCCCTGCTACCGCAATCGTGCCACCTGCAACACCTGCTGACGTGGTGACAAAACGCTCATTGTCAATCCACAAAATGTAACCCTTACCAAAATACAGCGCATCACTGGCTGGAGTCAGTGTGATCGAAGTGCCACCGCTGGTATAGTTTGCCCCCAGTGTTACCTCAGATGGACGCAATTTCTTGTTATACCATTCGGCCTTCACCGCATTGGGTGTAGTCAAGCTTGGCATCTTGCTTAATGCTGGCGTGCCATCTTTGCCACCAAACAATTTGGTCAAGGTAGGGGTCAAATGCCCCACCACATTTAAACGATCAACCACCGATCTCTGCATCGGTTCGGTGTTTTTATAACTGGTTTCAATACCTGCAACGTTTGCCATGATTAATTATTAATGGTTCACTAGCTGCCTTTAGATTTTATTTTCTTAATCTGATCACGCACATCAGCCCATTCCACATACGCACTATCGCTGCCCGCACGCACTTGAGTTTCTAACGCTTTCGCTCGTGCCTCCAACGCCGCCAACCCTGTGCCGCTGCTCCCCGCCCCGCTGCTCGTGCGCATCACGCCCGCCTTAACCAGCGCCATTTGTGCCGCCGCCTTTTCCACCTTGGGTTGCTGTGCCTGCTGTGTTTTAAGCGTGCCGCTCACCAGCTTTGCCAAGCGTGTCGCCGCCAACCCATACGCATCAGGTGCATACGGATTAATATCTGATAGCACCGCTTTAGCTTTGCCCCACTCAACTCCTAACTCTGCCGCCAACCGTTGGACGGCTTGCGTGTTTTGAACCAACACCGCTTGCGCCTGCGCTTGCTGCTGGCTTTGCGCCTGCGCTTGCACCTCATACGCATCGCGCCGCGCTATCTCTTGTTTCAGCATCGCCACCTGAGTTTCAGGGTCTAGTCCTTCCAAACTCTGTGCAAATTGCTGCCGATACTGTGCCCGATCTGCCTGCAATTGTGCTGCATACTGCGCTTCAATCTGCGCAATCCGCAGCGCCTCGGCCCGATCTCGCTGTGCCTGATATGCTCTAAAATCCTCACGCGCATCCAGTGAATCTACTGCTTTGTTGTTCGCGGGTGTTTGCTTTCTCCCCTCACCCGCCCCACTTTCAGGGGTTTCACTGGTAACCTCGCTGGCATCCATAGGCACATCGGCTATCGCTTCGGGCGCTGCGCCTTGGGTGATCTCGGCCCCAACGCTGCCGCCCGCCTCAACTCCGCTGGTTTGTGTATCCATGTCTATTACCTCGTTTTATTCTAACAGAATAAATTATACACACAGAATTGATGCAACAAAAAAAGCGCGGGCGATGTTGCAAATGTTCTCATTTGCAACATCGCCCGCGCCTTATCGTAAGATAAGGGTTCTACTGTAATTAATGAATAATATCCCCGCTATTGTTGGCAGATTTACCAACAATACTATCAACGATATTACCAACAATTCACAGTTGTTTCAATGAGCATACGCTCATACCGTTGGTTTTACGTGCGCGTAGGATCCACTACACCACCACCCTATCGGATTTCAAAAAAAAGTTTCAGGGTATCCCCTGCGGATTGCAACCGGATTGGATTATTTACATGCGCACGATTGATACCATGCGCAAAACCATCACATCATAGTATACACCCGTTATACTTACGCGCAAAACTCTAAGCAAGTTCTAATAGATTCCCCCCTTGACAAAATGTAGCAATTGCAACAAAGAGTTTGACCCCTACACCCGAACAGGTGCGGGGCTAAACTCACAATATGTCCGCTTTGACCAATCCAAATACTGTAGCGAGAAGTGCGCCCGAAGCGCCGAAAATAAACGGCACTACCAACGCACTAAAAAAGCAACTACTACTACATCGGCGGGGAAAACGTCGGGCTAGTCCACCGATACTACACTCTTTCAAGAATCGTTAACCACCAAAAACAAAAGAGCGCCCCACCTGCTTACTAGGTGGGGCGCTTTTGTTGCTCGTTACTTAACTTAAAGTATACCCCATGCCATCACTAGGCTTACGCGCTTTTCGCTTTAGCTTCCTAAAATTTACCTTCTTTGCAAACGGCTTGCCCTTACCCCCGCCACCTCCACCGCCGCCCTTCCCCACAAAACCACCTCCCCCCTTTGGCGTATAGCTCGTCGCCGCTTTAGGTGCATACCCCGTTGCCGTTGACTTCGGTGCGTAGCTTGTTGCTGACTTCGGTGCGTAGCTTGTTGCTGACTTCGGTGCGTAGCTCGTTGCTGGCTTAGGCGTGTAGCTCGTTGCTGGCTTCGGGGCGTAGCTCGTTGCTGGCTTCGGGGCGTAGCTCGTTGCTGGCTTCGGGGCGTAGCTC
>ERZ761595.73-NODE-73-length-28525-cov-36.722374_pt1 | contig 28525 bp, 29 predicted proteins | sample MGYA00511035_ERZ761595 | MGnify/ENA primary metagenome ERZ761595 (study PRJEB28899, sample SAMN03785553) | bioreactor sludge metagenome | biome: EBPR Sludge; feature: EBPR Bioreactor; material: 0.22µm filtered reactor supernatant | place: Saint Lucia: Queensland...
TCCGAGTTACTAAAGACAAATTAAAAGAACTTAATAATACTTATATTATATCATACTTTAATATATTTGTCAAGGTATTTAGTTCTTTTTGGCTATAATTAGCCTTTTTATGCCATATTATAATATTACGTCAGCTTATTGATTGAAATTTTAAATTGTAAATTGATCTATAACCCTTGACAATAATTAAACATTATGATATATTCAGCTATCCACTTAAAAATTGCATAAGGTTAGCTGAATCGGGCCAGGCACGACAAGCATGGGGATTTTACTGTTAATCCTAATCTGGTTACGACTGGATTTTCATTAATGGAAATTTCTTTGCCTGCCCGCTTTAGCCAATCTTAAAAAAACGACCCGTTAGGGTCGTTTTTATTATTCTATAACTGAAACTTCGAGGGCTGGTGTGGAGCTCGCTGCCACACCAACTAAGCAAACTTCGCGCCATGGAACATAATGAGAATTGAAGCGGACTTTTTTCTCTTCACCACTCGGATAAATGACTTGGTAGTCAAAATAGGCATCGGCCCCGTTGTGAGCCTTTTCAGTACACTTCTTCTCACCTGGTTTTAGATCAGTGGTTTCGATGATTTTGGTAGGCTGAGGTTTAACGATATTGTAAATCGTTGGCTTGGTATAAGAAACCTTACGACCGTCACGTTTACCCCAAAAGGTAAAGACAGCTTTGTCACCAGTGATTTTGGTCTGGAGCAAGATGGCATTACCTGTGTCATTCATAAACTTGAAATCTGGTTGTGGATCGTAGATAGTAGCGTCGGTGCCAGCTGGCTCGTAGTAAGAGACACGATAAGAATGATTACGACGAGCGGTAACTGGTAGACCAGAATCAACGACAGCTCGAAACAGTGTGGTGCCGATTTGACAGAGACCGCCACCGTATTCTGGCACAGTTTTATCACCTTTAATAACTAGTTCTGGTAGGTAGCCGGCCGGCCCATCAATCTCACCGAGAGCTTTGATCAAAGAAAACTCTTCACCAGCTTTGATAAGTACACCGTTAATAGCGCTGGCACCAACTTTGATATTGGTACGACGATTATTTGGGGAGCCGTTAAAGGTTGAAGTACCAATACCGATAATTTCTAGCTGTTCTAAGCCATCGATACCTTTGACTTGACTAGTGGTCGAACGAGTAGCGATATTAATATCACTTAGGCCTTGAGCTTGGGCGGTAAAAAAATTGAGCAGGGTTTGTTCGTAGTCTAACTCCAAACCATCTTGGGCGCTTTCTTCGATATAAACCTTACCACTGTTAACCGTAAACTTAGGATCACGGTGTGCAATAGCAATGTCTTTATTGAGAGACTCGGTTAAATAGTTTTGGAGCTTATTTTTATCCCAAATCAATTCTACCTGAGCGTTTCTATTTAACCCGAGACCTAGCCAAGACTTAGCCTGATTAGCTTTGACAACCCAAGTTCGGTCTTGGTAATGCCAAGTAATTGGAAACTTGGTTAAGAGTTTTTCAGCCTGCTCATTGATATTAAAGACATTAGCTTGATAAATCTTTGGTTCGATGTTTTTGATTTGAAGATTAATGTTTGCGCGATCACCGCTTAATAAATTAGCACCGAGCTGATCTAGAGCTTGGTCGTAGTCAGGTTCTTGGCCAGCGCTTTCGGCGGTTAACGTTAATTGAGAGTTAGCGTCGAGCTCTAGACCAGCCTCACGAACAGCTTTGTGACTATAGCTGAAGTAGTCGGATAAAACTGCTTTAACAGTTTCTCGATCTAGCTGAATCGAGAGGCCAAAAGATTTGGCCCAGAATAGAGCGCTAACACGATCCCAGATGTTTTGACCAAAATCACCACTGCGACCATAATTAAAAACTTGCTCAAAGCTCTCGGCCTGATTGACCTTAAAAAGATCAGTGCTAAGTTCTTGTGGATCAGTACTGGTACTTGATTTAAGGTTGAGACAATCCCCTTCCAAACAAATATTTAGACCCTGATCTAGATTGAGACTTTGCTCTTCTAAGAGCTTGCGAAAGTCATCAGCAGAGATTCCGCCAACATTGCGATCCAAAAATCTTAGCTTTGGATAAACACGTCCGTAATAAACTTTTTCGTAGACTAGATTAGCAATTAGTAAAACAAAAATTGAAAGCACCAAGCTAGCAGCGAGGAGGGCTAGTTTTTTTTGCTTAGGACTTAGTTGTTTGAGCTTAGACTTTGTCATGATGATTAAAAATAGTCTGCAAGATGTCTTGGGCAGCGGTGGCGTGATCAAAATTAATAATGAGACTCTGGCCGATCAATGGTAATTCTTTAAAATATCGTGTCGGCAGAGTGATTTCACAGTTCTGATCGTCTAAAAATATTAAAAATTGGTCTTGCTTGGCTTGTAGAGTGAGCTTTATTTTCATATTAACTAGCTTTGATTGGTAGGACAATAGTTAGGATACCATTGTCTAAATCAGCCTCTATCCCCTCTTCATCAACTAAGAATGGTAATAAAATACTGCGAGAAAAATTACCCCAATAGCACTCACGATACAAATAGTCTAAATAATCAATATCGTCTGGCTCGGAACGCTTACCTTTGATACTAAGTATGTCGCCGTCGATACTGAGATCTAAATCATCAATGTTGGCACCGGCAATAGTTGATCTAACCACCAGAGCGTTGCCTAGTTTATAAACATCAATAGCAAGTCGGCCTTCAGTACTACTAGGCAAGCTGATCAAAGCATTGAGAGTGTCGAATTGCTCATCAGTGTTGTTTTTTTGGTTTTTAAAAAATAGCATAGCAGACAAACTAAACTTTAGTATAACCTACTAAACGATAAAAAAACAGTCACCCGAGAGGCAACTGTTTTTAGGTTTACTGTTTAGAAATAATCTTATCAATTAAGCCATATTTACAAGCGGCTTCTGGGGTCATGAAGTTATCACGATCGGTGTCACGTTCAATATTAGCTATTTTTTGACCAGTGTGCTTGGCCAAGATCTTGTTCATCTTATCTTTGACCCGCAAAATATGTTCAGCATGGATTTTAATGTCACTAGCCTGACCCTCCATACCGCTCATGACTTGATGGATCATGATTTCGCTATTAGGTAGAGAAAAACGTTTACCCGGAGCACCGGCAGCCAGTAGTACAGCTCCCATAGAAGCAGCCATACCGACACAAATAGTAGAAACATCAGCTTTAATCAGTTGCATAGTGTCATAAATAGCCATGCCAGCTGTTACAGACCCCCCGGGGGTGTTGATGTAGAACTTAATATCTTTGTCTTTACTTTCAGCATCCAAGAAAAGCAACTGAGCGATAACAATATTAGCAATATGATCAGTCACCGCTTCACCCAAAAAGATGATACGATCTTTGAGTAAGCGAGAATAAATGTCATAAACTCGCTCCATTTGACCACTTTTTTCAATCACTGTCGGAATAAGTACCATATGTTTGATAAATTAATTAAATTGATTTAAAAACCGCGTTCTCTGCCTACAATAGTTTTGAGACCTCGAGGCAAAACAGAAATACTGTGTGGGTTGGTGATCTTAACAAAGCCGTCTAGAGTGATAGTAGCATTATCACTAACAACTTGCAGATCAGCAAAGGGAATGATAGAGCGCTCCAGTTCTCGACTATTTTTTAAAAGGCTTTTTTTGATAATTTCCTTGGTAATGACTAGATGGAGTTGTCGTTTGTCCTCATTGCTTTTGGCTGGCAGATCACCAGCTTCTTCATTGAGAAAAGAATTAACAACCTCTACTTTGGAAGCACTGCTCTCGATATAATAGTTATTATCAATCATTAGTCGCAGTTGCTCACCATTGATTTCAGCGCTTTTTAAAAAGGTTTTACTATCAACTGCACCCAAATCTATATCAACCACTCGACGAGCTGATAGGATCGAGCAACAGTTTTCAGTATTAATACCGAGACGAGCGGCGATATTATTAGGCTCACCAATAGGGATAATGCCAAGTGGCACTTCGTTGCCGCCCATAATACTAATCGCCTGACTAACAATTGAGTCATTACCAACGATAATCAGCGTTTTAGGCAGTCTTTTGAGCTCTTGGCTAATAACATCTCGCAAGCTGCGTAGCGGACTGAGACGACAAATTCTACCACTGAGACCCAGCTCAGTGATCTTGGCCTCAATACTGTTAATGATCGGAAAATACTTTTTGTCCGTCAAAAATGTGTCGTAAATGTAGGTGTGCACAGTATTTAGTTAGCGCTAGAATCTTTGGCTTCTGACTTTTTTTTGTTATTAGTACTAGAGCTTTCAGCTGTAGAGCAGTGACCACTAATATAAGCACCTCGAGCAATAGATAGACTAGTAGCCTCAATATCACCATAAATCTTGGCAGTTTCGTTGATTTCCAAATAACCATCAATCTTAACACTACCCCTAACTTCGCCACCAATGCGCGAGTTAGCAGCCTTAACATCAGCAGTTACTGAAGCGCTACGACCAATTTGTAAAAAACCGTTAGTTTGCACATTACCTTTAACCTGACCATCAATAATCATATTACCCTCACAGACAAAGTTACCTTCGACTTTAACTGAGGCGCCGATAATTGTTTCGATATCCTTTTTATCAATAACTCCCCCTTCTGACAAGTTCTTGTTGAACATAGCTTTAGTGTTAATTTTGATTTATTTATTCTAGCAAAAGAGCGACTTTTGTCAATTTTTACTTGCTTATTTTTAGCCTTTAATCTACTATTTTGAAAGACTTATTAAAGGTCGAGCTCTTGTAGTTCAATGGATAGAACAAGACACTCCTAACGTCTAGATGCAGGTTCGATTCCTGCCGAGAGCACAGTGACTAATTAAATTACTTCAGGCATCTTAGTAAGGTTGACAAGTGTCACGGAGCTGATTATAATCAAGCTACTCTTGTGAATAATAAGAGTTAATAGCGGGCCATTAGCTCAGTTGGCTAGAGCGCTTCCATGGCATGGAAGAGGCCAAGGGTTCAAGTCCCTTATGGTCCACCAATAAACAAACACCTGAATAGTTTCAGGTGTTTGTTTTTTAAAGAAAGTTTTGGTGAGTAAAACCAAGTTAAAAGATGCTCCTAGGATCAAACAATTTGAAACCCGCCCTTTGGGCGGGTTTTTCTTTGGTTTATTTTTGGTAAATAAAAAAGTTCTGCGCGGAACAGAGATAATGTCCACAAAATTGTGGACATTTTGGTATTTGGTAAACTTGGAGTTATTTGTCTACAAATTTGTGGACATTGGGAGCTGTTTGTCTACAAAAATGTGGACATTGCCGTGGGTCAGGGCCTTTATTGTGGCTTTGGGAGGATTTGTCTAGATTTTTGTGGACATTCATGGTTATTTGTCCACAAAATTGTGGACATTTTGGTATTTGGTAAACTTGGAGTTATTTGTCTACAAATTTGTGGACATTGGGAGCTGTTTGTCTACAAAAATGTGGACATTGCCGTGGGTCAGGGCCTTTATTGTGGCTTTGGGAGGATTTGTCTAGATTTTTGTGGACATTAGCGTGCTCGTGTTGTAATTTTTCTTGTATTGAGCTTTGGTTGGCGCAAACAAGCTCCACAAAGAACAATTGATCTAACTTGCCTTATTTCGCTAAAATTACTATACTGAGGGTATTATTATGAGTCATATACACTCTAAAACTGGACTCTTGAGAAAAGAGTTGATTATTGAGAAAAGTGGTTTAAAGTCTGGCCAACAGATTGCAGACTTGGGTTGCGGTCGCGGCGGCCACTTTAGCTTTCAATTGGCTAAATTAGTTGGTGTTAGAGGTATGGTTTATGCAGTAGATGTTATAAAGCACTACTTAGATGACCTAGAGTTAGAGCTAAAGAGACAGGAGATTAAGAATATTCAGACTATTTGGACTGATTTAGAGCTTTTGGGAGCAGCCGCCATTGATAACTCCAGCGTGGACATAGTTTTTGTTATCAATACCTTACACCAAGCCAAAAAACCTATTGATTTATTAAAAGAAGCAACTAGGATTAGTAAGCGCGGTGCAAGATTAATAGTAGTTGACTGGTCTCGCAGTGCCTCTCCACTAGGGCCTGATGAAAATATTAGAATAGATAAGAACAAATTAGTTGACGCCGGTAAAAAAATAGGTTTATATTTAGATAGTGAGTTTAGCGCTGGCCCTTATCATTTCGGACTAGTTTTAACAAAAATGTAATTATGACTTCAATTTTTAGTATTGATTATTGGTTTAACACCCGACCAGAGTTACTGGCAAGACCGGTTGTATTAGCCTTAGTGCTGATCGGAGCAGCTTGTGCTTATTTGATTTTTTTGTCTAAAAATAAACAAAAATTGGCTAAGTATGATCGTTTAATGTGGTATAAGCTAGAGAATCTAGCGATCGCTAACTTGTCTTTGAGCTGGCTAATGGCCTTGTGTTATTATCAGGGAGTTCCGTTTTTTTCAGCTAAGTTTTGGTTAGTTTTGTGGTTGCTAGCTAATGCTGTTTATCTAGGTTATTTTTATAGAAATAACTTACAAAAACTCCCCTCTCGCCTACAAAAAATTAAAGCTGATCAAGACTTCAAAAAATATATTCCTAAAAAAGCCAAATAATTTGGCTTTTTTATATGCTCAAACAAGTAGTTGGTAAACTTGGCGAAGATTTAGCAGTAGATTTTTTACAAGCAGCTGGCTACAAGATCTTGGAACGTAATTTAAGATTATCTCACTACGAAATTGATATAGTTGCCAGTAAAGAAGGCCAAATAATCTTAATTGAGGTCAAAACTAAGTCTACTCAAAACCCTCTTTGGCAGGCTGAAGACCTCATCAGTCCTCGTAAATATCAAAACTTACTCAAGGCCGCTACTCTATACAGTCAACGCTATAAAGTGTCTAGTTTTAGGTTAAAATTGGAATTAATAACAGTAACAGTTGACAGAGAAAATAAGGCTAATATTAAACATTATATTGATATAATTTAAGACAAACTAGTTTAAAAATCTAGCTTTATAGCTTGACTTTTTTTGGTATTTGTGCTAGAATTGTAAATTAAATTACCTAAGCTTTTATGCTAGGTTTTTTAATTTATATATGTTTTATTACAGTCGGAGATTTTTTACGAAGAAGCAAATCAAAAAACTAACGCTAGTCTTAATCACTTCGTTGATTGTTCAGCATTCTATGCATAGCCCCTTTGTTAGACAGGCTGAGGCAGCTGAAATCAATCAGGTTCAGGAGTCTGGATTAACTATTTCAGCCCCAGATGGCCTAGACAAAGGCATTAAGACTGTGGACAAAAAAATTGTTCACAAAAAAATTGAGCAGGATAGTCGAATCAGAACTGTCAGCGCTTATAACGCTGGTGATATCTATCAGACCGATGGTGATCCTTGTATTGCCGCCAATGGTGAAGATATCTGTAAGGCACTAGCGCTTGGCTACAAGCGTTGTGCGGCCAATTTCGTGCCCTTTGGTACGATTTTGGAGATTGAAGGTTGGGGTGAATGTATGGTAGTTGACCGTATGAACAGCCGTTACCCACAAAACGTGGATATTGCTATGAGCTACGATCAAAAACCTGAAGCCTTGAAATTCGGTCGCAGAAAACTAACAGTTAAGATTATCAAGCTTATTAAACTTGATAAGTCGCTGTAATAATCAGCACTTAAAAACCCGCCTTATTCGGCGGGTTTTTATTTAGCAGTCCCCTACTGTAGCCAAACTTATAGCTTGAATTAATTAAAAGCTTTTGGTATATTAGTAACCTAGTGGTCACGTTGCCAAGTGGTCTAAGGCCGCAGTTTGCAAAACTGCTATTCGTGGGTTCGACTCCCACCGTGACCTCAAGTTAATTTTAAAAGCTCCTCTTTTGGGGCTTTTTTAAATAGTTAAGGATTTTTGTGGATAACTTGTTGATAACTTTGATATTTATTTTTTAATAATCACAAGAAGCTTAGCGACTACTGTGGATAAGCCTGTGGATATCTTTGAGTTAATTTTATTTAATGGCTAATATTAGATACTTGGATACTTGTGAATAAGATCATTGACCGGATTCTCAAAAAATGCTATACTTCAGTCATAAGGTTCTTTGAGAACAATTAAATAAAATCACTGATTTAATTATCAGAAACAAAAATAAAATAAAAGGTAACATAAGTTACCATCTAATCGGTGAATTTTATTATTTTTCGTGAAATAATATATAAAAATATCTTTTTACGATAAACGACCATTGAGGGCTTAAGCACTCGCCATTTATTATCATAATTAGGGCGCAGTCTAAGCCCTTTTAACATTTTAAGAAGCTTTTCTAACACCTGAGGGTGTTTTTTTAAATTAAAAAATCCGCCGGAGAGGCGGATTAGTTTTTTAGGCTTTTTTAGCTTGGCGTTTGAAGAGCCAAACTTGATGGATGATAGTTAAGATAGTAATTATCAACCAATAAAAGGCGAGTCCTGATGGTAGTGTTAGACAAACAAAGATAGTGAGGACTGGGAAAATATACATCATTTGCTTATTCATCATAGCGGCCATATTTTCGTCCTTAGCGCCATCACTGGTGATGGCTGGAGTGACTTGAGGCATCATTTTAACCTGAGCAAATTGAGCAAGACCAGCTAAAACAGCTAGGATAATGTTAGGTTCGGCAAAATTAACACCAAAGAAGGAATTAGTGTTAAGAGCGCCAGGATTAGTAATAAAAGGATAAACTAAGTTGGAAGCAGCGCCCTTTAACTCTTTTTGAAACATATTAAAAACAGCAATAAAAAAGGGGAGTTGGACTAACATAAGTAGACAAGAGGAAAAAGGGTTAACTTTATTCTCTTTATACAAATTCATCATCGCTCCAGTAAGCTTTTCTTTGTTGTCGGCGTATTCTTTTTTAAGAGCTTCGAGTTTTGGCTGTAGATCCTGAAGGGCTTTTTGGGAAATCAAAGCCTTGTGAGCGATAGGTAACAAGATTAATTTAATAGCTAGAGCAAAGAGAATGACAGCTAGACTGATTTCGTGGCCTGGCACTAGGTTGTAGATGAAAATAAAGAGGTTTAAAACCGGTTGATAGAACAAAGTTTGAAAAAATGAAGCCATAAAATTATTTAAGCGGATCCCAGCCGCCACTATTAAAAGGGTTGCATCGTGCAATACGAGCCGAACACTTCATACCACCCCTAATAAAACCATATTTATTAAAGGCGGTCAAACAGTAGTCGCTGCAGGTCGGTTGAAAGCGACAATAGCCAAAAGGCTTTTTAAAAAGCCCATGATCAGGCGAGAGGGTGATTTGATAAACCCTGATTAATTTAATAGCTAGAGTAGCTAAAAAAGCGTCGATAGTTTTGATCATAGCAATTTAAGACGCTCTAAAGTAACTTTAAGTTGCTTGATTAATTCAGCACTTTCTAAGTTAAGGGCGGCTGGCTGACAAATAACAATGAGATCAAAACCAAGTGTTTTGGATAGCTGGGTCTCTAAAAAAGCACGTAATTGTCTTTTGAGTCGGTTACGGTCAACGGCTTTTTTGCTGACTTTTTTATTGACTAGAATGGTAAATCGAGGGTAATTGAGCTGATTAGGATAGGCCTTGAGCCCCAGAGCTCCTAAATAAACACTTTTACCTTTTTTGAAGAGTAGTTCTATTTCTTTGGTTTTTCTAAGTCGCTGACTTTTTGGCAACATATTATAAAAAGTCCCTAAAAATAAAGCACGAGGAGCTGTTTTAGCCTTTTATCTAAAATAAAAAACAAAAACAACTCCTCGTAAGTTTATTTGCTCAAAACAGCACGACCTTTGGTACGGCGGGCTTTGAGGACATTGCGACCATTTTTAGAGCTCATTCTTTCGCGGAAACCGTGATCTTTACTAGCTTTGCGAACATTTGGCTGATAAGTTCTTTTTGGCATAAGGTTATAATTTATCAGTAGAATATACCAATAAGTTCTTGATTAGTCAAGCTTGGTATTAATACTACCGATAAAGCCTTTAGGGCTATTATTACTGGCCTTTTTGCTTAGCTCTAGATAGAGGCTAGTCCAAGCGCTGATCATAAAGGCGGAAACCAAGGCATTACTTAGTAAAAAGATTGTAAACATCACGAGATAACTAAGAGCAACGACGATAACATATGCTTGATAGGAGAAGTTTTGGGCTGCTAAAGCGAGGAAAAAGAGGATGATAGAGAGGCCGTTAATGATTAGGAGGGTTAAAAAAATCACTAAAATACTAAAAATAAAAACACTAATGGAAAACTCTAGGCTAAGTAGACGATTTTTATTAAGAAGCGCCCAAGCGTCAGTAGCCGCTATTTTAAAAGAGTTTTTATTTAAGGTTAGACTAATCATTAGGTAACGTAGGTAGACTGAGGCGAGAATAATAATTGGCAAAAATAAAACAAAGAGGATTAGGTAACTAAAGTCAGCTGGAATATTAGACAAGCCAGAACTAAAGATAAGTGGTGAACTAATAATAAAAAAACTAAGGATTAAAAATAATTTAAAGACAATATTAGCTAAAGATAGCTTAATAACAGCCGCGCGTGATTGGGATAAATAATTAAAAAATAAATCTTTGAGACTATTTAGATTAGCTTTAGGGGATTTGATAATAGTTCCAGCCCGTTCAATAACAATCATATGAGAGGCGACTGAGAGAACTAAAATAATAACAATAATAACTATAACCATAAGAGCAGTGAGCCAGAGTGAACCAGCTGAACTCGCACTGTTAATAAGGTTGTTTGGCAAATTAAGTAAGTTTTCTTTGTTAAATAAGCCAGAACTTAGACGATTAGCTAGATCATAGATGCTGTTCTTGTCAGTGTTAATGAAGTTGTAATAAATATCACCCTCAACACTACCACCAAAGATAAGCGCAAAAAAACCAAAAATCCCAATAATTTTATAACGTTTTAAGACTAGCAGAGCATCAAGAAAGATTTTCTTATAAAGTGGCATAGTTTTGATTAATGATTATTGTTTTAGATTATAGCATATTTAGTTTTTTAAAACAGCTCGCTTGTGTTTATCATGAATCTGTTTATAATAATCAGCAAAGTTATCAACATTTCATCAACAAGCTCACAGTTTATCTTTACAAAAAAGTTGTTATACTAAATTTAAGAATAAAATTCTATGGATAATGATCAATTGTGGCAAGCTGTTTTAGGTGAAATTGAAGTAAACGTCTCAAGAGCTAATTTCACCACTTGGTTTAAAAATACCTTCATTGGTTCTTATGAAGGTAATACTATTGTTATTTGCGTACCAAATATTTTTACCAAAGCTTGGCTCGAAAAAAAGTACGATCAGGAAATCCTACTCGCTTTGCGTAATATTACCAAAGAAAAAGAAATTAATTTGATTTATAAAATTGAAACTAGAAAGTCCGGTCCAGTCTTAGCTGGTCGTGAAACAACTAGAGAAACAAATCAAGAAGGCGCTCCAGTTAGGCGAGCAGAGACGCCGGTAATTAGCTTTAAAAACTCTAATGTTAATAAGTTTGGTTTAAATAATAAATATGTTTTTAACAACTTCATTGTTGGTAAAAATAACGAACTCGCTCACGCCGCTTGTCAGGCTGTAGCCGCTAACCCTGGTCAAACCTATAATCCTTTGGTTTTACATGGTGGGGTAGGCTTGGGTAAAACCCACTTGTTACAGGCAGTTGGCAATGAACTAGCTAAGGTAACTGATCGTATCCTCTATGTAACTTCAGAGAAGTTTTGTAATGATTATATTAATGAAGTTCAAAGCGGACGAGCGAAATTTCTCAAAGAAAAATATCGCAATGTGGATTTACTACTAATTGATGATATTCAGTTTTTGGGTGGTAAGGATGGTACTCAAGAAGAGTTTTTTCATACCTTTAATGAGTTACACCAAAACAACAAACAGATTGTAGCCACTTGTGATCGCCCCCTCAAAGCTATTCCAGCTCTAGAAAAACGATTGTTATCAAGATTAGAGTGGGGAATGGTGGCTAATATCACTTTGCCGGATTACGAAACCAGAATCGCTATCTTACAAAACAAGTGCCAAGAAAAAAATTATTTGCTCAATGATAAGATTTTAAGTTATATCGCCACCAACGCCGAGACTAATGTCCGTGAATTGGAAGGAGTTTTAACTAAATTAATTACTTATTTTGAGTTTAATAATTTAGCGCCGTCACTAGATGAAACTAAGCGTATTTTGATTGATAATTTCTCTAGTTTTCAAGAATCATCACTGTCGTCAAAGAGTATTATTGATGCGGTTAGTAAGTTTTATAGCGTAACCAATAAAGATTTAGTTAGTAAGAGTCGTAAGAAGGAATTGGTAAAACCAAGACAGGTAGTAATGTATTTACTGCGTTCAGAAATTGAAATGTCTTTTCCGAATATCGGTCAGGAGCTAGGTGGTCGCGATCACAGCACAGCAATGCACGCTTGTAAGAAGATTTTGCAGGAGATTAAAAATAAAGAAAGAATGGCCCAAGAAATAAACTCCATTAAACAGTTGATTAAGAATTATGGTGGATAAGTCTGGTATAAGTTGTTGATTAGTGGGTAGTGAGTTGTGGAGAGGGAGGGTGGATAAAGTTATCCCCAAAGTTATGAGGAAAAGTCTTGCAGATTGATGCACAGGAGGGAGTGAAAAAAATTGTTCAAAGTAAAATCAAAAACAAGCTTTTCCACTCAGTCCACAGGCCTTATTAAGACTATTAAATATTAATTAAGAAGTTAAGAAGATTTACCCAAGTATGAAAATTACCGTCTTACAAAAAAATCTGAAGCAGGGGATTTTTGTAACCAGTTCAATTACCGGTAAGAATAATAATTTACCAATTTTGAATAACCTATTAATTAGTTCTAGTAATGGTAGTTTGAAATTGTCAGCTACAGATTTGGAATTAGGAGTTAGTACAATCGTGCGTGGCAAGATCGACGAAGACGGCTCAGTAACAGTGGATGCTAAGTTATTATCTAGCTATGTAGCACTGTTACCTAATAATAAAATTGAGATTGTTAGTACTGGCCCGGAACTCGCTCTCGAATCAGAGGGTTATAAAACCAAGATCAAAGGTGAACTCGCTGATGATTACCCACTAATACCAGAACTAGAGAAGGAAAATTATTATCAGACTAATATCAATGAGTTTAAGCAGGCGATTAGTAGTGTGGTATTTGCGGTAATGTTTAATGAGAATCGTTTGGCCTTGTCTGGTGTAGTCTTTAGTATTGATAATGAGACTTTGACAATGGCGGGCACAGATAGCTATCGACTAGCTGAAAAGGTAATTAAAATTAGTTCTAATATCACCCCAGTGGAGGGTGAGGGGCCAAGAAGAATTATTATCCCGATCAAAACACTACAAGAGCTTGCTCGTATTATCGGAGGAGACTTCAGTGACAGTAAGGATGTAGAAGATATTCGAATGTATGTGACTGATAATCAAATTGCCTTTAGTTTTGATACTATTGAAGTGGTGTCGAGATTAATTGATGAACAATATCCAGATTACAAACAAATTATCCCCAACCAGTTTAAATCTTCTTGTACTCTAGATCGAGAAGAGTTGATTAGAGCGGTTAAAGCCTCGGCATTATTTTCTAAAAGTGGTGTAAATGACATTAATTTGGATTTGAGTGTGGAGAAATCAGCTTTGGTAGTGTCAGCAGCCTCTGGTCAAGCTGGTGAAAACACTGCTTCGGTGGCGGCTAAGGTAGAAGGTGTGGATAACGGGGTAGTTATCAACTTTAAATACCTGATTGACGGACTTAATAATATTAATTCGGAGTTAGTTAAGATTGAACTAGTAGATGGTATGACTCCGTGTTTACTGAGACCAGTAGGCGTAGAGGGTTATCTCTATATAGTTATGCCGATTCGTAAATAAGCTACTGTTAGTTTTGGCTTCAAGGCTTGTGATTGGCTAAAACAAAAAAAACTTCTCGTGCACGAGAAGTTTTTTTTGTTGGAATTTTTTAGACCTTGATGATGACTGGTAGTACCATTGGTCGGCGTTTGGTTTCTTGGAAGAGATACTGACCGATTTCGTGGCGCATTTTGTTTTTGATGTAGTCATCGTCGTGACCAGCGGCTCGTTCGCGAACGATGGAGCGTAGTTTGTCACGGACTTTTTGGATCATGTCTTTGTGTTCTTTCATGTAGACGAAGCCACGAGAGATGATGTCTGGTGAACCGATAAGATTGCCAGATTTAACATCAATAGTAGTGATAACAACGATCATGCCGTCTTCGGACATCATTTTACGATCTCGCAAAACTACATCGTTGCTAGAATCAGTAACACCAGAGCCATCGACGAAGACATAGCTGGAAGGTACTTTTTCGGTGCTTAAACGGCCGCCAGAGCGATCAAAGTCGATAACTTGACCATTATCAGCTACAAAGATATTTTCTGGCTTAAAACCGATTTCCTTGGCGAGTTTTTCAGCTTCTTTTAACATGAAGTGCCAACCGTAGACTGGGATGAAGTAATCAGGCTTAATAGTTTTGAGTAAGTAGGCGATATCATCACGATTACCGTGACCAGAGATATGGACATCCATTAAGCCGCCGTGAATAACATTGTTACATTGGCGGTAGAGGTTGTCTTTGAGACGTTGGATAGTTGATTCATTACCTGGGATGATAGAAGAAGAGAGAATGATAGTGTCGGTCTTGTGGATACGGAGGCTACGATGACTACCATCGAGCATGCGAGAGAGCGCGGCGTTTTCTTCACCTTGAGCACCAGTGCCGATAATGACGATTTTATTATCAGGATAATTACCGATTTGTTCTGATTTGATAATAGTGTCCTTGTGACACTTGATATAACCAAGAGTCATAGCAATTTCGACGTTCATCTTCATGCTATAACCTTCGAGAGAAACTTTTTTGCCGAGGCGCTCAGAGATTTGAATAATCCAACCAACACGTTCTACTTGGGAGGCGAAGGTGCCAATAATAACTCTGCCAGGAGCTGAGCTGATGATTTGATCAAGATTGGCCCGAAGGTCTTCGGAGGTAGGGCTTTGTTTGGTACTGATAGCGCCAAGACTTTCAAGCATCAAGACGCTTGGTCGAGGGAGATTAGCAAGGTGAGAGTAATCAACAACTGGTTCGCCAGTTTGCTTGTTACGTTCCATAGTCCAGTCGCCAGGGTGGATAACAGTAGCGACAGGAGTGCTGATAGCTACACCAACAGCGTCCATGATGGAGTGTTCGACCTGGAAGAAGCTGACTTGGAAAGCGCCTAGTTGTATGCGATCGGTAATGTTTTTAATGAGGATGGTTTTGAGTTTTTTGGAAGTACCTTTTTTGTAATCTTCAACACGGTGCTTAACCATAGCCAAGGTCATGTTGCGACCAATGACAGTTGGATTGCCGAGTTTTTCTAAGAGAATGGCGGCAGCGCCAATGTGATCTAAGTGACCATGAGAGAGGATAACACCGCGAATACGGTCTTCTTTGCCCTTGAGATAGTCGGTATTAGGAATGATATAGTCGATACCAAACATATCTTCACTAGGGAATTCTAAACCCATGTCTAGGATGATGATATCTTGACCATACTCATAAAGAGTCATGTTACGACCAACTTCTTCGCAGCCACCCAAAGGGATAATACGTAGTCTAGGTTCTTTTGAATTGTGGTTGATTTGGTTTTGTTCGCCAGTCTTATGATCGTGGTTTTTGTTTTTGTGACCATGATGAAAGTGGCGCGGTTTATTACTTTTGTATTTAGTAATCATAAATTAGTTGAACCATAAAGCGAAATATAAAAATATTTCCTAGGTTTATTTAATTAGTTTAATTAGGGAATTGAATTTAAAATTTCAAATTTAAAATCTCAAAACATTGTTAACAATTGTTTTTAAATCTAAAATTTAAAATTTTAAATTAATCTTGTGCCCAAGGAGGGATTTGAACCCTCACAGACTTGCGTCTACAGCGACCTGAACGCTGCGTGTATACCAATTTCACCACTTGGGCCTTAGAGCTTTAGGGATTTTTTTTCATTCAAATACCAGTTAGTAACATTGGTCAAACGATCAGCGCTGGTATTGATAGTTTTAGTTTGAAAACCTTTGATTTTTTTGGTCTGAATATAAACGAAATTTTGATTAGCTAAAAAGATAGCTGGGTTATCGGTGTTAATTATTTTTTGGAATTCAAGATAATTATTTAAACGTTTACTGGTATTACTGTCTAAACGAGCTTCTTCTAATAGTTTATCAACCTTGGTATTGCTGTAATTACTGAGATTGTAGCCTTTATCATCAATCTGTGAAGAGTGCCAAAATGGATAAGGGTCACTATTGATAGAATTAAAAGTTGAATAAAGTAGGATGCTGTAGTTTTTTGGTTTGATAACTTGGTTAAAAAAATTACTGTTTTCGCTAATAATTTCAGTTTGAGCGCCGATTTTGGCCCAACTACTAGCAATCAACTCAGCGATAGCTAGGTCACTGGCATTGTTACTGACACTGAGGCTGAGCTTAAGGCTTTGATTGTTTTTTTGCAAGATAGGGGTGCTGGAGCTAGAATTAGTGACTTCTTTCCAATTGTCAGTTGCTAATAATTCCTTGGCTTTATTGGGGTCAAAGTTATTATCTCGACTAGCTTGATAGCCGAAGCTAAACTTGGCGATAGGGCTATCAGCAACACTAGCATCGGGGCCATAAACCTTTTTAATAATTGCTTCTTTGTCCAAGGCTAGATTAAGGGCTTGGCGTAATTTGGCATTACTAATAATCGTGCCGCTTTTGAGATTAAAGAAGATGTTAAGCGATTTAGGTTGCTGTAATTGATGGAAATTGTAGGCACTAGCTGCGATAACCTCTTTGTGGTATTCGCTAGGTAGATAATTAACACCATCGATAGTGTTATTATTAAGGGCGATAATAATTTCTTCGGGATTGCTAAAGATCTTGAAGCTAAACTCATTGAGATAAGCTTTTTGATGATGATAATTGGAATTAGCAATTAAAGTGTAGGATTTAATGGCGCCAGATTTATCTTTGGTTAATGATTTGAACTTAAAAGGACCTGAGCCAACGGGCTTAATATTTAATTCGGCTAAATTGACGTTATCAGGACTGATATCTTGCCAGAGCTTCTGAGGTAAAATACCAAAAGTGAGGTGCTCTAAAAAGAGTGAATAAGGTTCTTTGAGGCTGAGTTTGAATTCAGTATCACTAATTTTTTCAGCTTCAACACCGATAAAATAGCGACGCCAAGGTGATTTGAAACGAGCATCTTTGATAGTATTGATGGTAAAAATAATATCATCAGTGGTGAGTTTTTCGCCAGAATGCCAGCGTGCTTTGTCGATAATGGTGATGGTATAGCTTTTTTGATCAGAACTAACTACAAATTTTTCTACTAAATCAGCTTGTAAACTACCTTGGTCGTCATGTTTCCAAAGTGAAGAAAAGACTAAGTTAACTAAGTCATCATCAGTATTATTGAGTCCAAAGAAGAGTGGATTAATGTGACTAGGGGCGCTGAGAGTGGCTTCGGTGTACTGGCCACCGTGTTTGGGACTGATAACTAAGTGATTGTACCAAAACTGATAAGCTAAAAAACTAACACTACTAATAAAAACAAGTAGAGCGCCAGTAAGTAGCCATTTTTCGGTCAAAGATAAGAATTTTTTAAGATACTTAAATTGACGTAAGTTTGGTAAGCGATTGCGACTAAGGTTAGATATTAACTTGGTCTCTAAATCACTATTGTTATAAGGATTGGTCATATTAACGAGCGTATTCAACGACTCTTAGTTCTCTGAGGAGATTAACTTTAATTTCTCCTGGATATTTTAATTCGGCTTCGATTTTTTTGGCGATATCTCTGGCCAATTCATAAGATTCGAGATCAGAGATTTTTTCTGGGTCAACAAAGACACGGACTTCACGACCAGCTTGAATGGCGTAGCTGCGGTTAACTTGGGGAAAACTTTCGGCTAATTTTTCTAATTCTTCGAGACGATGAACATATTTTTCAAAGTTATCATTACGAGCTCCAAGTCGAGAAGAAGAAATAGCGTCAGCGGCCTTGACTATTAAGGTGTTGGTAAATTCTGGTTTGTCTTCGTGGTGGTTTTCAATAGCATCAATGATTTCTTTGGATAGGTTGAACTTACGTCCAATTTGTCCACCAATCTCAGTGTGACTACCTTTAACTTCATGATCAACAGCTTTACCAATATCGTGTAATAGTCCAGATTTTTTGGCTAAAGTAGCATCATAACCAAGTTCTTCAGCCAGTAGACCGCAAAGATGAGCAACTTCAACACTGTGCTTAAGAATATTTTGACCGTAACTAGTGCGATATTTCATACGACCAAGGATCTGAACTAGTTTAGGGTCAAAACCGGTGATACCGAGCTCGTAAAGAGCGTCTTCGCCAGACTTACGAATATCTAAGGCTAGGTCTTTTTTAGCTTGTTCGATAGCTTCTTCAATCTTGGTAGGATGGATGCGACCGTCTTTCATTAAATATTCAATAGCGCGCTTGGCAATCTGACGTCTAATGCCAGAAAAACCAGATACAGTGATAATATTAGGCACATCATCAATGATGATTTCAACACCAGTGAGATTTTCAATCGCCTTGATATTACGACCTTCGCGGCCTATAATTCTACCTTTCATCTCATCACTTGGCAAATCGACAGTGGTGGTAGTGACCTCAGCGGTGAAACTAGAGGCTAGACGTTGCATAGAAGCAGACATGATCTCACGAGTCTTTTCATCTAAAGTGTTAGAAGAGTCTTCGTTAAGCTTTTTGATACGAGAAATAAGAGCTTCTTCATTATCTCTTTCTACGCGTTTGATGATAATTTCTTTAGCTTCTTCTGTTTTAAGATTGGCGATTTTTTCTAGTTTATCCAACTGTTCTTGTTGAATAACTTTGATTTTTTCTTTGGCCTCTTCGATTTTATTGATTTTGTCGTAAAGACTTTGTTGTTTGTCTTGTAATTCTAAAAGCTTCTGGGAAAAGAGGTTTTCTCTTTGTTCTAGTTTTTCTCTAGTTTGAGCTAATTCGCTTTTACTGAGATCGATTTCTTTTTTGGTGTCAGCTAAAACTTGAAGAGATTTAGCTTGAGCATCAAGTAAAATTTGGGTTTCTTTGCTTTTGGCGTCAGTAATGATTTTATCAGCTTTCGCTTCAGAGCTATTGATTTCGGAGAGGGCTTTTTGTTTTCTTAGCCAATAACCAAAAGTTATGCCAAATGCAGATGAGAGCACGGCAAGTAACAGGTATAACATAATTTTAAGTCCTGTTATCAAAAAACACGAGTTAAACAACTCTTACAAAATTGAGGGTAGATTGATGCTAGAAAATCGTCTATTTGTGAGTGAGGAAAAAATATTGTTCACAAAAAATGTTTTAAGATTAGCTTATAATCGATTCAATTCTGAGGATTCTTGACTTAAACAGGAGTAATAAATAAGAAGGTTATTATTAAGATAACATAGAAAGTGATAATTTTCAAGTATTTGACTTTATTTGTTTATTATTAGCTAAAATTATTCATGAGCTAGAGTTTTTAAAATTAGTTGCTGGTTTGTGGTTTTGGTGATTTTTTGTTATGCTGTGAGGACTTTAATCTATAAAAATATATGGAATTTCAAGACTACTTTAAGGCTGCGATTGATAGAAAGGCTTCGGATCTACATTTGATAACTGGTAATAGGCCATGTTTGCGAATTGACGGTGAGCTGATTGCTATCAGTGAAGAATTGATTGATGAGAGGTTTTTGGAGGAGTCGCTAGTTAATGTCTTGGAAGCCACTCGTTTGCGAGAGTTTCACGAAACTAAAGAGTTAGATTTTTCTTATGAAATTTTTGATAATCGTTTTAGAATCAACCTACATTATCAAGAAGGGACGATTGGTCTGGCTGCCCGTTTGATTCAGGCGGATGCTCCAAAGCCTGGTGATGTTGGTTTTACTGATGCGATTATGAATTTGACCAGACTTAAAGATGGCTTAATCTTGGTAACCGGTCCTTCGGGGGTAGGTAAATCAACAACACTAGCTGCTATGGTGGGAGTGATTAACAGTACTCGTAGTAGTCATATTGTGACTATTGAGGATCCGATCGAATATATCTTTAAGGATGCGATGAGTATAGTTGAGCAGAGAGAGGTTGGTTCGGACACTTTGAGTTTTACCAATGCTCTGAAGCGAGTTTTGAGGCAGGATCCAAATGTCATTATGATTGGTGAAATGCGTGATACAGAGACGATTGCAGCAGCGCTGACAGCGGCAGAAACTGGTCACTTGGTCTTGTCGACCTTACACACTAACTCAGCACCGGAGGCGGTGGCGAGAATTATTGATTCTTTTCCTTCTTATCGTCGTCAACAGGTTTTGTCCCAGTTATCAATGGCGCTGAGAGCTGTGGTGGCGCAACAACTGCTACCGCGTAAGGGCGGTGGGCGAGTAGCGGCTCGAGAAATTATGATTAATAACCCAGCGGTATCTAACTTGATAAGAGAAAATAAAATCAGTCAAATTGTGAACGTGATTAAAACTGGTTATCAGGAGGGTATGATTGATATGAATAAATCAATCGAGTTACTAGCTGAGCAGGGAGTAATTGATCAAAAAACAGCTGAGCGTTATATGAGAGATATGGAAACTAGAGGTGTTTATAACTAATACTATGACTCGTGACCGTTGGGAAGAAATTGTTAGTTTGGTAGAGGCTAAGTTTGTGGTGGAAACTAAAGAAACTAAAGAAGATGACTTTGATAGAAGTGTAATTGAGTTGCTAATTTTTGAAGCACCGATGGCTAAAATCAAACTAGAGTTTGTTAGTAAGCCAAAAGTAATTGATAAAAAAGTTAGTTATTCTAATAGAGTTGGTGCAGGATCGCAAATTGAATATATTTATAGTCCGACTGATAAAGTTGAACGTTTGTTGGTGTATCGTTGGGATGAAGTGACTAGTAATTGGTTACCGATGAGTACTGAAGCAATGAACTTATTTTAAAAATATGCGAGTAATAAAAATTTTAACAATTTTGACAGTTATTAGTTCTTTGGTGCTAGTTGGTCCAATCAGCGTCCAAGCTAAAACAGAGGCTAAGCAAAATCAGATTAAAAAGTTTGGCAGTATTAATGAGTTTAAAAAATTTGTTAATGAAAAAGTACAACTAAATAACTTGAGTCCGATGCTCTATAAAAATCAGGATTTGAGTGCTCGAGCGGTGGCGGCGCCAACAGCGATGTCTGAAGTTGCTAATGGTGATGATTTTTCTAGGACTAATCTGCAAGTAGCTGGAGTTGATGAGGCTGATCTAGTGAAGACTGACGGTGGGTATATCTATAGCGTTAGTCAAAATGATGTTTTTATTATTGATGCTCGAGAGGTAAAAAACTTAAAACTAGTAACTAAAATTAATTTTAAAAGTCAGCCACAGAATATCTATCTAGATAATAATAAATTGGTGGTAATCGGTTATGAGTATCAAAATGAAGAGTCTTTGGTGAAGATGATTATGCCACGCTCGGGTTTTACTTTTATAAAAGTTTTTGATTTGACTGATAAATTAAAACCTAGAGAGTTAAGATCTTTGAAATTAGAAGGCGATTACGCAAGCTCACGAGTGATTAATGGTTATTTGTATCTTATTACTAATAATTACAACTATAGCATTGGTCCTGAGCCACTACCGAGGATTTATGAAAACGATAAATTGATCAATTCAGCTAAGAGTACTAGTCGTTATGCTTTGCCAAATATTTATTATTTTGACATGCCTTATCATGGTCTTAATTTGACGACAGTGGCGGCAGTTAACCTGCGTAATGATGGTCAGATGATCAAGACTGAGATTTATGCTTTGCCTAGTGGTGAGGTGGTTTATGCTAGTGAGAAGGCGCTTTATATCGCTTATACTAAGTATTTTGATCAAGCAGCCTTGATGATGGGTATTAGCAAAGAAGTAATGCTACCTAAAGTATCCGCGCTAGACAGGCAAAAAATTACACGCATTGAAGCGGTGGAAGATTTTATTTTGAGTCAGGAGGAGAAGTTGAATAAAGTTAATCAAATTATAGAGCGTCACTTGCGAACTTTGACTAGTGCAGAGCAAGAGGCTTTGAATAAAAAAATTAATGAGCTAGCTAAGACTAAGTTAGTAGCTAATTTGGACAAGCTACAAATGACAGTGGTTCATAAAATTAATTTGAGTGGCCAGTCGCTAAATTATCAAGGTTTTGTGGAAGTGCCTGGGCGAGTGCTCAATCAATTTGCTATGGATGAGGAGTCTGGTTATTTGCGAGTGGCGACTACTCGAGATGCGGCGGCTAATTTTGTTTATTTGCCAGGCCTGAGTGATAAGCGATCAAATGGAGTTTATATCGTCGATCAAAAATTAAAACTAATTGGTAGATTAGAGGGACTTGCTCCAACTGAGCAGATTTACGCGGCTCGTTTTATGCAGGATCGACTTTATTTAGTGACCTTTGAGCAAGTTGATCCACTACTAGTGATAGATTTGAGTAAGGCTCAGTCGCCACGAGTTTTGGGTGAATTAAAGATCCCTGGTTTTTCGCAATATCTACATCCATACGACAAAAACACTTTGATTGGCATTGGACGAGAAACTAAAGCTATCGATGGTCGAGTGTTGACTGATGGTTTAAAAATAAGTCTCTTTGATGTTTCGCAAGTTGATAAGCCTAGAGAATTGGATAAGTTGGTTTTGGGAGCTGCTGGCAGTGATTCTAGTGTATTGTATGATCATAAGGCCTTGCTCTTTTCGGCAGAGAAGAAGTTGCTAGCAATACCCGCAACTTTAACTAAGCAAATGAACGGAATGAATTGGGGTGAGCTCGAGTTTGATGGCGCTCTGGTACTTGGTGTAAATGGTAAAAATTTACAACTCAGAGAGCGGATTAGTCACGATGAATTGGGTCGTGATTACCAAAACAAGATTAAGAGACTGCTGTATATCGGTAATAATTTATTTAGTATTTCTGATAATGTAATCAAGGTTAACGAGCTTGACAATTTAACTGAACTAAATAAACTGCAGCTAAGAAAACAAGTTGATTATCAAATTAGTAATTAAAGCTCATTATGAACTTTAATGTTTTTATACCGCTTATTTTTGCGCTGAGCTCGAGTTTGGCGGTGCTTACTTTTGTTAGGCAGCCAAATTTGATTTGGTGGGTGCTAGGATCTTTTGTGATTTTGTCACTGGCTACTGCTTGGTCTTTTTGTCGTCAGGCTAAAAATTACTTTGGTTGGTGGCAATTTGCTTTATTGCCAGTTTTGGCTAATTTGACCACAATTTTATATCTAGTGATAGTAGCTGATAAGTTTTTGATCTACATATTAGCGATTTTTTTGATGATTTTTAATTATATTTATTGGCGGTATTTATATTTTTATTTAAATAATCCTAGTCGTTATCAGTCCTTTAGCTTAGAGTTTTTGTCTTTTTATTTAAGTTTTGTGTTGGTATTCTTGGCGGCAGCTGGGTTTTTTGGTTTAAAATTTTTGCTAAACCTTAATTCTTGGTTGGTGATTGGGGTGGCGGCGGTTTATTTGAGCTTGATTATTTATCAGTTTACCTGGATTAGTAAGTATGATTATAAAAAAGCCTGGATTTATTTGGGATTAATGTGGTTGATGTTAGTAGAGCTATTTGCTGTTTTGCTCTATTTACCGCTTCATTACAATGTTTTGGCATTTACTTTTTCTATAGGGTATTATCTGCTGGCTGTAATTATTAACGATCAATTAAAAAATAAATTAGACGCAGCGAGATTAAAGCTGTATATTATAATAAGTGTACTAGTAACAGTGGCGGTGCTCGCTAGTGCTCGATGGATTTAATATGAAAAAACAAATTTTGAATTATTTTTTGTGGTTGAGCTTCTGTACTGTAGGTGGTATTTGTGGTGCTTGGCTGTATGATTACTCAGTTAATCGTTATGTTGGTAATTTTTCTGGCTCAGCGATCATGTCTCGTTATGATCAGAATCTGCCACTAGTGATTCGTGATCCTAAAAAAGTAGTAGTTGAGCAAAATGAGAAGATTATCGAAACTATTAATAGTTCTGAAAATTTTTTGATGGGCTTATTTAAAAAAAGCGCCAATGGTCAATATAATTTAGCTAAATCAGAGGCACAGGCACTAGTACTGACTAGTGATGGCTGGTTGATTACTAATTTTGTTAGTTCGGATAAGAATTGGCATGATGATTATGTGGCGATTGATAAGAACGGCAAGTTATTTGCAATTGATCGTCGTATCGATGATGAGAGTGGCTTAAGTTTTATTCATCTAACTACTGCTCAAGGCTTAACAGTGGCGGAATTTATGAAGGCGAGTGCTGTCAGGCGTGGACAGAGTGTTTTGGTGGTTAATTGGTTAGCTGAGGCGAGGCAAGATATGGTGGTAAAAACTGATGCTAGTCCTGAGGCCCTTAAAACAAGTGATCAAGCCAAGAAACAAATTGTTGTTAATGGTAAGTATGAAAACTCTAAATCTTTGGCGGTACTTGATTTGAGTGGTAAGGTTTTGGGCTTGTTTAATAGAGAGGCGAAATTGATGGCGGCTGATTATTTTATTTATAAAACAGCAGGACTGCTGTCTGATAATAAGAATAGCGCTCCGGTCTTGGGAGTGAATTATTATAATTTAGCTTGGCAACTAAACACTGCAGTGACTGTTCAAGGTGCACTACTTACTAAAAACCAGCAAAGTCCAGCTGTGATCAAGGGGTTGCCAGCTGATAAGGCGGGTTTGAAAGAAGGGGATGTGATTATTAGTTTGGATGAACTAGTTTTGACCAAGAATTTGGATTTGGGTGATCTACTTGCCGATTATCGGCCAGGTGATAAGGTGCTGGTTAAATACTTACGAGCCGGTAAAGAAAAGACTGTGGAGCTGGTGTTAGGTGCTAAATAAAAATAAAAAACTCGTCCCGACTAGGACGAGTTTTTTATTTTTATCTTTTGCTAAAAAATGTTACAATGATGGGATAAAACTGACTATGAAAATAAAAAATATTAATCAATTGAAGGATTTGCGTTCGCAGGTGGTTTTGGTAAGGGTTGATTTTAATGTGCCGCTTGCCAAAAATAAAGTTAAAGAAGAATTTAAAATCAGGGCAGTCATGCCATTTGTAAAAAGTTTAATCAAGTCAGGTGCGAGGGTGATTTTGATGACTCATTTAGCTGATCCGAAGCTAAGTAAAAATGGATTGGTAAGTGCTGCTGATAAGAAAGCTTATAGCGTGGCGCCAGTGGCAAAAGTACTGGAGCGCTTTTTGAAAATTAAACTAAAGGTCAGTCAAGAAAAAATTGGCAGTAAAGCTTTGCAGGCCAAGGTGGCGGCTTTGCGAGATGGTCAAGTGATGATTTTGGAGAATTTGCGGTTTTATGCTGGTGAAACTCAAAATAGTAAGGTTTTTGCCAAAGAACTAGGGTCCTTAGCGGATATTTATGTTAATAATGCTTTTGCAGTCTCTCATCGTGAACATGCTTCAGTGGCAATGATTAAGAAGTATTTACCTGCCTACGCTGGCCCGTTACTAGTTGAGGAATGTGAAAATTTGGCTAAAATACTGAAGCCAAAAAAACCCCTAGTAGCAATTATTGGTGGTGCAAAAATTGATTCTAAAGTGACTTTGGTTAAGTCGCTCGCCAAAAAAGCCGATCATGTGATTATTGGTGGGGCGCTTGCTGATAATTTTTTGGCGGCCACTGGCCAGCCAATTGGTAAGTCACTTGCTAGTGCTAATGGTATTAAAATAGCTAAGCGTCTAATGAAAAAAAATATTGTTTTACCGATTGATGTGATAGTTCAGAATCAGAAGACAAAGAAAGTGACTATGAAAAAGGTTGCTGAGGTTTTGATAAATGAAGTTATACTGGATATCGGCACAGAGACAATGAAGAAAATTGGTCAGCTGATTAGGGGGGCTCAAACTATTGTATGGAATGGCCCGATGGGTAAATTTGAAGAAGCGCCTTTTCGTTTTGGGACATTTTTTGTAGCTCGAGCAGTGGCGACGAGGGCTAGTGGACCGGCCTTTGCTGTCGTTGGTGGTGGCGAAACGGTTGAGGCGATTAATCTAAGTCAATCAGTTGAACAAATTGATTGGGTATCAACTGGTGGTGGAGCGAGTTTGGCATTTTTGGCTGGCGAAAAGATGCCCGGGCTAAAGGGCTTGGTCAAGTAGTATGGTGAAGATTGTTAAAATTGATTTACTAAAAGTTTTTGATGGCGCTGGTCGCCCGGCTTTGTTAATGAGAGTGGAGACTAGTGTTAGGCAGCGGGTCGAGGCGAGTATGCCTGTAACTGAATTGATGAGTGCTAATGAACTAGCCTTGATCAGTGAGAAATTGCAATTAACTCTAGCTGGCCAAGAGCTTGAAGAGTCTTTGTGGTCATTAATACAGAGCTTTATTAATGAAGAAAAAAATCAAAGATATCTAGTTAAGCCGGTTGCTTTATTGTTAGAAATAGCGGTTTTAAAAATACTCGCTTTGGTGTCTGGACGTGAGGTTTTTGAGCAGATAGTGGAATCATTTGGTCTGAAGCAGAGTTTGTTTTTGATGCCAACGCCGATCATTAGCGTCTTTGGTGGTGCTTGGTATGGTGATAGTAATTTGGATTTTAGGGATTATTTATTAATACCACTAACTAAAAATAGAACTAGTTTTGAAAAAAAATTGAGCGATGCTAGTTTGGTTTATCATAAGCTGGCGACAGTCTTAAAATCAGCTGGCTATGACGCTGATATTGGTAGTTTGGGAGCTTATGCTCCGGATCTGGTTTCAACGATGGAGGCTCTCGATTTATTAATTGCTAGTATTAATTTGGCTGGCTTTAGTCCAGCTAAAGACTTTGGTTTGGGCATTGATGTAGGGGCGGCCAGTCTTTATAACATTGAGGAGCATAATTATCTGTTTCGTCTGAGTCATAATTATTTTAGCAGTAATAATCTGAGTTCCTTATATAGAGAGTGGTTAATAAAATATCCAATTTTTTATTTGCAAGATGTGTTAGCTCCCGAGGATAAGGTAGCTTGGCAGGAATTAACCCAAGAATTACGAGAGGAGCTAGTTCTGGCTGGCTCTGAATTGTTTGCTGACAATAAAAATGAAATGCGTAGAGGGGTGGCTGCGGGACTTGCTAATACAGTGGTGCTTGATTATCAAAAATGTTCTTCGCTCACTGATTTATTTGAAATGGTCGCTTTGGCCAAAAAACACCATTATCAAGTAGTGGTAGCGGCATCTGAGCGAGAAACTAATGAGGATTTTGTTGCTGATCTGGCTCTCGCTAGCGGGGCGGATTTTGTGAAATTTGGGGCGCTAGCTCGTGGTGAGAGAAGTGCTAAATATAGCCGACTATTAGTTATCGCTCAGTTGTTAGAATTATCGTCTGGATGATCTAAAAGTTGTTTTAAAAATTGCTTTTTTGCCTAATTAATGCTATAAAAGCTCTATATCTGGAGTTTTTTCGGTTACTCGCTCACGAGTTAAATGAAGCCTATGTTAAAAGAGCAAGTTAAAAAAAAGCTATTATGCATTAGTCTGGATGGCTGGGGCGTGGCTCCGGCTTCGGAGGCTAATATTTTTGATGAGCAAAGAGCGCCTTATTTGAGTTCGTTATTATTGAAGTATCCATATACTCAAATCGCTACTAAGGCGAGTGTTTTGGGTTTTGAGCATGGCCCGACCAACAAAGAAATGGGTCATCAAGTGATCTGTAGTGGTATGAAGGCTGCTCAAAAGCCGGAATTATTAAAATCAGAGCTCTTGCTAGCGGCTATTAAAGAGCTTAAAAAAAATCAAGGTACTGCTCATGTGCTGCTTAGCATTAATGAGCAATCAGACTGGACTAGTGATAATTTAAAAAAATGTTTGGAGTTGGCGAGGCGTAAAAAACTGACTAAACTTTATATTCATGGAGTCTTGACTAATGAGCTAAGTCAAGAACATTGGCAAGAACTACAAAAGGAGTGCGAGGGTCAGGAGTTAGTGGAGATAGTTGGTTTACTTGGCGCTGATTATGCGCTTAATGATTGTTATGATTGGGATAAGACAGCCAGGTCTTATGATTATTTGACGACTGAGTCTTTGGAAAAAGAAAATAAAAATACATGGACCCCGGATTGGTCGGTGGCTTTGGCGCCGACTAAGTTAATATCAGCACCAGCTCTGACAACTGATGACTTGTTGATTATTTTAACAGAGGATCTGACTAAGAATTTTCAATTAGCCAGCGCCCTTACTGTCAAAAACTTTGAAGCTTTTGAGAGGAAGCAGTGGTGTGATTGGACTGTGCTTTCTGCTGGTAAGATTGCTGATGGTTTGCAGTCGCTCGATCTCTTGACGGAATCATCTGCAAAAAGCTTACAACAAATACTAGCCGAAAACGATCTCAGACAGATTTGGTTAACTGATAGCTATGGTGCTTTGGCTCTAGGTCACTACGCTTCTGGTGCTATTAGCCCAGAGTTTTGGAAACATGATTATAAAATAATTAATTCAGCTGTGTATGCTGACTGGGCAAAAGACTTTAATGA
>ERZ761595.74-NODE-74-length-28239-cov-9.302299_pt1 | contig 28239 bp, 29 predicted proteins | sample MGYA00511035_ERZ761595 | MGnify/ENA primary metagenome ERZ761595 (study PRJEB28899, sample SAMN03785553) | bioreactor sludge metagenome | biome: EBPR Sludge; feature: EBPR Bioreactor; material: 0.22µm filtered reactor supernatant | place: Saint Lucia: Queensland...
TGGCTATATTGCCAAATTGTGGAATACCGCTTTTCTTTTAAGCGCAGCTAAAAGGTGACGGCGACGTGGCGGTTGAGCCGAAGGGCAGCAAGGGAGTTGGTCGGCGGGCGGTGGTCGACATCGACGCGGCCATTCCAATCGATGTGGCAGCAAACCTCCTTTCCGTTTCCGCGCAGTGGATTCGCGACCTCGCGAAGCAGGGCTATCTGATCGGTCTCGTTCGTGGTCGCGTTCCTCTATCGGCCGCCGTTCAGGGCTACATCCGCTTTCTCAAGGACGAGAGCCGCCGGGCATCGAAGACCGCGGCGCAGTCCGAGGTTCAGCGCGAGCGCGCCAAGGAGATCGCGCTGCGCAACGCGCGCGCCGCGGGTGAGTTGATCCAGATCGATGTCGTCGACACCGTCTTCGCTGACGTGCTCGGCACCTACCGGGCCGAGCTTGCGGGGCTTCCGGCTGAATTCACGCGAGACCTCACAGAGCGCGACCGTCTGGATGCCCTGCTGAATGACAAGATCGCCCGAGCAAAGGCAGTCTTCGAGCGTCGCCGCGACGCTTTACGATCGGGCCGCGCAGACGGCCTGGACGGCGAGGAGACAGACGCCTGACGAGTGGGGCGCCGAGAACCGAATCTATCCGCCGCATTCCGGCGTCCCGGGGCCACGCGATCCGGGGTTGACGCCCTATCATCTGCCGTTCGCGCGGGCTTTCGGCGATCGCCGCTGGACGCGCGTTGTCGCGGTGACGGCGGCACAGTCTGGAAAGACTGAGACGCTGCTCGACGTCATCGGAGAGCGCCTCGACAACCGGCCTGCGCCGATCATCTATGTCGGCCCGAGCAAGGAGTTCAACACCGACCAGTTCGAGCCGCGGCTCGTCGGACTGTTCGAGCAGTCGGCGTCGCTTGGAGCCAAGGTGCTCGGCGGCATCGACAGCAAGAAGCAAAAGCAGACGTTAAAGCGCGTCGCCGGCGTGCGACTTCGCCTTGCGCACGCGGGATCGTCCACCGCATTGAAATCGGATCCGGCGGCGCTCGGCCTCGTCGACGAATACGACGAGATGCTCGCGAACGTGAAGGGGCAGGGCGATCCGCTCGGCCTGCTCGAAGCGCGCGGCGACTCGTATGCGGATTGGCAGGTCGGCATCACCTCGACGCCTTCGGCCGGCATGGTGACGACGGAGGTCGATCCGGTGTCAGGCCTCGAATTCTGGTCCGTCGCCGAGGAGGAGGAAATCTCGTCGCCGATCTGGCGACTCTGGCAGGGCGGGACGCGGCATCACTGGTGCTGGCCTTGCCCGCATTGCGGCGAATTCTTCGTGCCGCGCTTCAAGCAGCTCCGCTGGCCGAAAGGCGCGAATGCAGCGCAGGCTCGGCGCGCGACGTGGGTCGAATGCCCGCGCTGCGAAGGCAAGATCGAGGAGCAGCACAAGGAGGCGATGAACCGCCGCGGCGTCTTCGTCGCGCCGGGCCAGACAGTCTCGCGAGATGGCGTCGTCGCCGGCGCTCTTGCCGAGACGACAACGCTTTCGCTCTGGACGTCCGGTCTTGCGTCACCGTTCCGGACGTTCGGCCAGAGGGCGGCGCAATATCTCGAAGCGTTCCGCACCGGCGAGGCGGCGAAAATCCAGACCGCGCTCAACGCGGGATTCGGCGAATGCTATGTGCCTGGCGCTGGCGATCTGCCGGAGTGGCAGGAAATCCAGCAGCGGCAGGAGCCATACGGCGTGCCGCCTGATGGCGTGATCTACATCACGGCCGGCATTGACGTTCAGACGCGGCGCCTTCCGTTCGTCATCCGCGGATGGGGCGCGAAGGGCGAGTCGTGGCTCATTGAGCGCGGAGAACTGATCGGCGACACGGCCGACACGGACGTCTGGGATGCTCTGGCCGACAAGCTGACGGCGCCGATCGGCGACTTGCTGATCAAGCTGGCGTTCGTCGACTCCGGCTTTCGGCCGGGCAAGAAGACCGATCTGCCTGTGCATCGGGTCTATGAGTTCTGTCGTCGCTTCCGACGCTTCGTATTCCCGACGAAGGGATCGAGCATGCCGCTGGCGAAGCCGCTGGTGCAATCGAAAATCGAAGTCACAAGCGACGGCAAGTCGGCCAAATACGGCCTCGATCTGATCCGGCTCGACACCGACCATTGGAAATCCTTCGTGCATGAGCGGCTGCGCTGGCCGCTCGATCAACCCGGCGCGTGGCGGATCAACGATCAGGCGGATGAGGACTACTGCCGCCAGCTCGTCGCCGAAGCGCGGGTGCGCGGGCCGAACGGCAAGGCGGTCTGGATCGAGCGAAATCGCGAGAACCATGCGCTGGATTGCGAGGCGATGGCGGCGGCAGCGGCGTTCATGCTGAACGTCCAGCATCTGCGCGCTGGCGCGACGCCGCGACGCCGGACGCAGCCGCGGCCGCCTGTTGCGGCGCAGGAGTCGAGCCCGCCGCCGGCGAAGCTCAGCGTCGCCGAGCGCATGAAGCGCCTCGGCGCGTCGATGAATTCGAGGTAGGGCAATGGGCGTCATGTCGCGGATCGCGTCGCTGTTCGGCGCGACGCCCGCGATCCGTCCCGCGCCTGGCGCAGACTTCATGCGCGGCGGCCAGACCGACATTGCGAGCAATCAGGTCTCGCCGTTTTTCATCTCGTGGCAACCGGCTCTCCGGTCGTCGCGCGACGACGTGCGGATGGCGTGGAAGGACGCCGCGGCCCGCACGATCGACGCGCTGCAAAATTCCGGCTGGATCGCCGGCGCTGTGGATCAGGCGGTCGTCTCGACCATCGGCTCAGGCCTGACGCTGGCGGCAAAGCCCGACGCGCTGGCGCTCAAGTGGGACGCCAAGCAAGCGTCTGCGTGGGCGAAGATGGTCGAGCGCCGGTTCGCGCTCTGGGCCGGATCGCCGCGCGCTTGCGATGCGCAGGCGCGCGTTTCGCTCGGCCACATGACCGCGACGGCGTTCCGGCACTGGATCGCCACCGGCGAGATCGTCGCCACGTTGCCGCAGATCAGGCGGGAGCCCGGCGCGCCGGCGCTCAAGGCGTTGCTGCTCGAATCGTGGCGCGTGACGCAGGAATCGAACCAGATGGATCGCCTTATCCAGGGCGTCCGGCTCGATGCCTACGGCGCGCCGCTCGGCTATCGCATCCAGCAGGACGCGATGATCGACGGGCAGACGCAGATCATCGACGTCAGGGCGCGCGCTCGCACGGGCCGCCCGGCGGTGGTGCACGTCTTCGACGGAATGCCCGGGCAGGTCCGCGGCATCTCGGCGCTGACGCCGGCCCTCAAGGTGGTGAGGCAGTTCGACCAACTCGCCGACGCGACGCTGACCGCCGCGCTGCTTCAGTCGATCTTCGCCGCGACGCTGGAAAGCGACGCGCCGACCGAACAGGCTCTGCGCGGCTTTCAGGACGAGGTCGAGCAGGGAATTGCGCCGGCCGGCGACGGCATGGCGTTGCTTGAAGCGCAGAAAGCGTTCTATGACGGCGCGCGCATCGACCTCGGCCGGTTCGGCAAAATCGCGACGCTGTTTCCGGGCGACAAGCTCAAGTTCAACCGCTCCGAGCATCCTAATTCGACCTATCCGGATTTCTCCCGAATCCTGCTGCGTGAGATCGCGCGCTGCCTCGGCCTGACCTTCGAACAGGCGACCGGCGACTATTTCGGCGCGTCCTACGCGACGATCAATCAGGCGACGGCCGAGATCTGGCAGGTTGTGCTCTACCGCCGACAGATCATCGGCGCGCGGATGTTGCAGCCGATTTACGAGGCGTGGCTCGACGAGGAGATCGCCGCCGGCACAGTGCCGTATCCCGGCGGCTATCGCGCGTTTCTGGCGCAGCGCGGATTCGCGGTGATGGCGAACTGGCGCGGCGGCAAGCGGCCGTCCGGCGATCCGTGGAAGGACGCCAAGGCCGTCGCCGCGATGAAGGAAGCCGGCCTCATGACCGATGAGCAGGCTTTCGCCGAGCGCGGCGAGGATTGGGAAGAGCAATACGAGCAGCTCGCGCGCGAGCGCGACGAGCGCCGGCGCCTCGGCCTGCCCGAGATGACGGCCGGGGCGCGCGAGTCGGACGCGGCCGAGATGGCGGCGCACGACAAGGCGATGAACGGAGCGTAGCGGATGGCCGACACGATCGATTGGGACGATCCCTGCGCCGCGCTGGCGGCGTTGCGGGCCGCCCAGCGGACGCTTGCGCTCGGCGGCGCTGTCGCCGAGGTCACGCATCGCGGCAAGACCGTGAAGTATGCGAAGGCTGACGGGCGCTGGCTCGGTCGCGAGATCGCCCGGCTTGAGGGCGAGTGCGCCGCCAGCATCGGCCAGACCGTGCGCCCGGCCCGGTTCGCCATTCGCGCGGGTGGCGTGCGGTGAGCGGCGCTTTCCTCGCGCGCATCGCCGACGCGGCGCTGAACCGGCCGCTGATGATCACGCCGGACAAGGCGGCCGTGATCATGTCCGTGCTGGCCGGCCGAATCCGGATTGACGCCGCTGGTCTTGCGCCAGAGGCCAGCCGCTTCGTCGGCGACGGAGTCGAGCGGGACGCGAATGGTAAGCCGATCGCGTGGCTTCCATATCGGCGCACGCCTGATGGCGTCGGCGTCATCACCGTCGCCGGATCGCTGGTCAATCGCGGCGCCTGGATCGGCGCGAATTCCGGCCTCGTCTCCTATGAGGGCATCAAGCACCAGCTCGGCGTCGCAGCGGCCGACCCGAAGGTCCGCTCGATCATCCTCGATATGTCGTCGCCCGGCGGCGAGGCGATCGGCGCGCTGGAAACGGCGGACGCTGTGCGCGCGGTCGCTGCGATCAAGCCGGTCGTCGCCGTCGTCAACGGCATGGCGGCGAGCGCTGGCTACGCCATTGCGTCCGGCGCGACCGAGATCGTGACGACGCCGACCGGTGTCGCCGGATCGATCGGCGTCATCATGGTTCACGCCGACTATTCCGAGGCGCTGGCCGACGAGGGCATCAAGCCGACGATCATCTTCGCCGGCGCGCACAAGGCAGACGGCAATTCGATGCAGCCGCTTCCGGACAGCGTGCGCGCCGATCTGCAAGCGGAGATCGATGCGTTCTACCAGCAATTCCTCTCGACCGTGGCGCTCGGCCGCGGCGAGCGGTTGAGCGCCGAGATGGCGCGCAAGACCGAGGCGCGCGTCTTCATCGGCGCGGCCGCCGTCGAGGCGGGCCTCGCTGATCGGGTCGGCTCGTTCGAGTCCGTGCTCGCCGAGCTTTCGCGCGCCCCGAAAGGGCGCTCCTCAACCTCGCTTCCGAAAGGACTCACAATGAGCGAGACCACGGGCGCGCCCGCCGCCGAGAACGCGGGCATCACGAAGGCCGATCTCGACCGGGCCGTCGCCGCCGCGCACGCCGACGGCGTGAAGCTCGGCGCCAGTCAGGAACGCGCCCGCATCGGCGCGATCCTTGCGCACTCCGAGGCCGAAGGCCGCGATGCGCAGGCGCGCACGCTCGCCATCGAGACCGATCTTTCGGCCGAGCAGGCCGGCAAGGTGCTGGCGTCGTCGCCGCGCATCGAGGCCAAGCCGATCGATCTCGCCGCCATCGTCGCCGAGACCGGCGTCAACGCGGTCGGCGCGCAGCCTGGCCAGAAGACGGCCGAAAACGAAAGCGTCGCGGCCCGCGCCCTTGCCGATCATCGACGCCTCACCGGCGGCGCGAAGTGAACCGGCGAACCAGAAAGGACCCTGAACCATGACCACCGCAATCCCGCAGAAGGTTCCCGGCGTCGCCTCGTTCGAGTCGTCGGACACCTACATCACCAATGAACTGTTCAACTCGGCGATCCCCGATCCCGTCACCGAGGACTTCCCGGTCGGCGCCAGCACGACGATCGAGGCCTATTCGGTCGTCGGTCTCGACGGCTCCGGCAATCTCGCGATGGCGAAGACCACGGCAACCGCTGTCGTCCCGATCGGCATCACGACCGCGCGCATCGCGACCGGCGTCGGCGGTTCGGACCGCATCGCCGTCTATCGCGCCGGGAATTTCAACCCGGACGCGCTCGTCTGGCATGCCGACTACGACACCGACGCCAAGAAGGCGGCTGCGTTCCGCATCTCGCCGGCTCCGACCAACATCATCATCCGCAAGCGCCTCTGATCGGCTGACGCGCGGAAGAAAGGCGCACGACAATGGCTTTCGAGAACCCCAACATCTGGGACACCCGCGAACTGCTCGCCGTCTATCGCGAGCAGGAGTCGCCGCTCAACTACTGGCTCGACCTGCTCTTTCCGAACGAGATCACGTTCGACTCCGAGTTCATCGAGTTCGAGAAGATCCCCAAGGCCGGCCGCAAGCTGGCCCCCTTCGTCGTCCCGATGGCGCAGGGCCGCGCGATCTACGAGGAGAAGAGCCAGGCGGCTCGCTTCAAGCCCGCCTACCTCAAGCCCTCCGATTCGGTCTCGCCGTTGCGCGCGCTGTCGCGCCGCCCCGGCACGCTGCTGGCGCCGGGCGATTCCACCCTCGCCGCGCGCTACAACGCGGTGAAGGTGGACATCATGGCCTATCATCGGCGCGCCGTTGAGCGCCGGTGGGAGTGGATGGCGGCCAAGGCGATCATCGACGGCAAGGTCGTTGTCGATGGCGACGACTATCCGGCAGTGACGGTGGATTTCGCACGCGATGCGACGCACACCATCACCCTCGGCGTCGGCGCACGCTGGGGCGACTCCGGCGTGTCCATCCTGTCTCTGATCCAGAGCTGGCAGGACAAGCTCCATGCCGCTCCGTTCGGCGGCGCGGCGACGACGCTGACCATGGGCACCGAAGCATGGGCCGTGTTCCGCAAGGACACGGAAATCCGCGACGAACTCGATACGCAGCGCCGCGGCACCGACATCAACTTCCGCACGGGCCTGATCGGCACGGGAGAAGTTCGCTACGTCGGAACGCTCGGCCTCGGCCTCGATGTGCATGTCTACAACGACTACTACGAGTCGGCCGGCTCTTCGGTGGCGATCATGTCTCCGAAGGACGTCGTGCTGAGTGGTCCTGCCGTTCAGGGCTATCGCTGCTTCGGCGCGATCATGGACGTCAACGCCAATTTCCAGGCGCTGCCCGTCTTCATGCGCAACTATGTGACCACCGGCGACGTCGCGATCGAGCAGATCGTCACGCAGTCGGCGCCGCTGATGGTCCCGGTCAACCCGAACGCGACCCTCAAGGCCACCGTCGTCGCCTGACGTCGAATCGTCCTCTCACTATCCGCGAAGGCGGGGCCATTGCGCCCCGCCTTTTTCGTTTCCGATTGGAGCACCCAATGCCGAAGATGCGCGCTGTTCATTCGATTTTTGTCGCGGCCGGCAAGCCGGAATTCGACGACAAGACGAAGACCTACACGAAGGCGACGCCGCTGCGCGAGGTCAAGCCCGGCGAGGAATTCGACTGCGACGCGGACTCTGCTGCTGCCTACAAGGCGACCGGCGCGGCCGAAGCGGTCGCCGCCAAGGCGGCCAAGGCCGACTGATCAGCCGCCATGCCGTCGGCGTTCCGCACGCTGCTCGACAGCGCCTATGCCGACGCGATCGAGCCGCTTTATGGCGTCGCCTTCACGCATATGCCGATGCGCGCCAGCGCCAACGTCAACGCGCCGCCGGAGCCGGACCCGTCGCGCGCGTCATGCAACGTGATCGGCATTCTCGATGAGATCGACGCAGACGGCGCGCTCGCGAACATTGCTGACACGACCATGAACCGCCGGCCTGGGCTCGCCGCGCGCGAGAACATCCTCGACGTGGCGATGGCCGCCGGCGTCGTCCGTCGCGGCGACGTGTTCGTCAATGTCGAAACCGGCGCGCGCTACGTCGTCCAGACGGCCGATTACGACGACTCCGGCCGCTACCAGTGCCGTGTGAACGCAGCCTGACCGATGCTGTCCCGCCTCGCCCTGCGCGCCGCCGTCTGCGAGACGCTGGCGCCGACAGGCGCGACGGCATTCCCGACAATTGCCCGCGCCTGCGTCTACGACTCGCGCATTGATCCGATCGACGGACTCGACGAAATCGAGGCCGTTCCGATGGCCGTCGTCTACTGCGAAGAGCACGACAGTGCGCCGTTCTCCGGCACGCAGGGCGTTGATCGCCAGTCGATCACGCTCGTCATTGAACTGCTGATCGCCACGCGCGGCGACGTCGAAGTGACGATGGACGACGGCACGACGGCCGTCGTCGGTGCCGGTATGCCGCATCCGACGGACGCCGAGCGCGAGGCTCTGCTGGATCTTCTTGAGGCCGAGGTCCGCCGCTGTCTCGACCCGCGCGAGATGCGCGCCGGCGGCGATCTTCTGAACGCCGTTGGCTGGCATGTCCGGTCGATGCAGTCGATCCCGCTGCGCGACGCCGATCGAACCGTCCGTCTCGCGCAGCGCTCCTTGCAGATCGCCGCGCAGATTCACGGCGACTGCTGGCCGGAACCGGGTGAAGCGCGCGGCTCCGGGCTTGATGCTCTGCCGGAGCCGCTGCGCGCAGTCGCTAAGGCTTTGCCCGTCGCGTCACCGCATCGCGCGATTGCGGAAACATTCGCGGCGCGCATCGCCGCGCCGACGACGCTTCTCGCGCACCAAGGCTTGACGATCCGCGCCAACATTGATCGCGGCGAGACGATGCCGACCGACGACGAACACGACGTCGCGGCGACTTTCGACAACCCCTGAGGACATCATGGCTCGCATCACTGTGCGCCTCGCCGATCCGTCGGCGCGGGTTCCCGACGTCGCGCGCGCAGGCGCGCCGCTGCTGCCGTCGGAGCCGTTCGAGGCCGACGACGCCGCCCCGTTCATCCACGCGCTTCTGGCCGACGGGACGCTGATTCGCGTCGCGCCCACGCCGAGCGCGCCCGCCAAGCCCGTCACGAAGGAGAAGTGACATGCCGATCGGCTTCAACACCATTCCGGCGAATCTGGTCGCGCCGATCTTCGCCTTCGAAGTGAATTCCGGCGGCCAGTATGAGGCGTCGTCGCGCCTCGTGCTGCTCGGCCACAAGACGACGGCGGGCTCGCTCGCGGCGGCGACGCCGGCGCGCGTGTCTTCGTTGCAGGAGGCCGCGGCGCTGACCGGCCCTGGCTCGATGCTCTACAACATGTGGGTGATGGCTCGCCGGCAGGCGCCGGTGCAGGACATCTGGGTCGTGCCCGTCGCCGAGACCGGCGCAGCGGCGACATGGACCATCACCGTCGGCACGGTTCCGGCCGCGGGCGGCTTCGGCCTTCTCGACGTCGAGGGCGAGCGTCTCGGCGTGACGGTCGTCGCCGGCGACAGCGCGACCACGGTCGCGGCCTCGATCGCCGCCGCCATCAACGGCATGTATGATCCGCTGACCGGCGCGATGCTGCATGTCACGGCGGCCTCGGCCTCGAATGTCGTCACCGTCACGGCCCGGCATACGGGCGCGCTGTCGGGCGAGACCGACATCCATATCCCGACGGACTCGCCGAACGTTTTCGCCACGAGCTGGCTGACGATCGCCTCGGGCGTCGCCGGCTCCGGCGTGCCGACGCTGACGGCGGCGCTGGCCGCGCTCGGCGACGATCCGGCCGACATGATCGTACTGCCCTGGACCGACTCGACGTCGCTCGACGCCGTGGCGACGGCGCTCAACGACACGTCGGGCCGCTGGGCGCCGCAGCGCATGTCGTTCGGCCACGCGCTCGGCGTGGCGACCGGCAATACCGGGACGCTGACGTCGCTCGGCCTCGGCCGCAACGATCGGCACATCACCGTCGCCGGCCGTCTCGCCAGCACGCCGACTCCCTCGTGGATCATGGCGGCCGGGTTCGCCGCCGCGCAGTTCCTGTGGCTTCAGGACGTGACGCTCGGCAACGTCTCGCGCAACCAGACGAACCGCGCGGTGCTCGGGCTCAAGCCGCCGCGCGACCGCTCGATATGGCCGGCCTACGCGACGCGCGACGCCCTGCTGCGCAGCGGCATCTCGACGTGGCAGGTCGATCCGTTCGGCACGGTGATGATCGACAAGTTCATCACCATGAACCGCCTCGGCGCGTTCGGCCAGCCCGACACGACGTTCCGCGACATCCAGTCGATGTTCCAGGCGTCCGGAGGACTCGCGTTCATCAAGGCGTCGTGGCAGGCCGCGCATGGCCAGAAGGCGCTGGCGGATCGCAACCCGCGCGCGCTGCTGGCTCTGACGACGTTCGAGGCGCAGGCCGCGACGATCATCGCCGCCTACATCGAGTTGTGCGCCCGCGGCGTGTTCGAGAATCCGGAGTGGTTCGCGAAGAACCTGCGCGTCGAACGTGATCCGCAGAATCCGGCGCGCACCAACGCCTATCTGCCGATCGACCGTGTCAATCCCGGCGACATCTTCGCCGCGAACGCGACCTTCTATGCGCAGGCGCCGGCGCTCGCCGCCTGACGCGCGCGCAGCCAATCCCTCGAAAAATCGGAGCCTGACAGATGGCCATGAACGCCTACGGCGGCGACGTCGAAATCACGCTCAACGGCACGACCTACGTGCTGACCGAGATGCCGAAGTTCGACACGGACCGCTACGACAAGAGCGAGATCGTCAACGCGGACTCGTCGGTCGATATGTCCTATCGGCCGGCGGCCGGCATGGTCTCGGTGACATTCCGGGATCGCGGCGAGGCATGGCCGGTGATCGCCAATGGCGGCCCCTATGTCGTCTCGATCGTCGAGGCGCAGACCGGCGTCTCGCACGTCATCAACGGCGCGCGGTTCTCCGGCCGCGCGTCGATCGACCGCAGCACCGGCGAAGTGTCTGGCCTTTCGCTGTCCTTCGCGACGGCCAGCTACATCCGCCGCGGCGGGTGATGCATGAATTCGGCCGTCGTGACGCTCAAGGAGCCGGTCCAGTGGGGTGACGCAATCGTCAAGGAGATCGTGATCCGCAAGCCCACCTACGGCAACTGCATCGCCTGCGGCGGGCCTCCCTACGTTCCGGTGATGACGTCGAGCGGCGCCTTTGAGGTGATCGACTTCGACCGGTTGCGCCAATACTACGACCTGCTCGTGGATCATCCCGGCAGGTATGCCGTCATCAATATGCTGAGCCTCGACGACGGGATAGCGGTGCAAGAGGCGCTGCTCGGTTTTTTTCGCGACAGCCCGCCGGCGACGTCGGGCGCGCCGCAGACTTCCTCGTCTTCGATCTGAAAATCGCGACGCTCGGCGAGGTCATGGCGATGACCTTCGACGAGATCGGATGGTGGATCGAGCGCGCTCTCGCGCGCGGGCTTCTCGTCAGGGGCAGGTGATCGCATGGCCGATCGGGTGATGCGCGCCGTGGCGCTGATCGAGGCGCACGACAAGACGCAGAAGGCGTTCGCGTCCGTCGCGGCCGGCGCCGAGAAACTCGGCAAGACGATGAAGCTTGTCGAGAAGCAGGCGTCGGCGGTCAACGCCGCGATGCTGAAAGCCGGCGACGTGACGACGCTGGCGAAGGCGCGGCAGGAACTGACGCGGATCGCGAATGAGTTCCGGAATGCGCAGGAGAAGGCGTCGCGGTTCGGCGACGCGCTGAAGCGCGGCGGCGGCGGCGCGGGCATGGCCGAGCAATACCGGCTGGCGCAGAGCGAGGTTCGGCGGCTGGCGGCGGCCTACGACGAGGCGCGCGGCGCGGCGCGGCGTGCCGCGGTCGAGTTCCGGTCGGCGCATTCGGCCGCGCGCGCTTCCGGCGGTTCTGGCGGTGGCGGGGCGGCTGCGGCGATTGCGCCGACATCGCTCGCCGCCTATGCGCGCGCTAAGGCGATCGGCGGGCGGCGGCCCGGCGCGGCCGTAGCCGGGGCGACCGTTATCCCATTCGGCGCTGGCGCGGCCGGACTCGCCATGGGGGCCTACGGCGCCAAGCGCGTGCATGACGCCGTGGCCGACGCCCATCACGACTATCAGCTCGCCTACCTGCGCCAGCAGGCCGTGCTCGGCATGTCGCCGGACGCGCAGGCGCCGCTGCTGCAACAGGCCATACGGATCGGCCAGGACACAAAATTCACGAACGCTGACATCGTGCGCGCTCAGACGGAGATCGGCGGCAAGCTCCCGAAGGAGTTTCAGGGATCCGGGACGATCTCGGCGATCACCGAGGCGACCAAGAATTACGCGCTCGCGATGCAGGTCTCGATGGAGGAGGGCGCGCAGGCGGTCGTCGCCTGGATGAAAGCGCGGGGCTACGATCTGTCGTCGCCGCAGGCGGCTTCCAAGAGCGCGGCGCGGGCGGCGAACCAGATGGTCGAGTTCGCCAAGACGTCCGGCGCGAAGCACCACGATCTGCTCGGCGATACGAAGTTCGGCGCTGCGCCTGGCCGGGTCGGCGGCTTCTCGGAGGAATTCTCGAACGCTCTTTCGGCGCAGTTGATCCGCATCGGCTACGAGGGCGCTATGGCGGGCAACTTCGTCCGAGCCGCGGCGATGCGCCTCAGCGCGCCGTCGAACAAGGGGCACGCCGCGCTGGCGGCGGCCGGGCTGAATTTCTTCGACTACGTCAAGCCCGGCGTCGACCCATCGGCGGGCGGACTCGACAAGATGCTGCAGCAGCGGTTCGGTCGGAAGATGGCGGCAGGCACGTTCAGTCGCGTGAAGACCGCGCTCGACGACGAGGAGACGGTGAAAGACCCGGGCGCTTTCACATCGACGCTGACCGATATTCTGACAGAGGAGTTCGCCAAGAAGAACAAGAAGGGCGGCGTCAACGCGATGGACGCCGAGCGCATCGCGAAAGTCGTCACCGAGTTCTTCAATCTCTCGACGCAAGGCGTGGACTCCGAGCGGATGATGAAGGACATCATCGGCAAGGGCCTGTCGCCAGCGCTCGCAAAGTATCTGTTCGGGCAGGAGCATGGCGGCCGCGCGCAGGCGCTGAACCTTGCGCAGCTTGAGCGCGACCAGAAGAATTTCCAGAATGTTCCGGAGAACCGCGCGCAAAGCATCGCCGACACGATGCAGCAGGGAGCGCAGGGCGAATACCTGAAAATGGCCGGCTCGTTCGAGACGTTCAAGGTCGCGCTCGGCGAAGCGACCGACGGGCTGCGATCCTTCACCTACAAGGGCATTGGCGGATTCTTCGACGCCATGACGAAACTGGTGAAGGGCGAGCCGCTCGGTCAGACCACGCTGACGCAGGCCATGAAAGGCGCGTTCTGGACGCCGACGACGCCAGAGGCCAAGGCCGATCTCGAAGGCCAACTCAAGGAACTGAACGCCAAGATCGACTCGGCGCTTTCACGCGTTCATCCCTCGCGCCGCGATGAGCCGAATCCGGTTGTCGATCAGATGCGGATGCAGGCGACAGACCTGCAAAACCGGATCGCCAACGCGAAGATCGAGGCGGTGGTGAAGCCGGACCAGATCACCGCGAAGGCCGACGTCAAGGGCGAGGCGACGGTGACGCACACATTCACGCTGAATTTCAACGCTGGCGCGTTCCAGCAGTTTCTCGACGGCCGGATCGCGTCGCAGGTCTCCAAGGTCCGCCTGCATTCAAACGGCGCTGGCTCGACGGGGACGTCCTCGCCGGACTCGCAATAGAGGGCGCGCGTCATGGTCGATTGGGCGGCGGCGCTCTGGCCGGCGAGCTACAAAGGCGTTCCGTTCCGCGTCGAAAAGGACACGGCGCCGGACGGGCGGCGGCTGGTCGTTCACGAGTTCCCGAATCGCGATCTGCCGTTCGTCGAAGATCTTGGCCAGAAGGCCGGGTCGTTCGACGTCACGGCCTACGTCGCCGGCGACGCAGCGCTTGTGAGCGCGCAGGCGCTGCGCGCGCTGGCCAAACAGCGCGGCGCGGGTCCGCTGGTCCTGCCGATCGACGGGCCGGTGCGCGCTCACCTGCAGGACATCAAGAGGGCGTTCGAGAAGGACAAGCTCGGGTTCGTCGCCTTCGATCTGACCTTCGTCCGCGAGGGCGCGGCGGGCGCTCTGGCGTCGGTTCTCTCGCTGGCGCAGCTTGTCTTCGATGCAGCCGACCGCGCCGTCGCGGCGTTGGCCGACTTCGCCAACCACATCGTCACGGCGGCGGCGCCTGGCCTTGCCGTCGAGGCGGCGCTCGACGCGCTGTCCACACTGCCGGCGACCCTTGAGGCGACCCGGGCCGAGGCGACGATCACGTCCGAGTCATCGCTGGCGATCTCGGCCAGCCTTTCAGCCAGGCTTGCGGCGGCCCCGGCGGCGATCAGCACGTCCGGCGTCGATCCCGGCTGGATTGTCTCGGCCGCGCAGGACGCGCGCGATCTGGCCGACGCGATGCAGCCGGCCGACGTCGAGCCCGCTTTCGCCGAGGCCGCGGCCGGGTTCTCCGGACCGATCGCCGGCGGCGCCTTCGTCGGCGTGACGGCGGCGCTTGAGGCGGCGGCGAACCAGCACGAGGCGGCGCGCTACGCGCGCGCGGCGCTCCTGATCGCCCGCGCCGAGGCCATGGCGCACCGCGCGTTTGCAGACCGCCCCGCAGCGCTGGCGGCCCGGGCGGCGATCCTGACCGACTTCTCGGCCGAGTTGCACGCTGCGGCGGATCAGCGCGACGAAGACGCCTATGATGCGCTGCGCGATCTGCGCGACCGACTGACGGACTGGTTCGGTCTGACGATCGCCGATCTTCGCCCCGTCGTCGCGGCGCGCCTGCCGCGCTCGCTGCCGGCGACGGTGGTGTGCTGGTCGCTGTATGGGGCGCTTGATCGGCTCGATGATCTGGCGGCGCGCAATCGCGTGCGGCATCCGGGCTACATGCCGACGACCGTCGAGGCCGTCGCCCCGTGACGATCGAGCAGAAGGAGATCGTCACCGCGACGGTCGGCGGACAGACGTGGACGGCGTGGAAGCGGGTCATGATCCGCGCGTCGTTCAAGGAGGCAGCGCGTTCGTTCGAGATGGAGATCGCGGCCGAACTTGGCGGCGCGCAGACGAATGCACTTTTCGCGCTGTTCGCGCCGATCGAGATCAGGGCTGGTGCAGACAAGGTCGTCGCCGGCTACGTCGACAAGCGCCGCCCGCGCTTTTCGAAGGACTCGGCCGAGATGACGATCTCGGGTCGGTCCAAGGGGCAGGACGCGGTTGACTGCTCGGCCAAGCACGACACTGCCGACTTCAAAAAAAAGACACCGCTGGAAATCGCCAACGCGATCGCGCCGAAGGGCGTCACGTTCACGTCGGACATCGATCTGACGCCAGTGGACTATCACCTGACGCCGGGCGAGACGGCATTCCGCGCCATCGAGAAGCTGGCGCGGGCGCAGGGAGCGACGCTCAGCGGGCAGGCCGACGGCTCGATCAAGATCACCAACGCCTCGAAGGCGCGCAAGAAGCACGCGGGCGGCCTGTTCGAGGGGAAGAACATCGAGAGCGGCTCGGCCGATCACGACGGCTCGAACCGGCACTCGGAATACCGCGTCGTCGGCCAGGCGCCGAAGGGGACCGGCGCGGATGCTCTGCGGATCGAGGGAATCGCCCGCGACGCTGGCGTGACGCGCGATCGCGTGCTGATCGTCGTGCATGACGACGACGCCGACAAGGATCGGCTCAAGAAGCGCGCCAAGAACCGACGCAACCGGGCGGCTGGCGCGGGCCTCAAGGCCTCGATCACCACGCCGTCATGGCGGGATGAGGCCGGATCGCTATGGGAGCCCGGCGCGCTCGTGTGGACGGAGTCGCAGTTTCTGGGGCTCGCGCAGGACATGCTGATCGAGAGCGTCACCTATTCGCAGGACGGCTCGTCCGGCACGCAGGCGCAGCTCGAACTGGTCGATCCCCGCGCGCATCAGGGCAAGGCCGGCAAGGGCTCGAAGTCGAGCGCCGCCTGGAAGGCGGACGACAGCGAGGCGACGGACAATGTGGAGTGAGCACGACGACGCCATCCGGTCGATGATCCGCCGGGCGTCGATCGATTCCGTCGATGATCGCCAAGGCCAGCAGCTCGTCGATGCGCGCGGCCTGGCGCGCGACCGCTACGAGAAAATCCACCGGACGCAGGACTACGGCGTCTCATCGAATCCGCCGGCTGGCTCCGAGGGTCTGCTCCTTGCGCTCGGCGGCCGCAGCGATCGCGTAGCGATGATCTCGGCCTACGCACCGGAGCACCGGCGGCGCAACCTGCCGCCCGGCGGCGTCGCCCTGCATGACGACCGCAAGAATGTGCATCGGCTGCTCGGCCCGAACGGGCAGGAGATCTACTCCGTCGGCGACATCAAGGTCTGGCGGAAATCCGGCAAGAAGGTCTATCTCGGCGGCGACCCATCGCAGGGCGGGGTGTTCGCGCCGGTGATGACGAGCGCCGGCCCGTCCGAGGTCGTCTTCGCGCTGGTTTATGACATCGAACAGAACGGCCCGGCATGATCGAGGACATCACTGTCTATGCCGGCGTCTGTCCTCCCGAGCCGGCGCTGCCATGGGATACGGTCTGGAATGCCCAGACCGGCCTCGGCGAATGGCGTCTGGCCGATCCGCGCGAGATCGGCAACGGCGGCGGGCTTGGCGCGACGGCGCATCTGGCGACGGCGGTGATCAATCTGCTGTTCACCGACGCGCGCTGCCCGGCCGATCATCCGATGGCTGCGCGCGCTGGTCGCGATCTGCGGGGATGGTGGGGCGACGGGGTTCTCGATCCAGGCGCCCCGCCGCTCGGATCTCTGCTCTGGCTCGTGACGGACTTCGGCACGGCGCGTGACGCCGATGCGCGATGGGCGGCGCAGTTCGCGCGCGAGGCGCTGGCGCCGCTGATCGACGCCGGCGTCGTGGCGCGCGTTGACGTCGAATGCGCGGCGGCGCCCGCGCGCAATCGGCTCGATCTCGACGTGACGCTCTACGGCCGCGCCGGCGAGCGAGTCTTCGAGCAGCGGTTTGCGCACTATTGGGGAGAGGTCTGAATGTTCGACATCCCCGATCTGCGCTCGCTCAAGGCGCGGGCCGTCGCCGCGTTCCGGGCGCATCTTCCGGGCGTCGATGCGGTCACGCCCGGCAACAATGTCGAGCCGACGGCGACGGTGCTCTCGGGGGAAATCTGGGCGCTGTTCGGACGGCTCGCGTGGGTCATGCGGCAGGCGTTTCCGCTCACGGCCGAGGCCGACAATCTGGATCGTCACGGCGCGCAATACGGGATCGCGCGGCGGCCAGCGGCCCCGGCGGCCGGCGTGATCACGCTGACGCACGACGCGTCTGTCACGGTCGCCGCCGGCGCGCAGTTCGCGCGGCTCGATGGGGTGCGCTATGTCGCCACGATCGGCGCAACCGCCGCCGGCGCCGGGACCACGGACGTCGATGTCGCCGCGCTGGCGGTCGGCGCTGCCGGAAACGGCGCGGCTGGCGCACCGCTTTCGATCGTCTCTGGCGTCACGACGTCGGGCGCGGTCAGCGCCGAGGTCGGCGCGGCAGGCGTTGTCGGCGGCGCGGACGTCGAGTCCGACGACGCGCTGCGCGCCCGAATCCTGTTTCGCCTCCGCTATCCGCCGCACGGCGGATCGGCGGCCGATTATGTGGGGTGGGCTGGCGAGGTCGAGGGCGTCACGCGGACCTATGTCGAGCGGCTTTGGAATGGCCCCGGCACGGTGCGGGTCTTCCCGCTGTTCGATGATCTGCGCGCCGGCGGCGTGCCGTTGCCTGCCGACATCGCGCGGGTCTCGGCGCATCTGGCGACCGTTCAGCCGGCCGCGGCCGGCGTCACGGTCGGGCTGGCGACGGCGCAGCCGATCAACATCACGATCGCCGGCCTGTCGCCGGATACGTCCGTGACGCGCGCCGCGGTGACGACGGCGCTGGCCGAGGTCATCCGCTACAAGGGCCGGGTCTCTGGACTCGACGAGGGCGCTGCCGGCATCGAGTTTCTTGCCGATCCGCACGTCTTCTCGCGGTCCTGGCTATGGGAGGCCGTCGCGGCGGCCAGCGGCGAGGCGCGGCATGTTCTGGTCGCGCCGGCCGCCGACGTTGACGTCGCGCGCGGCGCTGTGCCGACGCTCGGGACGGTGACGTTCGCATGACGGCGCTTTGTGTCGCGTCTGCCGCGGCAGACGTCTGCCCGACGCTCGATCAATGCCACGATCAGATTCTGGCGTCTTTACCGCGCGGACGCGCATGGGTGACGCCTCCCGGCACAGTGCGGTGGTCATTCTTCCGTGTCGTCGCCGAGATGGTGCGCTACGCCAACGAGCGCATCTGCGCGGCCCGAGAAGAATTTTTCTGCCCGACAGTCTTCGAGACCGAGGACGTCTGGCTTGAACAATACGGCCTTCCGGACGGATGCGACCCTTGGCCGGATCTCTGTCTCAAGGTGTCGGCGCAGGGCGGCGCCCGCTGCGACTACTACGCGGCGCTTGCGGCCAGGCTCGGATGGGCAGTCGAATGCATCGACGGAGGCTGCGGCGATGAAGCCGGCTGCGGCGAGGCTGGCTGCGCCACGCCGTCATCCGAGCGTGGGTCGGCGACGTTGCTGATCCGCGTCAGGCTCGACGAGTCGCCAGCCTATGATGGCGCGCTCGGCAATGGCGCTGTCGCTGGCGGGCTCGAAGCGGGCCAACCGCGCGCTTGCGAGCCGGACTTCACACGGCTGCGGTGCCTCATGGCGCGCATCGCGCCGGCGCATCTGCGCATCGAATACGTCGCGGCCTGACGCCGCTCAACCGATCATCGGAGACTGCTCATGACCGACCTGATGGGGCCGGACGGCGCTGCGCGTGCATTGGCGTCGCGCCCGAGCGAGACGGCTGCGCCGGGATCGACCGACACGTTTTTCGGCGACTGCGTCGCCGGCGTGCCCGGCACCGGCACGGTGATCCCTGCGACGTGGCTCAATCGGGTCTCCGCGCAGTTTCGCCGCCTGGTCCGCGGCTCAGGCGTCACCGAGAACAATCTCGACGACGAGATGGCGGCGCGCGCCGTGCGGTCGCAGCGCCTCAATGCGACGGGCGTCGTCGGCGGCACGGCGAACGCGATCACGCTGACATTCACGCCCGCCTTTCCCTCCGAGGCGTCGCTCGCGCATGTGCCGCTGCGCTTCGTCACGCTGGCGGCGAACACCGGGCCGGTGACGCTGACGGTCGATGGCGTCGCCGATCCGCTGACGTGGCCTGACGGCACGCCGCTGGCGGCCGGCGATCTGCCGGCTGGCGTCGCGGTCGAGGTCCGGCACGACAGCGCGGCCTATCGCCTGACGATGGCGACAACGGCCCCGATCAGCACCGGCGGCAATCCGTCCTATCGCTACATCTCGTCGACCTATCTCTCGTCCGTCGGCTCATCGACGGTGACACCTCCCGATGGCGCGAAGATCGGCATTGTCGAGTTGTGGGGCGGCGGCGGTGGGTCGACCGCCAGCGATTCGACCAACCCCGTAAACGGCGCTGGCGGTGGCGGCTACAAGCGCGGTGTCATCCCGGTCTCGGGAGGAGTCGCTGTCGCCTACACAATCGGCGCGGGCGGCGCACCAGCCGCATTCGGGGGAACTGGCGCCACGGGCGGCACGACGACCATCGGCGGCATCTCGGCCAATGGCGGCGCCGGCTCCTCATACACGAGCGTCGGCGGCGGCGGCATTGGCGGGTCTGGCGGGACGTTGTCCATCGGGGGCCAGTCCGGCGGCGCCTATCAGTCCGGTGGGTCGACGGGCGGCGGCGGCGGCGCTGCCGCGCGCGGCGGCTCGGGCGGCGGATCGTCAGATGCAGGCAATGCGTCGGATGGAATTCAGCCGGGAGGCGGCGCGGGCGGCCCCGGCACGGGTAGCCATGCCGGAAAGAGCGGCGGCGGCGGCGCGATCTACATCGAATGGTATGGCTGAGGGCTGCGCCGATGTCGCGACGCTTCTACCTGCCGACCATCAACACGGCACAGCAGCCTGTCCAGGGCGAGCCCGGCGAGGCGGCTGTTCTGTCCGCGACGATCGAGTCGCTTCCGCCCGAGGCGTCGCCAGAGGTCGCGATGGAGTCGACCGGCGAGCCCGGTCAATACATCGCCCGGTTCAAGGTTCCTCGCGGCGAGCCCGGCAAGCCGCTGCATCCTCTGTCCGGATCGCTGCGCACGATTTTCGACGATGGCGTGACGCATCCGTGGGCGGCCGAGCAGTGGGAGGGAGCGAACGGCGTCGTCTTCGTTGCGATCCGCGGTGGATGGCGGCATGAGCCGTCGAAGGGAGATACCGTCAAGGTCTTTCGCTCCTATGACGGCGGCGTGAGGCTCGAAGAGCCAAGCACGGCCTACAGCAACTCCGACCGATCTGTGCTTGAGGTCTGCGGCGGCCGCATGGGGCAGGGGCGCTCGTTCCTGCTGCTGACGACGACCGACGGCGTGAGCACCTTCCTCGAAAAGGTGATCTCCGACGACGAGTGCGTGACATGGACTGCGCCGACGCCGGTCGCGGCGTCGCCGGCCGTGTTCCTGTATGGCTCGATGGTCAAAATCCCCGGCGTCGCCAACGATGCCGGGTGGTGCTTTTTCGGGCATGGCGGGACCGAGCGCATCTATGCATTCCAGACGCTCGACAACGGCGTCACGCTGACGCAGCACGACTGCTTTGGCGCGACGCTGCCCTTCACGGCGCGTGAGGCGTCGGTCGAACTGCTGCCGATCGATGGCGCGCCGCGGTGGGCGATGGCGATCCGCGACAATGCCGGCGGCGTGCTGCGCATGTCGGTCTCGGCGAGTCTGACGTCCTGGCCGATGCCGGTCGCGACATCGCTGCCCGTCGGCGCCAATCCGCCGATGCTGTTGGCCGACGCTGACCTGCTCTACATCTACGCTTTCGCGCGTCAGGGATCGGCGATCAACGGCGTCGTCGATGCGCTCGTCTACTGGATCGCCGACCCGAATGTCGTCGCCAACGCCAGCGGCAATCCGGGCGCGCTGACGATGCGCGTCGCATTCCGCGGCGCCAAGCACATGATCGGCTACGCGCGCAAGCGGCTCGGCCCCGAGGGCTGGACGATCATCTTCACCGAGGGCGAGTCCTCGACCGGCTCCGGCAACGCCTCGACGTCGGTGGTGTCTCAGGCCGGCGCGCTGCCCTACGTCGCGGCCTCGCCGGCGATCATCGGCCCGCGCGCGCAGCCAAATCTGTGGGACAACGGCGCGTTGCAGCACTGGACGCGCGGTGCTTCCTTCGCGCTTTCGGACGGATTGCCGTTTGCCGATCGCCTGCTGTTCGACGGCGCCTCGACCGGCTTCGTGACGCAGGCCGAGGTTCCCTACTGGATCGCGCGCGGCATGACGCACGATCCGCTGTGGATGGCGCAATTTGCCGGCACGGCTGCGGTGAACTGCGGCATTCGGCAGATCGAATATGGGCGAGAAGCCGCGCGCATCGCCGCCGATCGCGTCTTCACGATCTCCGGTTATGTCTTCGGCGCTGTCGGCGATCCTCTGTTCGTCGGAATGAGCATCAACACCGACGGCCCGTCCGGCATTCTGACGCTCGATCCTCTGCAAATCCGCGCACGGCCTGCTCCCTATGGCGTCTCGTATTTCGCGGTGACGCTGCGCACGCCATCGATCGAGGGGTTGACGCTCGGCGCACTTCCTCGCGTCGACTGGCGGCTCTATTCGCCGCTCTCGGCCGCTAATGTCGGCGCGTGGTGCGGCGTCAAGCGGGAGCCAGGCCAGATCGCGACGCCGATCGAGCCCGGCGCGCGCGACACCCGCGCGCATCTCGACCGCTTCGTCGAGCGCAAGCTTGTCGGGCCTGATCGGCCCGTGCTGCATCTTGAGCCCTACGATCCAGCCTCCAACATCGCGTGGGGCGTCCTGCCCTACGCCGAGAAGGACAAGTCGTCGCCGTCTGTCGTGCCGACCTATCTCGACTGTGAGATCGCGCGGCCTCTGCCAGATGCGGCGCGGCCGGTGACGGCGATTTCCTTCACCGGAATCAGCCGCGAGCGCGCCGAGATGCGCGTCACTGCGACCGGCTATGCGGCGACCGATCGCGGCGGGTTGCGCACGAAAGCGACCGGCTACTGCGACGTGCTGATCGACTGCGGCTACTGACCGCTCGGCTTCTCAAAAATCGAGGATCATGAGATGGCGCTTCTCGTCGTCAAATACGATTGCCCGGCTGCGGCCTGGACGAAGGTCGCGTCGAACGTGACGAGCGCGCTGATTCAGCGCGGCAACTCGGTCGCGGTGCGCGTGGCTGTGTCAGACGTGGGCGACGCCGCGCCGGCCAGCGCCGCAGACGAAACGGCGGGCTATTCGATCAACGATCCAGACGATTGGCTTCCGCTTTCGAGCCCGACGGCCTTCGATGTCTGGGTTCGCCCGCGCGGCGGCGATACGCGCGACGCCATCATCTTCAACGGCGCGTTCGCATGAGCCGGATGACGGCATGGGGCGTGATGGGCTCCGGCCCGCCCCGCCGCCGCAGGGGCGGCGCTGGCGCCGGCGGATCGCCGCAGACGCAAGCCTATGACTTCACCGGCGCGATGCCGACGGCGTTCGATTCGGCGTGGGCCGGGCCGGCGAGCTATGCCGCCGGATATCCGACGCACGAGACCTTTGCGTCGAGTCTCGGCGTGCCGGCGATCTCGGGCGGCAAGACGGTGCGGCGCGACGCGCGCGGTCTGTGGCTGGAGCCTGCCGTCACGAACGAGTTGACCAACCCGCGCATGGTCGGTGCTGTCGCCGCGACGAATGGCGCGAACTCCGGCGCGCGCACCATCGCGATCGGCGCGATCTCGGCGACGGCTGGATCGAACATCTTCACGATCACCGACGCCGGGCATGGGCTGGCGAACGGCCAGCGCATCTTTTTCAACGGCTCGGTGACGGTCGGCGGGCGCACGTTCACGTCGGGCTCGGCGACGGCGATCAACTACACGATCGCCAACGTCACGACCAACACCTTCGACATCGTCTACTGGCAGGCCGCGACATCGACCGGCACGAACGCGGCGTCGGTCAATTATCAATCCTATACGATCGGCGCACACACATTGCCGACCGGTGCGTCGATCCGCGACGAGTCGAGCGGGGCGCGCTTCATTCGCCTCGTCGGCGCGACAAACCCGGCCGGGCCGCCCTATGCGGGCGCGACGCGCGTCTACAATGTCGCCGGCTCCGGCACGGCCTATCTCGTGCATGCCAATCTCCCGAGCGGCGCGGGGCAGGTCTGGTCATTCTCGCAGATCGCGCATGTCCTCGTGCGGCGCGGCGGCGCGAGCGATGACCAGTCGCTGGCGAATTTCGCGGTGGCGGTGGCGATCGTCGAGCGCGACTCCGGCAACGCGATCCTGCGCGAGACAGTCATCGACCAGATGGCCGAGATGACGGTCGGCATCTCCCAGATGCGCATGCGCGCCACAGTGACGACGGGCGCGAACTGCGCCTCGATCGACGTGGCGCTGAAATTCACGGGCGCGCTCGCCTGCGACATTCAGTTCGAGCTGCGCGAGATGATGGCGTCGAAGACGCGGCACCGCGCGTCGGCGCATCTGCCGGCCGTAGGCGCGACGGGTTCGGTCAGTCGCGTCGCCGAGACCTGCGCCGGCGTCGCTGCGCCTTGGGGGCTGCGCGGCTTCGACATCGCCTTCGAGTCGAAGGAGATCGTCGCCGCGACGGACGTGATCGCATCCTTCGGCGCGGTCGAACTGCGCGCCGTCGGGCTGGCCTTCCCGCGCGATCTGGTCCTCACCGACGGGACCAACTCGGTCACGCTCTCCGGGGCGCTGCGCGACAACTGGCCGACGCAGCAGCTCGTGCGCGCCTCGGCGTCCTTCGGGGCGACGGGCGGCCTGCGCCTTTCTGTCTGCGACGATTTCGTCACTGCGGCGCGTGTCGGATCGGCGGTCTCCTTCGCCGGTTCGGCCCCGACCACGATCAATCTCAACGAGAACGCCAGCGGCGGCGCGCGCGGCATGATCGTCGTGAAGTCGCTGACGCTGCACGACAGCGAGCGCTCGCTGGCCGATGTGACGGCCGCCTCGCGCCTGACGTTCAACGCCGGCTTCGCCGTGCCAGGCGTCGATACGGCGGTCGGCCGGACGTCGGTCGCCGGTCTGACCGCGCCGCCGGCCTCGGGAAGTTTCGCCGGCGGCCGCATGTCGATCTCGGCCGGGCGTGTCTTCATCCTTGCGCCGGCGCAGGCGACGACGATCTCGGACTATGATTTCCGCGGCACCTACATTCTGACCAACCTGAACGGCGTCACCGACGTGACGTTCAGCCAGTGCCTGTTCGATCTTTCGACGACTGTCTCGACGGTCGCCTACGCAGTGAGCCAGAACAATCTGACGGGCTGCTCGAACTGGACGTTCGAGAACTGCGACTTCTCGGTGAACAACGGGACAAGCACGGCCTCGGCCTATTTCTCGATGACCTCGGCCAACCCGGTTTTCCGGCGATGCCGGTTCACGGGCTCGCCGGCGGACATCGTCAAGTTCATCGCCGGTGGCACGGTCGAGGATTGCATCCTCGTCATGACCAACGGGACCAATCTCGGCGCACACGCTGACGGCCTGGAACTCGGGCCGACGAGCCTCAACGAGTTGATCGCGCGTCGCATCCTCGTCGATTTCCGCAAGGTCTATGGCACGCGCGTCGAGCCGAATACTGCGCTCGGCGGGAGTCCTGCGGCCGGAGTCAACTTCTGGTCCAAGGCCGTGACGCTGAGCGACATGATCCTGCTCGGCGGATTCAATCAGGTGGATATGCAGACGCTGGCCCCGAGCGCCACGAGCGCGACGCTGCCGGGCCTCTATCTCGCCGATGCGCAGCACGCGCTGACCAACATCAAGATCGCGATGGCGACATTCGTCCCTGTCGACATCAAGCTCGACGGCGCGCAGCTTCGTTTCTCCGGCGCGGCCGTGACGTTCGCCAATGTCGGCGGCCGCGCGGGCGGCCAGAACTGCGTCGGCCTGATGGCTGGCGCGTGGCCCGACGGATTCCGCGGCGGCGCGATCAAGACCACGGGCCTCGCCGGCCCGGCGCTGACGACCACGGCGCTCAACGGGCTTGCGACGCCGATGGCGGCGAATGATGCGTTCAGCATCAACGGCAACACGATCACGGTGCTGGCGTCCGGCGCGTCTGGCAACAACCAGATCAACGTCACCGACACGCTCGCGACGCTGATCACGAAGATGCAGGCGCTCGTGCCGGGCCTGACGGTGACGCTGGAGCCATATCGCTACACGGCGACCGGCGTGGCCGACTATTTCAGCGGCGCGGCCGCCGCCTGATGCGATGAACAGGAGCAGATGATGGCCGATCAATTTTCGCCTGCCGTCCGCAATGCGATGGCGGATGCGTTCGAGACAGCGGTCGGAGCGAGCGCGGTGCTGAAGTTCCGCACCGGCCTTCCGCCGGCCGACACAGCGACGTCGGACTCCGGAACTGTGTTGGCGACGCTCAATCTCCCCGCCGACTGGCTGGCTGGATCGGTCGGGGGCGCGAAGTCGAAGTCTGGGACATGGGAAGACGCCTCGGCTGACGCCTCCGGCTTTGCCGGGCACTATCGGATCTACGCCAGTGATGGTGTGACGTGCCATTCGCAGGGCCTCTGTGCGCAGACGTGGTATGGATCGACGGCCTATTTCGTCGGCCAGCACGTCGTCAACGGCGGCAATGTCTATCGCTGCACGACGGCCGGGACGTCGGCCGCGTCCGGCGGCCCGACCGGGACGGGCGGCTCGATCTCCGACGGCACATGTGTCTGGGCCTATGCCGGGACCGGCGGGTTCGTGCTCGCCAACACGTCCATCGCGCCTGGCCAGCCGGTGACGGTGACGGCCTATACGCTGACGATCGGAGGCGCCTGATGGCGATCACGACGCTCGATCAGCTCGGCGCCGCGCTGGCGTCGAATGCGTCGCGCCTCGTCATCGACAAGGCTTCGATCGCGTCGCAGGCGGCCGGCACGTATGTCTCGCTGTGGCGCGCGACCGGCCAGCCGGGGCAGGGGGCGATTCCCGCGGCGGCTGCGGTCTGCAACAACACGCTGCTCGGGTGCTTCGGCGTCGCGCAGCAGACGGCGCCGGCCGAGTCGATCGCGGGCTGGGGCGAGGTCGCCACGGGCAACGCGGCCATGGGCATCGAGGTGCATGACCGCCTGATGCACATGGGCGGACTCAGCGGCACGCTGACGACGGCGCAGACGGTCAATCTCGACCTGAGCGCGAATCTCGGCACGGACAATGTCGCCGATCGCATCGGCGACTCGAATTACTCAGATGTGCAATGGTGGCTCGAATGGTATACGGCCACAGGCGCGTCTGTCGTGACCGCGACCTGCGCCGTCACCTACAATGACGGCACGACCGGCACGGTGCAGGCGTCGCTGGCGGCGACGCGACCGGCGTCGCACATGATCTCGCTCAACGGGCTGATCCCGGTCGCGGGCGCTGGCAAATTCATCCGGGCCGTGACGAGCATCACGCTTTCGGCGACCACGGGCACAGCGGGGTCGTTCGGCGTCACGGCGACGCGCAAGCGCATGTCCATGCCGACCTACATCGCGAACAAGCCGGAGGTCTATGACGTCTGGCAACTCGGCTGGCCGAAGATCTACGAGGCGAGCTGTCTCTTTCTGATCGCGCTGACGTCGACCACGTCGAGCGGCATCGTCCGCGGCGGCGGCAAGATCGCGCACGGCTGACGCATGGCCCGCGTCCGGGGCGTTGAATACGAGAACTGGTCGAGCCGCGTCCGCGCGACGCGCCTGATCTCGCCTGCGGCCGAGGCGCTGATCCTCGACCGCTATCTCGACGAGCAGCCCGCTTCTGGCGTCACGGCCACATTCGCCGCGACGCTCGCCGCGCCGGCTCTGACGGCGACGGCATCGCCCGGCGCGCCCGGTTCGGCGACGCTGCCCTCCCTCGCCAGCGTCATCACAGCGACGGGCGCCTCACCGATCGCCGGGGATGGCGCGGCGGCGGCATCGCCGGTCCAATCCGGGTCCGCGGAGCCGCAGGTCGGGGCGATCATCACGATCGTCTTCGCCGGCCCGATCGTCTCGGCGACAGCGGAGGCGGGCGGGGCGGCCGCGGCCAGTCCTACGCTGACGGCGGCCAGCGAGGGTGGCGCCTTGGTTGCCGCGCCGGCTGCGGCCAGCCTGCCGCCAGCGGGCGCGGTCGCCTCGGGGGCGGCAATCCTGCCTGTCCAGGCCGACGCCAGTCTCGGCGCGGCTGAGGCGATCCTGACGGCGCTCGCCGCCGGCGCAATCTCGGCTGCGGGCGGGGCGGACCTCGGCCCGATCATGACGGCGGCGGCCGCGCCAGCCGCCAGCGGCGCGGCGGCGGCTGAGATGGGCGGCCCTGAACTGACGGCGGCGGCCTCGGCGGCGCTGTCTGCGTCTGGGATCGCCCTGCCGGCGCTGTCGGTGACGGCCGGCGGCGGCGGCGAGGTTGCTGGCGGCGCAATCGTCGCCGGGCCTTCGTTGGCGGGTGCCGGGGTCGCGACAACGGGCATTGCCGGCATGGCGATCGCGCATCTCGCGCCGACTCTGGCCGGCGAGGCGGCGCTGACCAACAGCGGGCATGGCGTCGCACTTGCGGACACCATAACGGCCGCAGGACTTGTTGTCGTTTTCGTTGAAGCCGGCGCGGGCGTCGATCTGCCGGCTCCGGTCGCCGACGGGCTTAGCGGCCAGAACATCGTCGCGCCGCGGCTGCATGTCGCGCGGGTTCGCATCGGCTGCCCCGCGCCGGCCGCGGCGCGCGTGTCGCTGGCGCCGGCGCGGCGGGGTGTCGTCTCGCCGGCGGCGCGCCCGGCCCGCGTCTCGCTCGCGCGCTCGCGCATCACCGTTTCCGCCGCGCCGCGTCGCGCGCGCATCACCTGGGGGCCGTGATGGCGAGCGCCGATCCGCAGACCGTGAATTTCTCGATCGCGCACGGCGACTCGCTCCAGATCGAGGTGACGATCGACGACGTGCCGGTCGGCGTCACGCCGACGCTCAAATGGCGCCTGGCGCGCAGCTCGGCCGAGGCGACACCGCTGATCGAGGTCTCGGCGACAGCGACGCAGGCGAACGGCGTCTGGTCGGCGTTGCTGACCGTGCCGGCCGCGGACAGCGCAATCAATCTGACGCCCGGCGCGCCGGGCTATGTGCACCGAGTCCACGTCTACAGCGGCGCGACGCTGCGCGCGACGCCGATCGTCGGCGCCGTCAGCGTCGCCAAGGCCGCAACCGGCTGACCGGAGATCCCTGCATGTCCGCTTCCCTCGCGCGCGCCGTCGCGATCGTCGGCGCATGGTTGGTCGTCGCCGGCCTTGTGCTGGTCGCCGCCTGCGCGCCTGCACGGGCGCATGACTGGTATCCGCTGGCCTGCTGCAACACGGCCGATTGCTATCAGG
>ERZ761595.76-NODE-76-length-27001-cov-7.652824_pt1 | contig 27001 bp, 31 predicted proteins | sample MGYA00511035_ERZ761595 | MGnify/ENA primary metagenome ERZ761595 (study PRJEB28899, sample SAMN03785553) | bioreactor sludge metagenome | biome: EBPR Sludge; feature: EBPR Bioreactor; material: 0.22µm filtered reactor supernatant | place: Saint Lucia: Queensland...
GCGCTGCGCAACGCAAAGCACTGCATGAGTTGGCCTGGTTCATCCAGATGATTGTCCCGCTCTCCAAGTCTCTGGCGCGTACTATGACGCAGCAGCAGCGGCTTGACTACCGTTATCGCACTGCCTGCGCACCACGGGACTGGATACCATTTATCCCACTAGGCTGCGACCCCGCCGCAAGCCGCTACGAGGCTGAGATACTGGCCGCCATCTTTGCCGATCACAATGCGCCAGAGTTCAAGTTTTCGCCGGCGCTGTGCCTGGTGGAAGAACTGGCAGCAACGAAATGTTATGAGTTCGGTCAGCCGTGGGATCATGTGTGCAGCCGCTGTGGAAGCGTGTTTCTGTCTACGGTGCCGAATGAGGTTGCACTGTGTAGTGGGTGTTGTACCGGATTATACCGAATGGCGATGTATTAGAAAATAGGCGTTCGATCTATAGATCGAACGCCTATTTGTTTTCTCCCCACATATATGGGGAGCTGCGCAACACTCCCCGCTCATTCACACGTGCCAATCATAATCACGTAATACACCCCCCAGACCGACCCCGGCGCATTTAGCACCGCTATGCCATAATCAGCCTGGCCACGAAAGAACTCATTCTGACCAAACAGGTGGCGCGCATGGTCAGCGCTGCTCGTCACCGCTGCATAGGCAATCTCAACCACAGATGGCCCGGCTACCAATGATTCGATTTGGTTTCCGTTGCCATAGCTTGAGGGCAGCTTGCACCCCGCTGCCCTGGCCACCGTGTTGGGGCAGACGCCAGCCGGGTCACAGTGCGCCCAATATCCTCCCGTTGCTAACGATTCCGCTCGCACCTGCGCCGCTTGCACCAAGAAGCGGTTACAGTGCCACTCACTGCGCTGTTGGCGGCCATCGGCGGCAAGCAAGGCAAAGAACTGCGCAGCCGCTGGCGTGCGCAGACAGGGGCTATTTGCCGCAATAGGGAAGTAGACGTTGTTTCGTCCCAGCGGCGATAGAAAGGCTCGTGGCGTCTCACCTGCTGGCTGTATGCAGGCGCTTAGCCAAACCACCAGAGCAAAAGCAGCGGCAAGCACCACATGAGCAAAACGATAGCGATGATGACCCATTGAAACTTTCTATCCTCGAACATCAGGAGCCATAGGCTTATCAGCAGGCTGCTTATCCGCCAGTTGTTGCAGTGCGGTGAGCGCACCGATCAACTGCTGCTCAATACGCATTAGGGAGCCTAGCTGCTCCCTGGTAGTTTTCAGCCGCTTCTCGTACTCGGCTATCATTACGTCAATCTCCATAGTCCCTCTTAAATTGTGCTGAAGACAATGCCACTCAATGTCATGTAGTTATCTGGCGAACCGACCACAACGTCGATATTGCCATCGGTGTCAACTTGTATGGTTGCGTGCAATCCCGCATCCGATGTCACTGCCCAGCGGTCGGGAGCAGGCGGCCTGTACCCACTGGGTAGCGTAGCGATTCGTGCGCTGCTCCCACTTGTGCGCACAACGAAACCACGAAGGAAAACCATATCCCCGATTTTTTTATACTGACCGGCTTGCCATCCGCTGCCAAGATTGCCCCATCCGCTGCCGAAGGATAGGTTTGCCCATGCGGTACCCAGACTGCCGCCAAAGGTTGTAGCGCCACCACCAGCGGCTATTTCAACCGTTCCCGATGAAGTATCATTAATGACTACTTTGCTCGTAGACTTGCCCCCACGAATATAGGTATGCTCATCTGTTGAATAGCTGAAATGACTAGCGAAGTCCGTCCCCATAAAGACGGCTGTTCCATTCGGACCGGCCCCGCGGGCGACCTGTAAATTCGCGAATGGGTCAGCCATGCCGATCCCCACATAACCGTCAGACGTGACAATAGCTCGGAGTGTGTTGAGCGTTTTCAGTTCGATGGACGTTGGCGCTTTTATCGTTGCCACCCCTAGCGTGGCCCCACCGTTGTGATCGACGGTGACGCTGATCTCACCAGTTTCTAGCGCACCACCACCACCCGATGCTAGCAGTGCGACCTTGGCCTGTTGCTCCGACAATAGCCCCGTGGCGACCGCTTCGAGATACAGAGTACTCAACTGGTCATTCAACCCAGCATTTGTCACGAGATTGTAAATACGTCCGTAACTGTTGCCACTCCCCACAAGGGGCGAAAAATTGATACTGTGAAAGTCTCCTAGAAATGATGACGGAGCCTGGATATCAACCCCGCTGCTAGGGGTCAGGAGAAATCTCCGCTCTCCGTCATGGAACATCCCCAAGGCGATGTTGTTAAACCTGGAATCGATATTCGACAGTCGCAAGTACGCATCAATATCGGATGCCCCGTCACCGGCATAGAATCCCCATTCCGGCCCATCACCGAAGATGCCGTTCAGGTTGCCGTCCTGCGTTCTCACTACGGCGCCGGTCGCCGGGTGCCCTTCCCAGCTAACAACGCGGGAATAGGGTGAGTTACTGCCGTAAATGCCATCAATGGCGGTAATCTCGTGCCAACCGTTGCCCGACACACCGTAATCCAACACGAACGCCCCCGGCGCTACGGTGGCACCGATGGACATAAACCCAGTTTCCAAGTCCAGTGGGATCGGCTTGGGTATAATGTCAATGGTGAAAGAAATGGTTCGCCCCGTGCCGCCCGTCAAATCAGCCGACACATCACCAAATGGCAAGCCCGCATAGCCATCAACCAGCGTGGTCATGGCGGCCAACGTGTTACCCCCGGCTGTCCCCGTGGTCAGCAGTGACCACCCATCAGGCTGCACAATCGGGTTACGGTTGGCGCGCACGGCCACGAATGCAAGATATAGATCCGTATCGCTGACAGGGGTTAGGCTCTTAATGACCGAAAATGCTGCCGTAGAATCATTAGGATTAGATATGTAGGCGGCCACGGCTGCGTCAGGGTCTTGATTCGTGTAATTCAACAGAATCACCATCGAATCAACGTTGTTATCATGCGTCCAGGTATAGGTCGCCGGCTCACTGCCACCTGTTATCTTCTTGTAAATCGTTGCCCGCATTCCGGTGACAGTCGCCGTCGTGATTGTGTCCCAACCGCTAGGCGGCGTGGTGACAACCGTCGTAGACTCTACTAACACGCAGGCAATGGACAGGTTGCCGCTGACCGTTCCTGTGACCTTGGTCACGGTCAGCGTGGTATCGTTATCGTTCGCCGTATTTAGCGCCCCGGTCATGGTGGGCACTTCCAGCCCAAAATCACCCGACCGTGTAAAAAACCATCGTTGCTTTTTGTCCGCTTCGTCAAAATAGTCGGTGACCACGCCCCAACAGTCGGTGACGGATAGCCCCCCGCCAGCCCGTGAAAACTCACTCACACGCACCGTGTCGCCATCCTCGAAGACAGCCATGCCCTCGGCGCTGGGCAAATCGTCTACATAGAGGAAAACTGAACCGCCCGGGCGTGGCGCTGTGAACATTTGCGCCAAGGTTGTTACCGATTTGCTGATAATCTGTGAGCCGGCCAGCGCCTGTTGGAGGTCAGCAATCAGTCTGCGAATCTTCAGTTGATCGGCTTGAATAAAACGCGTGTCCAGTTCGCCGGCATAGGTATGGCGCCAGCCGGTCAGTTGCGATACGAAGTTATCTGTTTGCAGGCGCGTGTCGGGAAAAAGCCTCAGTTCATTTCCCGACAGGGCCGCATAGCGTGACTCGTCAACCCAGAAATCTATGCTCTGCTCGGCTGCTGCACCAAGCTTCGTTCCACCGTCAGACGCCTGCTCAATCGCCGGGGTTGCCAGCGCAGCGGCATGAGCAAAGCCGGCCATAGCGGGATCCGTGAGCGCCCCTAGCCGTGCCACATTGCTTGCCGTCAACTCACCAATGGCCAGTTCGCCCGATGCTCCGCTACGCAGCAAGGTATCGTGGTCAGTGTTGCCATCCGACGTACTCTCCAGCAAGCCAAGGCTATCAGTCGCCGTCAAACCGACAACCGAATATTGAGCACCGATGACATTATGGAAAACCGGATCAGTGATATTGTGCGGTTTCAGGCCCGCCAAGCCCTCTACTACCCAGGGCGCCTGCTCTTCTAATAGCTCCCCGCTCAGCTCCTCAAAGCTGTGAACATGTGGCCCGCCACCATCACCGGAGCCACCTGCAATGATCAGTGCCGGCGCAGCCTGTCGCATATAGGGTTTTAGTTTATTTGCCAGATCACTATATCGCTGTTTTCGCATCACTACCCCTGTACAAATGGATCTGCATCCCAGACTGAATCAGTCCCATACGGCTGTATGTCTGTGATTCGTGCCTGAAGTGCGTTGTATTCCATGTAGCCGGCAAGGAAAGGCCCCCCGGCAATCAGCGCATCATCTTCGCCGCTGAACCCGTCAATCGATACCCATTCCCCGACCGGTAAAAGTCCCTGCTCTACCGGGTTACCGCGCACTGTGGCCAGCCGCCCATCATAGAGGATGCGGTAGTTGGGGATTGCGCTGGACGGCGCCACGTCAACCACGGCACGCCAGTCCTCTGTTACCCGTGCGAGAATTGTCTCCCCAGTTGACGTACCAGCATTGAGCAGATTTTCCAATTCAGCGCCGGTGTCAAGGCTGCCGTCACGGTACTGCCGACTCATCACATCGCTATCAACACGCACGTCGCTTCCGCTGAAGAACTGCCCCTGGGCAATAAGAATTTCTTCAATTTGGTCCGTAGTCGTCTTGTGGCCCCAAATCTGGAAGGGCAGCGAAAAGTAGCCTGATACCCAGACAGCCCCGTTAAAGACGGCGTATGTGCCATCACCCAAGCCTTCCCCATCAACGCCTAGCACATAGTAATTAGCAGTGTTGTTGGCGCCTGTGCGCTCTACGACAATCCAGTAGGTGTTGCCATAAGAAAGGCTCACCCCATCAGTGAGCGGCGCGCTTACCCAGTCGGTGCTTTTGCTGGTGACGGCGACTAGTCCGCTATCCAACAGCGTTCCCAGATCCCCAGCGCTGTCCGTATAGATGCTGATGGATAGCGCATCGCCCGGATTGCCCTCGGCACGCGCCCGGATCCAGACCTCATGCATAGCCCAGGTGGCATCGTAGGATGGGGTGAAACTGTAGCGTGCCTTCTGCGGACCCTTGAGCGTCACGGCGGCCCCCGGCGTCTCAGTGACCACATCCTCAAGCACACTGACCGTCGAAGCCTGTGCGATGGTAATCGACGGGCCGGCTGCTTCGGTGTCAATTGTGCCTGTTACTGTGGTATCTGTCGCGGCATGGTCGCGGCCGGTCTCGTCAATCAGGTGATTGCCACTGTTGCCTGCTGAGCCAAGGATTGACACAAATGCGCCCATGCGCAAAAATCCCAGGCCAGCGGCGCTGTCGAGAATGTCATCCCCTGCGCTAAAACTAATGGTTGCTGCTGTGTAGCTATCCGGTTCGGCACTCGCACCGCTCGCTGTCAAGGCAATGCTGTTCGCCGGTGAGCCGCTGACCAAGATCCGGTCGTCTTCGTTGAGACGACCCAGTGAATCACTCATCTTGTGAATGGCCCGATCGGTGAACCCGATGTCGCTGGCGGTAACACCCCACCCGATAATCTGCTCAGCAGTCTCAATGCCCTGATAGCTCTCGTAGCCGGCCAGATTCTCGTAGTAGGTCCAGTCTAGTAGTTTGCCCAGACCGCTACAGTGCAACATTGCCGACTCGCTGTTATTTAGCGAAGTACCCAGCGGGATCAGGGCGCTCTCCGTTAGCTTGGTCAGCGCTGCAGCATTGGCTTGCGCTAGACTCGCCTGACCTATGCTCTGGCGCAGCTCTTTACGGCCGTAGGTGTCCACACTGCGCTGATGGGCAGTCCAGTCACTAGCGCCGTTCACTGCATAGCCGTCGGATTCCAAATAGATGAAGAGGGACCGCACCCGGTTGTACATTTGGCTGAAGCTGACATTGATGGTTTTGCCACCGTGCGGCGCGTCAACATCCGTAATTTTCCCCCACCACACAGGACGCCCATTGTCGTTGTAGATAATGACATAGAATCCCAGCCAGTGGCGTAGGGCTTCGAGCGCCTCCCGTGTGCCATGCACCTCAACATCAGCGGTGTGCGGCCCCCACTGGGCATAAGCATCATAGCGCAGCACAGAGAAGGTAAGCGCTGTTCGCACCGGTAGTTTGGCTAAATCGTAAATGGATACGTGCATTAGAGTGTCTTCCGTCGAGGTCGCGCGGATATGGCAACAATCATCTGGCGCGTCCCGCTGAAGCTGGCCGCCTCGTCAAAAAGGATGAACAGGCGATTGGTTCGACCTGGCCACGCCAGTAGCGGGCCACCCTCTGCGCTAACGGTAGAGTCCCAGGAGACCCCGTTATCATAGTAGGCAACATCATTTTCGCCGTCGTAGGTGACCAGATCACCATCTGCCCAGTCGTCATCCAAGCGTAGATGCAGCGCTCGCCGCGCCGGCGTAATTTGCACGAACGATAACGTGGCGCTCCCACTGGCGGCTGTGGAATACAGGCTAATCGCCATGACCAGATTGCCATTGGCTAATTTCGGGAATTGCACCGTGCCCAGGTTGTGCAATTTTCGGTCTGCGGTGAACTTCTCACCACCGTTATCGAGCGGCACATAGAGTGAACCGGCGATTAAATTGTAAAGAGTAGCGCGGATGTAAATGTTCGCAGGCAGTGAGGTAAAGCCTGCTACCACGTTGACGCTCATGCCGGCCAGCTTGCCGATCACCGCACTGGGAATGGCCAGTGTCCATAGCAGGGTGTCGTGATCAGGTGCGGCTGACCACGAAGCCGCGCCGGCGCCACTGGTCAGCAAATGCTGGTTTGTGGTCAGCCCAGAAAAGCTGTCCATCGTCAAATAGAAGTTGCGCGCCGATAGATCGGCGTTGAAGTTCTCAATTTCAACTTTTATCGGAGTCGGCTGGTCACCACTGGGCGCTGTCATCGTAATGGCATTGTAGGGCGAGGTGGGACCGTTGTAGATAGACCCTGTTTCAAACAGGGTTTCTGTCGTGGGCTTTTCCCAGTAATCTCGGCGTGTAATGACGATGGCCATTTCGCCTATCGTGCTAGACTCTTGCAACTGGCGCATGTGTCTGTCAGTGCTCCAAACGAGCTGTCCGCCGATCAACTCAGAGCGCCACAGGTCGCCTGTGTACACGTCATAGTGTATGTAGACCTTGGGCACGCCCGGATCAACCTGCGCTTCCGACGCTTGGGACAGTAGACGCCGTACGCGGTTCATCTGGGTGAGCATGTTGGACGTGGATCCGGTAAAGACCACCTCGATAGTTTCTGTGGCAGTATCGCCGGCGCCCTCCGTGGGTATGTAGCGCGCACCTGCCAAGCCCACCGATGGCGAACCACCGTCGTTATGCAGAATTACCTCGGTTGTCCCGTCCGTTATTTTTAGGATCATCGGGTTGCTAACCTCTTTGCCAGCCCGTAGGCGAATGCATCTGCGTCTTCACGGTTGTTTACGATTAACTGCTCAATGACGACCAATGGGCCCGCTGCCACCGCTGGTTGCAACAATAGCCCCCGACCGTCGCCGCCAAATCCTCCGCTGCCACCGCCGCTACCGCCACCGATACTGCCACCGGAATTAAACTGGTCGGAATTAGTTCCCCCCGGAGCCGGTGCAACCCAGTTGAGCAGTCGTGTCACCCACTCAGGAGCCGGGACTGTAAAATTGGTGAGCTTGTCCAGCCATGCAGGAGCGCTCAGTTCCGGCCACTCGAAGGCAAGGACTTTGTTGATCAGCGCCGTTATCGTTGCACCAAACTCTGGCCAGGTCCAACTGAGGAGCGTGGCAATCGTGCCCGGTGCATCAGGCCAGACCCATGTGATTAGGTCGGCAATCGTGCCCGGTGCATCAGGCCAGACCCAAACCAACAAGGATGCCAGTGTAGCCGGTACAGCCGGCCATGTGAAGCTTGTCAGCGTGGCTAACCAGGTGGGAGCCGTATCGCTTGGTTTCCAGTCAATCAGGCTCTGCAACCAAGGCGGCACGCCTAGCGCCTTGCCCAGGTTGCTTGCTGCGGTTTCCAGAGCTTCGCCTAACGCCTTGCTTGCGTCCGACAATGCGCCGCCAAACAGTCCCGATGTAGTTTCTGACTCTACGTCGATCACATCGCCGATCTTGAGCTTGGTGATCTTCCCTTCGTTAATTTTTACTGAGAGATAGTCTCCAAGGTTGATACTAGATTCGCCGGTTGTGGGGAAATCGAATAGGTCACCCAACTTTAACCCTGTGAGTTTCCCCGCATCACTGAATTCAAGAGTGACGTAATCAGCGATATTGATTGTGTCTTTATCTTCGGCAAAGCTAAATGTCACGTAGTCTGCCAAATTAATGACAATACCGTTTTCATCGGCGGCAAAGGTGAATACGTCGGGAATGGTGAGGATCACGTCCTTCGTTTCTTTTTCATAGTAGAAAAAGACGTAATCGGCCAGATTGAATGTGGTCTGCCCCTCGTCGCTGTCGAAGGTGAACACATCGGTGATAGTCAACTTGACGGCGCCGGTTTCCGACTTGTAGATGAACCGGATGTAGTCCTGTAGATTGATGGTCGTTAGCTTGTCAGTCGAAACAAAACTGAACACGTCCGCCAGCGTAAGTGCCACCCCGCCGCTGGATTTGTCATAGGTAAAGGAGACATAATCCTCTAGGTTGATGACAGTGGCCTTTTCGTCGCTCACAAAAGTAAACACGTCGCTCAGGGTGAGCGCCACGTTTCCCGTTGCCGCATCGTAAATAAAGGTCACGTAGTCAGCCAGGTTGATCTGCGTGCCCTCGCCACTGATGAATGTGAAGAAATCGCCCAAGGTGAGCGCTTGAATCTGCGAACCTTCCAGCGTCAAATCAAAGAAGTCGCTTATTTTTATGCGTGTTAGACCCAGCCCGTCCGAACGGACAAACTCAAACAGGTCACCTAATTTAATCTGCTTAAATTCAGGAGACCACTCGAAATTGCTGCTGGCTACAAAGTCGGCAATCCAACTCTCGACCTTGGTGAACCACTCTTCTATGCTTGGCAGAGCGGCGTTGAAGCTCTCCAGCAAAAAGCCGCCCAGTGGTTCAATCGCTACCAGTGCGCGCCGGCGCAGCCCCTCGAAGAAAGCCGGAATCGTCTCATACTGTTTGTTGAGCTTTTCCGTTGCGCCAGCGACCAGCTCCGTGCTCACCCACGTTGTATCCAGGGCGCGAATGGCCGCATCGCCCATGTCCTCATACTGCGTACCCAGTATAGCAACACCGGCTTGGGCGCGGATGAGCGGATCATCAATCTTATTGAGCGCCGCAATCACTTGCTGGAAGATGTCAATCGGTTTAGCCGCGCCGGTGCTTAAGTCCCGCGTGATTTTCTCGGTGTTCAGGCCCAGGAGTTTCAGGCCGTCGGCTGTCAATTTAGAGCCATCCTGAATCCGAATGGTGAACTCTTTGAACGCATCAGCGGCCTTGTCGGTACCCAACATGCCACCTTGCATACCGCTCTGAATGAGGCTGAAGAACTGTTCAGCGGATGCCCCGCCGTTGCTGAACTGTGTGGAGTATTCGCCGATGGTGTCAAGGAAGTCGCCGGATCCGTCTAAGCCCTGCTGATAGCCAAAGGCGAGAAAGTCAAAGGCTTCTTTGCTGGATATGCCAAACTTATCCATCAACTCGACGGCCGCGCTTGTCGTCTCGTTGACCTCTGCCCCAAAGGCATCTCGCAGACGCAGCGCATCCTCCGTGGCCTGCTGTAGCTGCTCAGTACCTTCCGGCCCGCCGATACGCTGAAAGGCCGCGTTGACCTTGCCAATGCTTTCGGCAACGTCTTCTATTGAATCACCGAAGTTGTTGGCAAAGACATTCTTCAGAGTTTGGCCGTAATCTTTTGCACCCTGCTCTGTCAGGCCCAGTTGGGATTGCATCTTCTTGGTTGCCGCGTCGAAGTCGCTCGCCGCATTGAAGGCTGCAACGCCGATCCCGGCAACGGCGCCAACCACTGCTGTCACGCCGCCTATCACAGCGCCGCCCAGTGCGCCCTTCAACGTCCCTGCCAAGCCACTGGCCCAACTGGTAGTCTTCCCCTTCGCTTGGTCTAGATCGTTGTCAAGCCCCTTTGTGTCGCCTCTGATGGCGATAATCACATCACCCAGGCGGATGGCCATGTTTGATTTTCGCCCCCATCATTTTCAAGAAGTCGTCCCCCGTCGGTGTCGGCTCTGGTTGAGCAGGTACAACAGCAGCCGGCTGCTTTGCTGCTGAAAACAGCGTCGCTATCTCGCGCGCCATTATACGTGCTTCCCAGCGCCGCCGCTTGACATACGACTCGGCCAGAGCGTGCAGCGTATGTCCATCTAGCTCATCCGCCCAGACGCCCCAGGTAGATAACGCCAGTTCGTCTACGTCGGCTTGTTCTGTGAGCCAATTTGCTGGATCGACCGCGTCAGCCGTGTCACTCGATCCCCGCCGAAAAAAGGGAAGGTCAGACTCACCGCTGCAATGAAGCTGTCAACGACCTGCGACCCGACAGCGTTATCCTCAATATAAGCCCGGTCTTTTTCCAGGTCTGGCGAGTATTGGAGCAGCAGTTCCAGTGCCGTGTCTACGCTTTGAAAGAGCGCACCGCTGAACGTGCGCATCAGACCGCCGATGGCTGCCATGTCGTTTAGCTCAATGCCCGGCGCACTTTCCACCAACTGCGCAAAGCCGTCGAAGTGGGTGGCTAAGTTAGAGCGCCAGGTACTGGCCTGGCGCAGGGGCAGTTCTTTCAGCGTATACTGGCGTTCGCCCAGTTCAATTTGTTCAGTTCTCATTAGCTACTCGCAGGAGCGGTGATGATGTGTACTTCCATTAACTGTTCCCCGACCGTCTTAGTGGAATCCAAGAGCGCCGTGATCTGCCCAGGTAACGCCGTGCCGTTCGCTTTGGCGAATTCGATGGAACCATTGATACGAATACCGGCGCGATAGAAAAACACGCGCACCGGCTGTTCGTCACCGTTGGCATCAGGGCGATAGCCTTCGAGTGCGAATTGATACTCTTGCAAGTTTGGTGATCCACCAGTGACAACCTTGGTCCAGCCTTTCTGAGACGCCCCCGCTGCCACGTCGGTAGCAGTACCGTCCAAGAGCAGCGCCAGGTTATCGCCGTTGAACTGACTCATAGAGAAGTCGGTCACGGCACGCTCGTTGCGCTTGCGTTGAGCGATAGGCGAGGTAGACTGCTCTACTTCCAACTCGAACACATCATAGGTGTAGGTCACACGTGCCGGCGCCGATGTGTAGCCCACATGGACCCAGCCGTCCGGCCAACTGGTAATGTCATTCCAGTCGACCGACGTTTCGTCAGGCAGCGCCGTGCCTTTCGGTGAATAGAGAATGTTCGCCGCTGTTACCAGCACATCGGCGGCATTAAACGCAACTACAGGTGCCATGTCACACTCCTAACTGACTGTTAAAAACAACTCGAAAAAACGTAAGCACGAAGGGCCAGTTGACCGGCTCCTCTTCGTACAATAAAGTTCCGGCAACTTCTAGTTCGGCGTGCCGGATGTTGACGCCGTGCGACTCATGCAGCACATCCGCCAACGTGCGATAGGTGGCCATTGCCCCCGTATCGCCAGCGCCGTAACATTTGAAGGTAAATGATTCGCTCAGGATCCGGCCGTCAAACGATGGTGTGCCGCCCCGGCTGTTGAACGTAAGCGCCGCCTGACCTGGAATGTAGGCGGATGGCGGAAAGGTGACCCCGGCATAGATGCGAGTGCTCACCAGGCTCAGCAGGGGCGCTTGGGCAAGCAGATGAGTGCGCAGCGTGGCAAGTACATCAATCACCGAAAACACGCTTTCCGATAGGCTCAATAATGCCCTGGGCCTGTTCTGCCACTCGTTGCGCAGCCGGGTAAACGAAAGGGTGTATGACCTCGCGGTAAATCGTGTAATCTGCCGCAAAGCCAATGATCACTTCATTGTCGTCTGATGGTGTAGCAGCCGATGGCGCGGTTTTTCGTTTGCCCTTGCGCCCCCTTTTGTCGGTTACGGTCTGTTCCTTAGCCGCAAAGGTGTTCTCTCCAGCGCCGGCCACATACGACGAATTGCGCATGAAACCGGTATCCACCTCTGCGTTGGGCTTCGCTTCCGCTTCAATCTGATGGGCAATGGCCAGCAGCATCTGCCGATTTGCGTCAGCGACGGCTACCATTACATCCTGCTCATGCCAATTCGCACTTACATCGTTAGGCACTGACTACCTTCCTTGCATTTACCACAATGCCGCTCGGTCCCTCTTCCGGCATTCCCACTACCTCAAACATTGGAGAAATTGCCAGTTCATTGCCGAAGCGTGCCACCAACTGAACCCGGTCCAGTGCGCTTACCTCTGTGCCCACAGGGAGCCGAAAAACCGCGTCGACCGTGACCGTCTCGTTACCCTGAAGCACTTCCCCGCCGCCTGTGGCATCATAGCCACAAGCTTGCCGGGCGCCTGCCGTATACGTTGCACCTGGCTTGCCGTAGGCGTTCTGCGACGTGGCAGAATGGGCATAGATGATGCACGTATCCATCATGGCCGCATTCTGTGTCCGTTGCATTCCGCTCAGCTCAGCCGGCGCAAACGCTCTCATAACTCCCTCACGTAACTGTCGGCAAAAACCAGGCTGCCCATCTCCACCGAAAAGCCCTCGTCAACCTCAGTAGTGGGCAGATAGGGTGCCGCCTGTTCCAAGGCTCGTTCCAACGCTGCACGCGCTTGGCTGTGCATCTGACTGCGCTTGTAGTCTCCACCATCAGCCGCAAAGTCAATGTCCGCCGCTGTGCCATCAACCACGGTTCGCCAAGCTTCCACACGCGCCAGAGCGCGCAACTTGGCGATGTCCGTGGCAGAGGCGACGGCCGTCACTCCGTAGGCGAGGAGCGTATCGTTGACCGCTTCGCCAAAATCATCGGCTGACCAGTCCAAAGCGCCGGTCACCGATCGGGTGACGGTTACCATGAAGGCGGCTAGTGACAATTCAGTGTAACTACTTGGAATCGCCATCGATTGGCTCCAGATTGAAATGCTTCATGATTGCCTTAATCGAAGTCTTGGAAAGTCCTTCGATGGACAAAATTTCGGCAATCCGTGGCCCCGGCTCTATCGTCGCCATCATCTCAAGGAAAGCGACCAGCACACCATCACCAAGCCGCTGCCCACCCAGGATCTGCTCCACAGGCAGTGCCCAGCGTTCAGTGATGGTATTCATGGCGTCAATCATGCGCTGGTCGTTTTGCGATGCGGCATCCGGTTGGATGCCCCACGCCTTTGCCACCCACGCCGGTACCTCGACCTCGCCAGGCCCGACCTTGATTGCGGTACGGTCATCCTGGTGAAGTCTGTACATGCGCTGGTTGGGTAGATTGATCTTTACCGTATCCATTAACCCCCCTTAGACGCCGGACTTAGGGCGCCAGTTCGGTGGTTGCTACTACGATCTTGTCAGGATTCAGGATGACCGGGAGACTATTCTCCACAGCCTCTCCACGCAACTGCATGGGATAGCCTTCTGGCGTGTAGAGCCGTGACCAGCGCCCCGATGCGCCGCCGCCTTCGACGGTAGGTGCAATGTGGTGGTAACCGATTTCCATGTCATTCTGGGGATCATCGGTGCTTCCCTGGCCCACCCTGTAGCCGCTGTTGGTGTTAGCGCCCACGAACAGAATCTTGCCATCCGGCATAAACTTCACTGTCTGTGTTCTACCCAGCGAACCGGCGGTCGTGTCCAGGATTTCAGCTTCTTCGTCGTACACAATGAATTCCATCGTGTAGCGGTTATCTGACTCAGGAACGGTGTTGCCGCCGACCGTGCGGTATTTGCGTACCCGGAACATGTTCAGATCCTGCGAAAGAATCTCCAGGCTGTTGACCGAGTTGGCAACGATCTTATCCATCGTTGCGCTGTTCATGACCGCAGCGCGCACGTTGTAACGCAGCAAGCGCCGGGCTTCCAGGATGTCTGTCCAGAAAGCGCTGCTCGTATCGCTATAGCTGTCGTTGTTGCTGTTGGTACGTTCAGTCAAGAAGTTGGCAGCCGGTACGCCATAATCGACGTAGAGCTGCTTCTGATTGAAGGTCCAGTTGATCAGACCGTAAACCAACGCCTGACCACGCAGCCATTCGTCGGTGTCCAGCAACGCCTGAATGATGACCTTTTGCAAGAAGTTCAGGGCTTCCCGCTGAAGGAAGTCATTCGAGAGCGTGCCATCTACCTGCATTTGGCGCATGAGCGCCTGCAACTGTCGCAGCGCGCCTTCAGTCAGCGTGTTAGAGATGGCCAGCTTAGCGCTTTTTTCCAGGAACGAACTGACCTCAACCACACCGCCAGGCGGGTAGGGAGAATCCATCCCAACCAAACCGGCCATCGTGGTTCTAACAATCATATTGCTCGCGTCCACGTTATAATCCATCATGTTACGCTCGGGTAAGAACGTATTGAACAGATAGTTGGCTGATGGTCGACTGGCGTTTGCGATACGCACCGCAGCATTTGCGCCCATCCGGGCAAGGGCTTCTGCAAAATTGAAAATCATAGTTACACCTCCCGGCTGTCTGAGTAGGTAGCCCAGACAAACGATGTGCCGTTGGTCTCCAACTCAGTTTTGTAACTGGTGATGGTTTCCGGCAACAGGTTCTCAAAAATCACGCCACCGACAATGATCCCATGCCCCGAAAGCGCATCGGTGTCGCTATTCTCCGCAGCCGTAGACCAGAGTAGCCCAATGGCCTCTTCAGAGCCGGGGCGAGCCGCACGAGGTACGATTTTCCCGCCTGACAATTCACACATCACCGTGCCAGCCGGAATCACCTTAGTGTGACTGCTGGTGACGCGATAGGTGGCCGTGGCATTGTCGATAATCGGTGTGGGCAAGGGCGCGACCGTGATGCTGGTCGCCGCAGCCGCAGCCGCTGCGGTCAATTGCACCAACATCCGCTGGGCCACGCCTGGATAGGCGGCGGTGTCGCCAGATTCGATTGTGGCTGCCAAGGCTGAAACGGTGAGGCTGGTCGCGCCAGCCGCCGCGTCCGCCGTTAGAATGGCGAACTCATCAGCGCCAAATTGCAGAATAGTTCCAGTAGGGAGTGCCACGGGCAACGCCACGACCGAAATACTGGTCGCAGCAGCGTCAGCCTGTGCGCTGGTTTCAATCTCGTAGGCGTCAGCCGCCAATGTGCCAAAATCGAGCACCGCGCCGATGGGCAAGGCCACGGGCAGCGCGTCAACGCCCAGGGTTATGTCACCCTGGGCCGCATCGGCATCGTTCACCGTGACGGTGTACGGTGTCCCCGCCATATAGGCCGTGGTCACCTTGGTCCAGTCAATCTGGCGGCCTGTGTTACGGTCAATGCTCTCCGGATCCGCCACGAAGCCGGGCGATGATCCGTAGATGGTTGTCATCCAACCCATAGTTATTTATCCTCTCCGCAGGGGATTGCGCTGTTTTGCAGCAGCGGTCGCCTGCTCCTGTAAAAATGTGCCTACAATGTCGCCACTTCCGTCGCCATTAGGCCGGGGTGAAGCCGGTACCCCGCTAAGGGCCGGCGTGGTTGTTGCCGGATTTGCGGCAATCCACTCCAGTTGCTCAGCCGGGTCAAGCTTGTCCAGTAAGGCCAGCACCGAAGGGGCGTAAGACTTGCGCTGTTCAGCTAAGAGCGTTGTCAGCGCCTTCTCGTAACGTTCGGCCTTTTCCGTGTTAGCGGTGAGGCCCGCTTCCAACTGCGCCAACTGTGCAGCTTGCTTCTCGCTCAGCTCTTTGTACTGAGCGTTGCCAGCCAAGGCTTTTGCTTCAGCATCGGCGGCAGCTTTGGCAGCAGCAGCGGCAGTTTTGCCCTTCTCATGCTCGATGCGTTTCTTCAGGCGCGCATCGATTGCATCCTGTAGCTCCGCTTCAGTTTTGAATACAGCAAATGGCTTGTCATCCGCCGTTGTTGCCGGTGGCGTTACCGTATTTACATCTCCACTGCCTGTACCCGTGTCTGCCTCAAAGAGCTTGAATCTGTTACGAAACATTTGGATTTCTCCCCTGGTTTACCGTCTCCAGTTACGTAAGTTGACAAGCAAAAAGCGCATCCCCCAGGCGTTGGTACGCTCAAGGAATGCGCTCTAGTCGCTTAAATATGTAATTCGCTAAATCAATTTATCTCGGTATGGCAGATAAATCAATTACGTGTTTTTCGCCCCTGTGTTGCCATTCAATTAGCCCTCGTTCCGGGTCAAATTTAAATGCCAGTTTTCCATTGATGACGATGGGAACAAAGTGCGGGCGCGGTGGTCGATATGGCAACTTGTCCTCTATCATATCATATTTATCGATAGATTTCAATAGGTTAGTTGCTGACATTTTAATAGACTGCTCCCGGCTCATGTGGCTCCGAATCGGCACTGACAATTTCCCAACCAGGTGGCAACGTTGCCTCACACATGGCACGAGCGTTGACCGCAGCAGGCAGATAACCGCGTGCTCTATCCACTGCTGTATTGAGTACGACCGCTAACGATTCGTTGGCACTTTGCCACTGTTTGCCATCCCACAACGCAATATCGCCCGCATACCGAATGGTTACCATTATTGCCCTCGCACCAGATTATAGACGAAATCAAACATGTCAGGATCCTCAGCCGCCAAGCGCTGCGGCTGAGCAAAGAACCACTCTAGCCCCATGCTGACAATCTCTGTATCTCCGCTGTCGTAGTAATGCCCCATGTACTTATCAGCGAATCTGTCACGTCGTGTCATCTCCCAATCGTAATGCCCTTGCCCAAGCGGCTCCAACTGATCACCCGCTGTTCTGCGTTGGTAGAATTCCATAGCCTTGCGCCGCACATCATCACTGTGATTTTCTAACCAGTGGCCCATCTCATGGACTACCGTTCTGATCTCAGCATCGTTGGCAACTCTGAGAAATTCACTGCCCGGACTGTAATGGGCGCGCCCTGGCTTCTCTAGAAATTGCGCCCGGAGCGCAGGGGCAACCGTGTCGCTAACCAGCTTGTTGAATTCTGCCACCCCTTGACGCCATCGGCTGCGCCCTGTCTCTGTAGCGTCAGTGTCCTCATCTGGACTGTACATAGTCGCCTGCGCCGGGTTTGGCACTTGGAGTAATGCCCTTCCTCTCTGGGCAAGCTCGTCACGGATCTGATTGCGTTCTACAACTAATTCGGCAATCTCAGCCTGGAGTTTTTTGGCACTCTTCGGCTTGAGCAGTATCTGAAACGACTTATCCCCCATCGCTTCGTCGATCGTGTTCAGTCGCTTCTCGTATTCACCCGCAAGCCCGCTTATCCTCTGCCGTGCCGTCGCTGCCTCATTGAGCGCTACCGGCTCCACCTGTGGCGCGCCCCGGGTAAACAAGCGCTGCGCTGTGCCACTCACCAAGTCCCGCAGCGGCGTGGGTCGCACCGAATCGCCCCAGATGTCATTACGGTGAACCGTCGCTGTCTGCTCCAGTTCGATCTTGCCGTCTTTCCACAGGTTCCAAACGCCTGGGCCTAACACCTTCTTCTGAGTAGCCGGCGACTGCTTTCTGAACCAATCCTTGCCGGTTTCCCACTGGACCGGCTTGAACCCAGTCACCACAGGAACAGTTGAACAGCGTCCAACAGCGTGTTCTCGCAGCGACTCACCTACATCATAATATTCGCCGTCAGACATCAGACAGCCGGGGCAAGTGCGACCGTCTTTTGTTGCCAAGCGCCGAAAGCCCTCGACTACGCCGCTCGCCTGGTACTGCTGGCGTGACGATTCCCGAAAGACCCGCAGCGGTTCTGTGCGGGCGGTGACCATGACCTGATTCAGCGTTTGCGCAAGTCCATCGCGCAACATGTTGCGGGCAATGACCCGTGGGTTTTTGCCCTGCGCTACGCCGCGCAGCAGTTGGTCCAACATGCCTTGGGCGCCGGCTCCGTAGCTGTTTTCCAGTACAGAGCGCAGGGGTGAGCCGTCGCCTGCCAAACCCACCAGATTCTCTATGGCGCCCACGGGGAGCACGTCAAAGCCTATTCGCGTGCCGATGGCCCTGATAGCGGCTGACGCTTGCCTAATGCCCTGCGCACCCATCCGCCGCTGCTGGTCTGCAATCTGCGGCTCTACCACATCCATGTACTGATCAAGCTGTTGGCGGGTTTGGCCTAACAGCGAAGCAAAGCGGTCTAGCTGGAATTGTCGTGAGCGAATCTGACCGGCTGTCAGCCCATCCGCCGCCACGCGCTGCGTAAACAACTCGACCTGGTCGCGCAACGAACGTTCCACCTGTAGCCAGGCTGTAGCCATGCGCCGGCGCTGGGCATCTTCACGCCGCAGGATATCCTGCCGGAACGTGTTCATTACCTCAACAACTAACGGTGGCATGAGTCACTCTCTGTACAAACTCGGAAATTGAATATAGTCGATATACCCCATACTATCTAATACTTCCAGCAGATAACATGCAGTCTTGGAATGGATACGAATTTTGGGAGTGTTTTTCGATAGCCACTCACCCATATCCCACGAGTTGGTATACGCATAACTTGCGCCCATCCAATCCGCCACCATCTCCAGAGCGTAAATTCTAGGCATCTCAACACACCCATTTTCTACAGAACTCCCTTTGGGTGTATAGCCATCTGGGAAAATCCAGTGTTGCCAGTGATGCGGGTTATGGTGAATATGATGTAGCCACGCGGTGGAAAACAGATCAGGAGCGCCCCCACCTTTAAAATGAAGAGCATATCCAATAAATTCTTTTGGCGAGAATTTGCTAGCATCGTGATTCATTACATGGTGATGCGCTAGACCTATAATCTTCGCAGCCTTATGCACACTTTCAATGTGAAGTTTCAGCGAATCAAGATAATCTTGTGCTATAGTCGCATCTACACCATAGAAATTATCTGGAATAGAATGGCCTAATATATCAGGCATTGCTCTTTTCCTCCTTCACCTCTATCCCACATCCTAGCACCCAGGCCGCCAAACGCAGCAGCCGTTTGGCTATCCAGGTCCGTAAACGTAACTCCCGCGTTTCGACAATCGTAACGTGCATCGTTACATTATTCGGCAATCGGTTCAATCTGGCCGTTGCTCGTAGATCCGCCATCCTCTACCTCCTCGTCCTGCGCAGCCCCATCCTGCTCTACCGGCGCCCCCCGGTCGAACCTATCCTGCGCATTCAGCAGCGCCGTGGCAATGTTTTGAGATTTGGCCTCATCCTCTTCCACCTTGTCCTTTTTCATCTGCGCTATGTCGTCTTCTGTCCAACCGGCTCGCCGTGCGGCTGTAATCAGCGGGATGTCCGCATCGAAGTAAGCTTTGACAATCCCGGCCCGGTCAAGTTCGCCCAGGCTCAGGATAGGACGGTCACCGATTTGATGGTCAAATGCGCCCTGCTCAAATGTGCCAAGTCCCTGGAATAGCCCAGCCTTTGACCCGATAGTCATGGCAATCTGATGGGCACGCACCAGAGCAGCGTCCAAATTGCCGCGCACCTCAATACAGCGGTCTACCGCTGCTTCCAGCATGTAGCGCAGCGCTATGCCGGATAGGTTGCTCTGCTCCTGTAGCTCACTGTAGGCCATCTCAGGTAGGTCGCGCCGGATCTCAACCATCTGATCCCGAATCAGTTCCAACACGCTGGCATAGTCCAACGCAGGTACCAGCGGCGCAAGGGTTGAGCTACCCGGCAACGGGAGGATGTCATCCTTGTTGGGGTCACTGGCCATCTGCAACGTTTTGCCGTCTGTGCCAGACAGACGAGGTGCGGGTAGCGGGCGCCCACTGCTATCCATGCCGCCCGCCATCAACGCCCAAACCGGCTTGTTGTACCGAAAGGCCATCGTGTGCAGTCTGGTCGCTTGCCGGTTCGCTTCGTCAATCTTATCAATCGCCGGCGTAATGGCCGCCATGCCACGCTGCTCCCCGATGTGCCGAAAGGGCGCCCAGACGACAGGCACGAAATCAATACCGAACTCAGCAAAGCGCCGCTCTTCAATGGGTATACCAAGGCCCTCTATCGCCATGCCTGACCCCCGCTCATGCTCCCAGCGCCGGAAGAGCATTGCAGCCTTGTCCCATACCTCCGTCAACATGTACGGCTTGGTTTTACCATCGGCTTGCCGCCTGGTCTGTGGGATGTCTAGGCGAATATAGGTCAGGTAGCTCCGTTCGTCAGCATCAAACTCGGTCACCGTCTGCGGTTCCAGATTCTGGATAAAGACCCGCTCAATCTGACCGGCTGCGTTGGACCGGGTCGCCACCTTCAGGAACACATCGCCGTACATCGGGAAGTTACGCGCCACTGCCTGTTTCTCGGTCGCCCAGTTGGACATGGCGTGAATCTGGCTGATCACCTCAGACAGTTGCTTTTGGCGCTTTTTGGCGACGATGGGAATGCCGGTTTCCAGGCTCCCCGGCCACAACTTCGCTGCATAGAACTCGACCACACGGTAGGCGGGGTTGCGCAGTGGGCGAATCAGATCATCGCTATAGTTCAGTCCGCTGAACTTTTCACGCAGCACTTCATACAGGCCGTTACTGAGATAGTAGGCGCGCAGAAAATCGTACTGTTCAGCCCAACTCGCTTCTGTAGCTGCCTGGCCGTTCCATGCAATTTTCAGGTGATTCCACCAGCCTGCCCACGCACCGAATCCGATTGGTGATGCCATTATGCTTCCTCTTTTGCCTGTCGTGCTTGCCAGCCTTCGGCCAAATAATGTTCCAGATACTGAATTCCCATTGTGAATGTGTCCGTTAAATCGTCATGCGCCGCATTGGGAAACATCCACAACTGCCCTTTTTCTATATCGAGGAATTCCTTATACCATTCGGCGTCTTCTGGTGATGGCCAGGGCAACTGGACACAATCTCGCTCACACCAGACCGATGATAGTTTTGCCCGATATTCCTTCGTGCCCACCGGCTGAAACTCTACAATCATTTCCGCCAACCAAGCCGGCGCACTCATGCGCAGCGTCTGAATGCTGGTTGTGCCACTGCCTTTGTCTTCAATGACGACCGCTCTAAGCTTGTCGTCGTAGTTCCATCGGGTTGCGTGCTCTTCAATTCTGCCGGGCAGGAACGCCGATTCTATCCGCTCCTGCCACATGGCACGCACGGCCAGTCGATAATCCGGCCACAGTTCCCAAACGCAGTAAGCGCTAGGATCATTGCGGGCTTTGTCCTTGAATGCCGTGTCATAGGTCAACCACCGCCCTATGACACCGTCTCGAATGGTTCTGTTCGCCGTATGATACCGATTCCGAGATGTGTCGGGTTCCCACCAGCCCTTCTTGAAGATGCCACCCTCAGCGCTTGTTGGTCGCTGTTGCAACTGCCCGGCAGCATCGTCTCCCAAATGCTTCTTTAGACTGTTGACCTCATTTAAGTCAAAGCGCTCTGGGCAAAGCAGGTCGTTTGGCTCAGAGCGAGGATCATAGTACCCTAGTACCGTGAACCGCTTCACCCCGTCAAACTCCATCGGAATGACCACATGCTCAAAGCCCCCGATTTCGTTGACGTAGTAGCCCGTGGCGTCAAGCTCATCCAAACGCTGCATAACAACAACCTCAGCAGAATCTTTGCTGCTCTTACGCGTTGGCCACACCGTTTTGAGCCAGTTCAAATCCGTCTCGCGCTGGGTTTCCGATTTGATACCGTCTGCGCTGTGCGGATCATCCAATATGCGAGTGTTGCCACGCTCCCCAGTCACAGCGCCGCCCACCGAAAGCGCAACCCGAAAACCCTTCTTGTTATTCTCGTAGCGCGTTTTTTGGTTTTGGCCGTGGGTCAGTTGAAACTTGTCACCCCATCGCTCTTGATACCACTGTGACTGAATAATGGTGCGTGATTTGACCGCATCTCTGGTGGCTAGCGGCTGTGCATAGGATGCTGTCAGGTACCTACGATGCGGATTCTTAATCCAGTCCCATGTGGGCCACATCACGCTGACCAGTAGCGATTTCATCATCCCCGGCGGTACGTTGATGATCAAGTTCTTAATCTCGCCTCTCGTCACCGCCTCCAGGTGTTCGCAGATGACCTCGACGTGCCAACCGTGGATGTAGTCGGTAGCCGGCTCTAGGATGTGCCACGCCTGCCGCACAAACTCAGATAGGCTCTTCTCCGCTGCTACCGTCGCCTTGTCCCTGAGCACTGGTGTCTGGGAGTGAATTAAGTACCCGGAAGGTCTTATCCGCGATAATGCCGTAGAGAACACCGATATCGGAAGCTTTTTGCTTTCTGAGCCACTTCGGGTCTTTAATAACATTCAATATCGCTTTCGTCGTCTCCAATTCCGTTTCCACATTGTCAATGAGTAGATCACCGAGACGCTCTGTTTTTTGATTGCGCGCCGGTTGCAATCGCTCTTTTGCGTCAGCGGACCACCGCTTGACCGTGCCAATTGGAATCTTGTACTCTTTAGCGGCCACGCTCACAGACTGCCCCGTTAGGAGCGCCGCCATCACAGCGGCTTTCGTCTGCTCATCATGCTCGCGCCGCGCCATGGTGTTACTCCGACTTCATCTCAAAATACATCGTCTTGTCGTCAATACGACCTTCTGCCGTCGTGATGCGACAGGTGACCGTGTGAATGGCGCCCTCCGTGCCACCACTGACCCAGACGGTGACGATTCCCCCGGCTTCGCTTTCATCCTCTACCGTGAGTTCAGCCGATGGGAAGATTTCAAAATCAGCTATGGTGTCACTGCCGACTAGCCAATCGGTCCAGTCGAAGTGGTAATCCTTTTTGGCGTCAGGATCTTTCCTGAATCGATTTGTCATGGTTAGGCCAGTTGCAATACGCCATTGGTTCCATCGAAATCAATCGTTAATGTTTCGCCGTCTGCCAACGTGATGGAAGAGCCGTAGTCATAATAGCCGATCAATTCATCGTTAGTGGCGGTGTCGTTATAGATGACGACATAGCGGAACGGTCCGACACTGCCACCGGAGGCCGTCAGCACCAGGTCAGCCAAAACAAGCTTATAGGTGCCGCTCGTTTGCGCACTGCTCGACGTGGTCAAATTGCGGCTTGACAGGTTGGTGTAGCTGATTTGGGTAATGTCTGCCAACATATCATCGGTAGCGTTAGGCGCCGTGTTGGTAAGCGCCACCGCCAGTTGATCAGAACCAAGATTATGCACTTTTTCTGCAAGCGCCTCGACGAATGGCTGAAATTTTACGAATGAAGCCACAGTGTTTTACTCCTCACTGAATAGCGAAAATACGATTTTCCGCTGCAACAACAAAATCACGATTATCCACAGCTACAACAAACGTGCGGTAATCTGTGGGAATAATGTAGATACGGTCGGCAGGGTAGATGAACGTCACGCCCGAATAAACAAAAGCGACCGCTTGCCCAGACAGTGTATAACTGACCTGCGCTGCCACGATCAGCCAGGCGACTACCAAAGAGGCTGATGGCCAAGTAGCACCGTAGGTAGCTTGGTTGGCGGTGAGTAGGCGATTCGCTAATAGTGCGCTAGATTGCCCCATCAGCGAATAGCTCGCTTGCCCCATCGCAAAAAGACGACTGTATAGAATCTGGGCAGCTTGCCCATCCAGCGACAGTAGCCCGTTGGCTAGAACAACAACTCTGCCATACAGCAATGTTGCATTTTGCCCGCCCCACGTAAAGACGCCTTGCGAAGCAATCAGATCATAGTTTCCTGACTCCGAATAATTTAGCGCTGCGCTTTGCCCACTCAGCGTATAGGCAGCCTGCGCTGCCAACAGAAGGCGTTCAGTGGCTAAGCCAACATCTTCACCACTCAGGGCAAAAGACGCCTGTGCAGCGCTGAGCGCATAGCCATGCGACAAAGAAGCGGCTTGCCCCGACAGGGTAAAACTAACTTGCGCAGCACTAAGGCGATGTCCGAACTGCAATGAAGCGCTTTGCCCAACCAGGGCAAATGTAGCAAGCGCTGCCGTCAAGGAGCGAGTTACAGACAAACTCGCTGATTCACCGGTTAGAACAAAAGATGCTTGTGCGGCAAGGACAGCACGACCGTAAACGAAGGTGGCGCTTTGGCCAGCGAGTGAATAACTGGCTTGTGCCGCTGTTAGTGGATAGCCCCTTTTGAGCAGCGCTACCTGGCCGGTAAAGGTATAGGCTGACTGAGCAGCTTGCAGCAAGCGAGTAACGAGCAACCCCGCAGCGTTGCCACTGAGCGCGTAGGTAGCCTGGACAGCCGTGACAAGGCGCGTCAGTCGCAATGATGCCGATTGGCCGGACAAGGTAAAACTAGCCTGTGCTGCCGGTGCCTTATGGCCGAAAAACACACCGGCAGATTGACCGGATAGGCTAAAGCTCCCCTGCGCCGCTGTCAGCGTGTAACCAGTGGAAGCTGGCTTGATGCTGACTGCTATCGCTGTCCAGTCGCGCGCCGCACTGAGAACACCAGTTCCGCCGAGCGTCACCGAGCCGGGCGTGGTTATCGTTCGACGCCAGATGGACAGTGTTGTCGTGTCACCACCAGCGCCCGCCGAGTTGTTGATACTGACGGTCGTGTCACCGCCGGGGGTCGTAAAGGTGGATGAGCGATGCGTGCCACCGGCGATGGCCCAAGCGTTGGCGGTAACAGTCGTGACAGATACCTGCATATCTGCGTCATCGACCGAGGCTGGGCCGTCGTTGCTGCCAAACGCCTCTACCGCAGCGCTGCCGTTTGTCCCACCCGTATCCACTCCACTAATCCGCATGGCCACAGCGAAAGCGGCGCCGGCCAAGTTGCCGATGGTGATGGAGCCGGATGAGGGACTAGACGCCATTGCCCGAAAGACGACAAGTCCGTTCTGCCCCTGTTCATTGTCAATATCGGCAACCGTAGAGAACGTGTACCCATTGCCGGATATCGACGGCGCCAGCGTCTCCACGCGCAGGGCAACGTAGACCAGCACCAGCTCGTTACTACCAGGCGTCCAACTGGTGAGGACAATGTTTTCACCGGCTGTACTACCACCGGTGATCGTCTGCTCTATTGCGATTGCCACAATTTAGCCCCACAGCACCTTGCTGACATAAGAACGCCGTTGGACAGGCTCAACACCACGGCTCGCCATCCCTGGCGTTTCCTCACCGGTTGCCGTGAATAGTTTCAATACAACGGGGATGGCCGCAATGAGGATGGGCGCCCAAGGGACACCGGCCCCGGCTCCAGTAGAAAAATATTCGACGGCCCAAGCTGCGACCGCCAACAGTAATGAGTACACGATACCAGGTACTGTCATGATTCAATCTCCATGTGTATCTACGTCTGTGTAGTCGCCATCTGACACGATAATCAAATAGGTGCGACTGTACAAAATTTCAAACAATAAACTAAACACTGCCCATGTTGCAATTGCCAATCGCACAGCGATAATCGTCACTGCATTGCGCCAAATGGGATCAGGGCCAGATCCGACAATGAACAGGGCCAGGGCCAGAGCCAGCGCGCCATTTGCTGGAATGCCTACCAGGTAGAAAAACCTCCCGAAGCGCCGGTAATCCGCCAAGTAGCGAATTGTCTTCAAAACAGCGGCAATGAACGCCAGAAAAAAGCATATCGATAGCAGGTAATAGAGCATGTTGTCATCCTGCTCTTTGCAACCATGTGAGCAACAGAAAAGCAACGACTAGGCAAAGACTGCCGATAATCACTAGCGCAATGGCCGCCGTGCGAGAAAGCACAATGGCCCGGTTGCCATCCTCTAGACCACTGAGCCGGTCTTCATTCGTCATAATGCGCCGCTCCGTAGCCGCCTTCCAGTCTTCGTTGGCTTTTATATAGGCCGCCAGTTGATCCGGTACTCCAACGATACGGTAGCTGGGATCTCCATCCATCAAGGCTACCACCCGCGCCAGTGTGCGTTGCATTTGATTCAGTGCCACCTCATGGCGGTCTAATCGCTCATCGAGCGTTTGATTGACTCCGGTTGGCACTTTTTTTTTACCTCAGCCAAATAAACGTATGTTCGATTATTGCCCGGCTTGGATGCATCGTAGGCTGTAGGTATGTCGCCGGATCTTGCCAGTTCCCTGGCGAATAGCACGCCAGTCTGGAATGCCAGGCTGTCAGGTACATCAATGACGGTCGCTATCACCGCCGCATCTGTTTCGTTTTGCAATAGCTCTGCCGTGTCCCGACTATTGCAGGAGTTGAGCACTACCAACCCGAATCTGCCACGTACGATCGGAGCCAATTCTGCAGATGATAGTGGCCCATCGGAGAGAAGTAGCCCCTCGGCGGTCATGTGACCACAAAACCACAGGACGTCGTATGCATCCGTATCGATGTCGGCTAGCACATCAGCATGGCGCACCTCCCCCAGTCGGGGCGTCACAGATAGACCACTGCGTAAAATTGCCTGTACCTCCGCATCGGCAAAGAACAGGTCGGTGCGCGGGGCAATGAGCAGGACGCGCATCACCGGCCAGCGCTCCACTGTTCAATAATGGCCCGTAGCGCTTTCACCTCAATCTCCAATACGCCAACCCGCTGCTCTAGCGTTGCGCCTCCGTTGTCCGGTTCGGTCGGTGGGTCGATCGGCGGCGTAATCACGCGCACTACTTCCCACACCGCAAAAAACGACACGTGCCACCCGCCTGGCAGACCACCGCCGCGCACTATATCGGTTTTGTGGTGATTCTTCGGATACCATGACCAGGGGCCCGGTATAGCGCTAGCGGAAAACATCGGATTATTCGCCCAGCCGTGCAGCTTGGCGCGTGCATCGACATGGTTTTTGTTGTCAGTGTGAGTGTAAAAGTGGATAGTGCCCCACGGCTGGAGCGCTCCCCCTTCGCCCACGACAGCGCCGAAAAGGTGTCGATCAGCGCCTCCATCATCGTTGTACTGTGGATGGCCCAGAGGTTTTAGATAGGCGTCACGCGCCCATTGTGGTACGCTGCCGGGCTTGTCGGACGGCTCCCAGGATCCGTCGCGGGTCGTGAAGATGTCCTTCACCCGGTAGATAGTCTCATCTGCCGCACCGATAGCCGGCTCTACAGTAATGCCGAATTGTTGCGCCCAGTCCGATATCCTCATGGAAT
>ERZ761595.77-NODE-77-length-26275-cov-10.428833_pt1 | contig 26275 bp, 30 predicted proteins | sample MGYA00511035_ERZ761595 | MGnify/ENA primary metagenome ERZ761595 (study PRJEB28899, sample SAMN03785553) | bioreactor sludge metagenome | biome: EBPR Sludge; feature: EBPR Bioreactor; material: 0.22µm filtered reactor supernatant | place: Saint Lucia: Queensland...
ATTTTATACATTACATATTAGATAGTAAGTTAGTTAAAAAATTAATGCCTTTTCTAACTTAACAAGTGTTAAAGGTTTTAGATTCAATTCTTCTAAATCAGATAAGTTAATTTTTTCAACTTCTATAAAGATAGAATTATTAAACAAAGCAATCTCATCTTCATATCTTTTCTTTTCAATTTCTGAATCATCAACGGGTTTTCTAATTGCTTCTATACCCTGATTATATTCTTCTACAAGAAACTTAAATGGTCTTGTAAATCTAAATAATATAGCAGCAAGTTTACCACCCATTTTTTCCTCAAATAATTCTGATAAAGCAGAAGCAATTATAAAAGATTCTTGATACGTCAAACTAATTTTCATTCTGAACTGCCTTTCCGCCGTTAATTAAACTGGCTAAAGATGTTGCTAAAACAATTGCCAGGGTACTAAGCCACTCAATACCCTGGACATTTAATGCGGCAAGTATTATTGCACCAAGCACAATAATTACTAATACACCCCCTATAAGCAATATAGCCCATTCATACAGACGCATTGCTTCTTTTCTTTTTACAATTTCTTGTGGTAATGCTTGTGGTTCCATTTTTCACCTAATTAGGAAGAACTACGCCGTTGTTTGGAAAATCACGCTGCACAGCATTTCCAGGAAAAGTCATTGCCCTAAGCGTAGGTGCAACATATTGACGTAAACATAAAACAGTATAAGAACGCTCCCCGTAGGTGCGCTGTGTTCCACAAACAGGGTCATTTAATCCATTAACAATTTCACCCCATTGCGTTGTAAAAAATTCCCCACGTGGAGAAGGTCTAATTCCATCTTCACCAAGATACCAAGCAAATTCAATTCTGCGTGTGGTATTTCTAATTCCACCTGTAGGTGTCCAAGTTGCAGGGTTTGTTGGGTCGCCTCCGTGATAATAATTAGGATTTATGTTAAATCCAAAATCTGGTGCCCAGTCGCCGGAGCCACCCGCCCGTGCATACCAAGACTCAAAAGAAATATCACAACCGATTTCTGTTGGTGTCATAATTGGTCTTATGCCACTGTCACCGGTACAAAGCGGTACAACTTGTGGAAAAGTACTGTTTCCAACACCAAAATCTAACCAACCAGAAATTGCACTTACAGCGCCCGCTGCATCACGAACCCAAAGTTGATAACCATGAAAACGTGAAGTTCTACCACTTGGCTGAAAATCTAAGTGAAAAATACCAAACCAGTCTTGCCCGTTAAAATTGCCAGCCCATTGCTTAAAAGCTGTGTGCTTATAATTTGCAACGTTTTCACCAGGCGTTCCAGCCATGTGCCCAAATTTTGGTGTGTAGCCAGCATCAACAACCCATTGTGGTACAGGGTCTCCGTGCTCATGTGCCGGTCTATCACCGTGCGCAATTCCAGGTGCGTGCCAAAACATGTCAACAGAATTTGGCGTTACTGTTGCAGTGGCGGTTGGAAGTGGAGAAGTTGGCTGTGTCGCAGTTGCAGTTGGTTGAACCGGAATACCTTCGCCATTAGTAGTGCAATTTAAGCGAACAAAATTTACATCGTCGTTAATAAAAGAATGGCGCAATCGACCAGTCAAACACTCAAATTCATAAACTCCAGGATTTAATTGCGTTGCAAGACTTTGTGAAGCAACAACGCCAGTAGTTACGGCAAGCAAAACAAGCGTAAGAATTAAAATTTTTGCTTTCATTTATCCCCCTATTATTGGTAAGTAAGTATAAAAATTATAGTTGTAGTAAAAAAAATCATCGTCGTTACACATTATTCCAGCACACCGCACAGGTGGTTCTTCTGGCGGTGGGTTTAATTGGAATAGAAAAAATGCAGTAAGTAAAATTAAAATGTTTTTCATATTCTCCTTTCTAATTTGTAGCTAAAACACGAACGTTTCCAGATGGCATTACCGCAACCAAAGCGTTATCTGTGTTGCGAAGCAAGATTTTAACATATCCAGCCGTTGCACTTGGCGGTGCACCAGCGGGTGTTTGGAAATAGTTTGCTGAAACTAAACCACCAACAACTAAGTGGCCGCTTGTGTTTAATACGCCGCTTGTACTTGTCAGTCTGTATGAAAAATCAGAAGTATCGCCACTTATTTCATGAAAATCAATGTATTTACCTGTTTCAAGAACGCCATCGCTAGTAACAACAGGAACTACATTCCATCTACTACCGCTGACACTTGTTTGATAACCGTCTAATAAATCAGCATTAAGTCCACTTCCAGCGCCATCATTTCCAGCGTGCCAAATTGTATTACCATTTACCAAAGCACTTCCAAAAACATCTAGGCCATCTGTAACAACACTTCCAATTCTTAATGTGCCAGCACGTGAACCACCAAGAAGATAGCTAATACCGTCACTTGTAAAAAACATACTTCTATTTCCACTTGCTGTTGAAAGCTGTAAACCATTAAAAACTTCATTAGAAGAACGAATCACCAGAGAACGCTCCCTAAGAATTGGGTCAACTGTTGGCGCATAAACAAAAAATCCACTTTCTTTTAATGACATTTGTGCAAGCAAGGTTGCGTTTGTAGATGAGTCAAGATACCATCTAAATTTGCTTCTGTCGCCGTAAGTTGTTGTGTTATAGATACCTTCCCAAGTCAGGTTGATTGCTTCTCGTGTAATATAAACTTGACCGCTACCAGCAACCAAAGCACCATTTGTAGAATCAACATACCAGTTTGCAGTCGAAGTTGAAAATGTTGGGGAAGTGCCACCAAATAAACGTGTTCCATCCCAAGCAACATAAGCACCAGTTCCGCCAACAAATGTAAATCGACCCTGGTTATCCATATATGTTCTAAAAGTAGAACCATTCCAATAACCCATTGAAGTTGCTGTTAAATACAATCCAGCGGGCTGTCCACTTGGGGAACCCTCAAAATTAAATCGTGCAGGACGACTGTTAATTGAACCCCAATCAGCCATTGCACCTAATCCAGCGCCATCTGTTAATTGATTTGTGTTCGTATAATTATTCCCGACCGTTTCCCAAGAAGTGCCGTTGTGTCTATACAAAAGTGCGGTTGTAGTATTATACCAAATATCACCATTTTGGCCTGTTGGCGTTGTTGATTGTCTAAAAATCGTATTACGTGTTGCGCCAGTCGCAATTCCAGTTAGTTTTGCAGATTCAGTTGCGTTAATTCCAGCAAGTGAAGTTGGTCTGTCTGTGATATTTGTAAAACCAGTAGAACCAGCCTGAATTGTTACAGCGCCAACAATTGTTAGCGTGCTTCCATTCCACTGTAAGCGTCTATCAGAAGTTGATGTGCCAATCCATATATCATTCCAACCTTGAATGTGTACAGTTTCAGTTGCGCCGTTAAACATTCTTAATGGCGTATTGAAAAGTCGTAATCCATTACTAACATCACCAGTCATCCCAATAAAACCTGTTGACGGGGTTAGCGTAAGATTATTACCAAGTGCAAAACCGTATGTGTCGGTTGAAATATCAACAAAGTTGCGCAAATTACCCATTGCTGCTACGGGCGTAAGTCCATTCCAGGAACCAATAGACGTTCTATCGTAAATTGCAATTACGGGGCCAAAATGATTAAGCATTGTTGATGTTGACGTTAAATCAATATATCCATCAGTAATATCAACAACAGCATCACCAGCAACCCACGCATTAGCGCCAGTGCCGTCAAGATTTCTTGTTACAGTATAACGATAGCCACCTGAAACAATTGTTGCACTTGAAGTAATACGCATTGATTCTATTTGTGCAACACCGCTTGGCGCTGTTTGTAAAACAACAAAGTCACCATTTTGCAGGTTATTGTGTTTTACGTCGATTGTATTTGCCACATTTGACACATCTGCAATTAGTGATGTGGTAGGGGCAACCATAATGCGCCCACCTATTGTTGCAATTACGTCTTGCGCAACAAGCGTTTCAACATACAATTCAGCAGCAAAAAGTGTTTTCCATTTGCGATTATAAGCGCCCAAATCATCCTGAATAGAACCACCAGGAATTGTTGCACCAGCCTGCGAATCAAGAATTAAATTTCCAACTGGATTAAGTGTTAATTCAGCAGTGCTATTTACCAAAATAGTAGTTAGACTTGCAAGATTAAGATTGCCCGCACCAGAACTTTTTAGTATGCGTTCAATGCCACTTGAAACATTTGCACTTGGCGTTAAAACAGCAAGCGTGTTTGTTGCAGATAGGCCAATTAAATCAAATGAATTTCCAATAACCGTATGGTCACTTCCAACAACTGCATGTACTTGATTGTGGTGGTCATTAGCGGTTATTCCTTGCAACGAACTGTGTGTACGTGTAACAATGTCAGTAAGATTACTTCCGCTTTTATTAACTTTTGACCAAGAAAGTGTGCCCGTATGGTCAGTGCCATCTATGCTGTGAACTTTATTGTGGTGGGCATTTATATTGGCTATATGCGCAACAAAATTATCAGAAAGTGTTGACAAATCAACACCATCCAAAAGGTTTACATTGCTAATACTAAAACCGCCCATATCAAGATTTGCAAGCATTGCTTGCGTTCCATCCCTTAGCAAAAAAAGTGCAGTATCTATTGATACGGAAGTGCCACCAGTAGCTGCGCCATTTCTTACAACACTGCTACTTGGCCGATAATCCATTTTTAACAAGCTGTCCCTTTTAGCCATAAATAAAATCATCCTTTTCTATTTCTATTGCCCACATCACATTGCGAACCCAATAAAACATTCCAGGTGTAAGCCAAGAAACGCTTGACAAATCATATTCTCCTACCTCATCTGGCCCATCTGTAACAGGTAAAGCAATTGCTTCATTTAATCCGCTTGGGTCAACTAATGGGTTGCCATCGTCGTTTGGTGCGCTTGCATATACAAGATATTTATATCTGTGCATAAAAGCCAAGTTGCTTTGTCGTGCATTATCACGTTCCCCATCTTGCCCGTTATGTGGAAAAAGGGATGCAGCAGCGTGATTAACATAATCGGAAACAACAATTGGATAAAGTAAATCTATTTCTGCTTTAACATCTAAAAGCGTGCTAGTACTAAAATTAGTACCGCTTTCAACTTCTTGTAGCATTTTTCACCTACCAATCAGATTCATACGCATAAGTAACAAAAGCAGCAGCAGCAGGATGTCCTTCATCAACATAATCAAATTCTGCACTAAAATCATAATCAGCACCTATTGCTGGAACTGTTATTCCAGCGGGATTTGTTTGAAAGTTGTATGAGCGATTGTAAAATTGAACGCTTCCACTTCCACTATTAACAGTATCAATTACTTGATTATTAACCTTAAATTGTATTTCGACTTCCCCATCTATCAACCAACAACCATAAAAAATGTATTTACATCTGTGCCTTCCAAGCCAGCGCATATATCCAGAAGCGTTATAATCCCCAGGTGAACCAATACCATTAAACGGAACATTGACTTTTGGGCGTGATGGTATCGACCTTACTGAGCTTATTATATTGTTTAAGTAGTTTTCATCAATAACAGTTGAAGATGTAATTGTTGGTATTGTTGGTGCTACTGGCGTTATTGCGCTATCAAATTCATACATATAAAGGCAAACAACGCCGCCACTATCTTCATAAGTGTTTCTAAAAGAAATCATATAAATTTCACCATAAGAAACATTAAAACCATTTTGATTTGTGTCCATGTTTAATTGAATTGTTAGCACTTGGGGGCTTGTCGTGACTGGCGCTGTATGTATAAGATAACTTGTTTGATTTTTACCAGTCTTTTTTGCATATATTTTTAAGTCACCCATATCATTTAGCCCTTCAACCTGTACCTGGATGTACAACGTCTTAAAAGCGTGCACCAAAATATAACTTGATTCCCAAGCACCAAAACTATTAACCATTAAGGTTCTTTGTTTCATTATATTGTAATCAAAGTATTCGCTTCTAACTTCGTTTATAGAACCAATCAACTGATTCAAGCCGTAGGCAGATAGCGGGTTGCCGTCTTTTACAAGTGGTGGCAAAACATACCCTTTGTTCATTTTTTCTCCTTCCAAAAAACCTAATAGACGGGCTAGAACGGGCGCTAAAAAGCGTTGTGGTATGTTGATACTAAAAAGCATCTAGCGCACGTCCTACACCCCTTCTTGCCCGATAGCGGGCATTATACGCATCGTCAGTAGAACAGCTTTTTGTTGTCATTCCCCGAATGCGTTCCAATGATAAAATATCCGCCCGTTTGCAAGCCATAAATGCCACTTGCGTTAAACAAATCTAAGTCTTGATAGAAACCTGTTTTAGACAAATTAAATTTAGACTTAGTGACTATAAAGTTTCCGCTAAACTTGCCAACAACAGAAACACTTACCATTTCCCCAACACGAATAAAGTTTCCACGATATTTTTTAACAGTGATTTTTGGACTAAAAATTGATTGTCTGTCCAGTGTCATATCAGCAATTGCTTTAGCCTGCGCCAGTGTCTGAATATATGGATTGTCAGAAATTCTTTTTTCAGTGCCAGTCTTATTTGACCAAAAAGAAGCACTTGAAGATTTTTCATATTCTGTGTTGTCTAGTGGCTCAAGTAGGCGACCTTCAAGAACAAAGTTTCTTAGAAAAATAAGCCTATCGTTTCCATTTATTATGCTTAGATTAACTTTCTTAGATGACACATTATTTATTACAATACCAATTCCAGAAGTTATTAAGTTTCCAGCAGCAGCAGTTGTAACAAAATTATATCCACTTACTTCAACAATTGGATTAGAAACATCACAATCTATTGTTAGGGTTTCTAGTGGCTGAACTTTTATTGGTTTTTGTGAACCCCAAATTTCTTTAACTTCTGTTATATATCGTGTTCTTGCAGTATAAGAAACAGATTCAATTAGTTCGCCATCATTATCTGCGTAGTCTATACCACTACAATTACTTTCATTTATTGTAGCTTGAGAAGTAGCAGATTTTCCCTTTCCAAAACCATACGCATTTTTGTAATAAAAAAGACCATCTTCACTATTAAAATAAAACCTACCACCACAAGCAGCCGCTAAAAGCCAAGCATCTTCAATTGGACTTTCTTTTTCAAGCCAAAAGTACGGAATTGTAAAAAGACCCCTGTCTAGGGTTGGCGTTATAAGAACATAATCTTGGTTTCTAAAGTGTACGCCATTTGTTAAACCAGCATTACTAAGAATTAAACTTATTAAAGTGCTTTCATCATATTGTTCTTTTATGGCAAGTCTAGTAGTTGCAGCAGGCGTTGATATTTGCATGTTTTTAATAATATCATCTTGACTTCTACATTTAATTCTTACTTTTCCAATAGACTTATAATCTTTAAGTGTTTCAGAAATAGATTTAATGAAACCACGAAAAATTGTATAAGTTACACCATCAATAATTACTTCAAGCCTAACACGCTTTTGTAAAAATGCACCATCGCGAATGTAATTATAGATTGATGAAGAAGAATTAGTCGTTGAAAATCGTGAATCTGTATTTATTAAATCTAAATTCATTTCACTTACAAAACCACTACCAGAAAACGAAGATTCCCCAGGTGGCGACATTGATTCATCACCTGACGCCAATTCTAAATAATTACTTTCATTAAAATTAAAAGCCCCACTATTATCCCAATCAAACAATAAATTAAAACTAATTTGTGCCATTATAATATCACCCTTGCGCCATTACACTACCACAAAACCACACTCTACATTGTACAAAATAGAGCCGCCGCTTCTAACTGGAAGTCTGACAAAAGCAACTTCGGGGTCTAATCGTACTGAAAAAGTTAATCCATCTGGCAAAACAAGGGTTCTATTGTTTCCAATAGCACCCCCTAATTGTGTTTTTAGCGTTGTAAATTGTTCCGACGTTATTAAGCGCCACTTCATTTTTATATAAACATCATCATCTAAAGAAGTAGAAAAATAATCAACATGCAATGTTCCGTTTATGCTGCGTTCAGCAGCAGCTAAGGCTTTGTAATCTATACTAAATTCGTGTGGGTCAGCAATTGTAACACTGTTTAATGTTGTAGCCATTATTTTCTACTCCCTTCATCCGCCAACTTCTTTTGTACTTCTGGCGTAATCAAATCAACAAGAATTTGCAACAACTCAAAAGGAACATTTTCACCAACAACATTTAAGAATGCACTTCCCCACTTCTTGCCAGCCGCTTTACCGCTTGCCTCAAAAGAAGATTGTGCTTCCCCAATTTGCCTACTTACCTCGAAGGCAAGCAACGAACCAAGTGGATAGGCAGCGAAACCGGCGTAAATATAACCAGCCATTGCACCACCCTGTAAAGACATTAAGCCAGCTTGATTTGCAAAAGAACCCATTAAATTATTTGTAAAATCAATTGCAATTGGGTCTGTTGCAGATGTGTTTGTTAGTGCCTCCCTGAATACGGCGTTAATTTCAAGAATACTTGCAGCATAATCACCATACAAAACAGGTTTAATTGGAACCCCAACTTGACCAGCAACGCTCATTATTTGTTTCTTAAATTCTTCAACGTCTGTCATTTGGGGAATTGCAAACACAATTTTTATTGCTACGTCACCTATTGCAGTTGACAATTGTTCACCAAAAGTTGATATGTCGTTAGTTGTTTTAGACATATCAAAAACTGTATATATTTTTACATCCCCAACATCATTTGATAGCTGACTTGTAATTTCTTCTTTTGTAGCGCCCAAAAAGAATTTAACTACTTCAAGTTCAATATCTGGAAAATCCGTGTTGTCAATTGCTATTGCAGAAACAGTAATTGTTGTTGGAATTTCTATTGCACCATTTTCGTTAAAAAATCCAGCAGACTTCCCTGCTTCAATCAAACTATTTCCAGCACCGCTAAAATCAAATGTTGGCTTAAACTTTAATTTTTCCTTAGCAGCATCAATAGTTGCTTGGTCAACAATGCCACCCTTACCAGCAGCACCAGAAACATAACCCGTTGCTTTTTCTATACTAATTCCCATTTCAGCAGCAAGCTCACGTGCAATTTGGTCAATCATTGAACTTGTTGCTTCATCCGCTTGAAACATGCGCTTTGCAATTTCTTTTATAGCGCTTGTATCAATTAGCTCAGGGCGTAACCCAGATTGAAAATCACGCAATAATTGCGCAGCAGCAGTTTTAACATCCCCACCAGCACTACCCATATATTGACTAAATAAATCAGGAAAACTTGTCTTGAAGTACTCAGCCCACGGAGACTCAAAACCCTTAACCATTACATCAGCAATTCTTCGTGCAGCTTCATTTGGTGCATCTTCGCGTGGCAGAAAATCATCAACTGAAACGCCACCGATGTCATCGTAAAGACCAGAAAAGATTTGACCGACAATTCCTTTCAACGAAGAAAACTCAGCAGTTAATTGCTTAGTACCACCAACAGTTTTTTCCGTAGCAGTTGCAGCCTTGTTAATTGTGTCATAAACTTCAGTAAAGCCATCTGTAGCTTCTGCCACAGCAAAACCAAGCATTTCTTCAGAAATACCCTGATTAACAAGCGATTGCTCTATTGCTTGCATTTCACCAAGTTGCGCCTGATACATTGTTAAAATTTCTTCATTGTAACCTGTATTTTTATATGCTTCAATAGCAGCAGATTCTAACGAAGAATATGCACCAGACATTGCGCTAGAAACAGCATTTGCAAGTGCAGCAGCTTGTGACAATTGTGCATTAAAACCATTCATAGCAGCCGTTGCCTGCTCAACCGAACCATACATTTTAACAAGTGTAGCAGCAAGCCACTCCGCCTCCGCCTTTGTAACATTCATTTTATTTGCGTATTCGTTTGTAGCGGAAGCAAGTTTTTCTTGCTCACTTGCGGCACGCATTGTTTCTAGTGCCATAACAGCAGCAGAAGCTGCGCTTTTATCAAATCCTTTATCAATTCCAAAGACAGAGGTTGAGCCTTTTAATCCAGATTCAAGCTCTGCTATTAAGTTACGAATTTTGTTTATTTCATCTTCAACTGCATCTGCACCACCAAACATATTTCCAAATGCTTTTTCTGCGTCCGACTTACTATTAAAATTATCAATCCATTCTTGAAGTCCAATTATTTTTTGTTTATATGCTTCTATCTTTTCTTCGTCACTTGAACTTGAATCAAAAAGTGTAATGTCTGCATCTACATTTTTTACAGCGCGGTTTAGATTTTCTATAAAACTAATTACAAGTCCAGAGTTGTTTAATAAGTTTCCAAAAGTTATTGTCAAATTAGAAACACCTGCATTTAATCTTTCCCAAGCACTAGCAGCATCTAAAACAGAAGAAGAATCAAAAGAGCCCATTTCTTGCTTTAATCTACCAAGTAAGGCTTGACGCTTTTCTGCATCTGTTAATTTATCGGCCGTTTTCCCAAGCGTTTCTGCAAAATCGCCATATGTTTTATCTGCATCAAGAATAATACCCAGGTTATCAAGAATTAGGGGGCTTAAACGACCAACACCTAAAACAATGCTATTGAAAGCATGTTCCATGCTAATACCCATTGCACGACCTCGATCTATAGCAATTTTCGTTAGTGTCTCAAATTCTTCTGTTGAATTTGCAACACCTAAAAGCATGGCCTTGTTTGCTTGCTCAAGAATTGTCGTGTTAGAAAGTGTACCCTGTGCAATTCTGTCAACAGCAGAAATAATTTCACCAGAGCTTAGCCCATATTGTGCGCCTAAAGAATTAGTAGAATGCTCAAGACGCTCAAAAAGCGCCGCACTGTGCGCTGCCTCATTAGCAGCAGCACTAACAGCAACACCAAAAGCCGTTATACCAGCAATAGCAACACCAGGAGCTATCTGATTTACAGAGGCAGCAGGGTTTTGTTTTGCCATATTTTTTTGTATTGCTTGAGCATCACGCTCAACGGCTTTCAATATCTTACTTGCTTCATTTTTAGCCTGAATAACAAGTTGAATTACACCATTATTCGCCATTTAATTTTTTATCAAACTCCTTAAACATTTTGTCGTGTTCAACAAATTGTTTTAATATCTTCTTAGGAATATCCTTCGCCTTTTTACTTCCAGACTTTTGCATTTTTCTATTCTGTTCCACATTTTCAATGTTACGTGCGTCCATAGCTCGCATCCAACGTAATATATCCATACTATCTAATTCATCAAGTGTTCTACCTGGAAAATTAGAAAGCATGTAGGAATCAAAAAGGGCATCATTCATCGGTGGTAGAATAATGCCCTTTTTTGCGTAATTTTCTTCTAATTCTTCGCTATCTTGGACTCTGAGCCAGTGGACAATGGACGCACGCTCAAACCCCCCAGGCTTTTTCTATCCCTTACGTGTCGTGCTAAAACCATACCAATAAAACCCGCTACAGCAACATCAACATTTTCCATCCACTCCTCAGAAAAATTATTGATGTCACGAAGCTCGTTGCCGTCAGCATCACGCAATAAAAGCGAAACTACCTTTTTCTTAAAAATGTCAAAGTATTCTTTTTCACCAGAATCTATTAAGGCTTTTACTTCCTTCATAGTCCATTTGTCATTTACTTCAACAAAACAATCTGTATAATCCTCAAATTCCAAAAAGTATTTCATTTTTCCATTTCACTTTCTATAACACAATCTGCGTAGAATTCAAGTGCAACTTTTGTAATTATCCTTCCAGTTTCATTCAGGTCTGCTGAATAATTCAATGAAAGAACATCTGAAACTTCAATACCATTTAAGAAAACGGTTGCACGCTTTTTCATGGAGAAGTTATCATAAACAACTTTTACTAAGTTTTTCATTTAAGCAACAGTCCTGCTAGGTGGCCCACTTAAGCGAATTGCAGGCGCATGGGAAATTTTATCAGTCGCACTACCAGAAATAGTGAAACCTGTCAAGAAAGCAACAGACCAAGCGTAAGTAACACTCGATGCACCATCTTCAATCTGAATACTACACGCACGTGTAGTAGGCGACACAATATCTGGCCCAAAAATGTTATCAGCAGCCAAAGCCCAATCACCATTTAACGAAAGCGAATAATTAGCAATAGACGGGCGATATTCCATAACGGTTGAAGCAAGCGAAGTTTGCTCAAGCTCATCAACGGTTTGCTGTAACTCAAATTCATTTATATAAGCAGTAACATTCTGACTGTTATAAGTCACAGTCACATTGCCAGCACCACGAATAGCCATAATTTAATTCTCCTTAATCTTCTGAAACAATAAGCGAGTAATTAAGGTTGGTAGTGCCACCCATACTACTCACATTAACACGAATATAACCACCGGTAAAAGTAACCGGCTCCACTTGACTTCTTGCTTCTGTCATCGTAAAGGTTGCAATAGTTGTCCAAGTTGAATTATCTGGACTTGATTGAACATTTATAACGATGTTTCCACTACGCAAACCCGTCCAACCGTGTAAAAACAAAAAAGCCTTACCAACATTTGCATTTGCTATAGTAGTAACTTGAACACCAACTTCATTTCCAGTTGTTGGGGTATTTTCATTGTAATAAATACAATTTCCACGAACCCCACCGCTTCTACCACGAACCGTACCATTTAATGTCATTAAACCATCAAAAGCAGCAGCCCAAGTTTCAGCGGAAGCAAAAGCATTAACAAAAACATAAGCACTTGCTGGTAAACTTGTGTGGTCTAAGATTAGGGCAACGTGTCTATTGCCACTATCAAGGGCGCTATTTAACGCATCTTCAAGGCCATCAGAAATACCTTCAATATAGCCTGACAGGTTAAGCGATAAATCAACGTTTCCAGGCACATAAGTTAAAACGTCACTAGAAATTCTTGGGGTTTCTAATTCCTCAACAGTCAAATCTATTTCCCACTCACTTGTGCTAACAGAAGCATCTAAAAAATCATATAAAATTCTACTATTAGTTCCACGCATTTTTTTCTCCTACAAATAAAAAGACACATCTGCAACAACAACAAACAAAACAGTATCACCAGTCAACTCGAAATCTTCCCGTATTTCAATTCCCCTACTATCGATTCTTAATCCAGAATTATTTAAGGCGTCTGCCAAATTAGAAATTAACTCACGTGATTTTGCATAATTTTGTACAGATGTGCCTTGCTTGAATGCTTCTACAACAATAACAATCTGTGCTTCACCACTTGACAAAGTTAATCCATTAAGAAAATTACCACCAAAACCCAAATTAAACTTAAAGTTACGAACAAAAAGTAGCGGAAAATTTGCAGTAGAAAAAGTGTAAGGCGCATTTTCTAAATGCGTAGAAACGCCTTTAACACGAATCGCATAAAACTTATTTACTATTTCATCTATTGATTGCATTAGAAAGCCTTTCTGTAAATTTTAATAATGTCCATAACATCATTTGGAATACCAATTGGCGTTGCTACTTTATCTTGAAAAATAACCGGTCTATCATAATCAGCGCCAGTATCTTTTTGATGATACTTCCAGGCCGTTAATCTGATTATTGCAGAAAACACATCAGCGGGACATGTTGTTGAATAAGACCACGAACCATTTATTATTATTTCAGAAGGGTCATCTGTAACAGAATAGTTATAAAAGTAAAAAGGCGAACTATTTTTTAATACAATTGTTCCATAAGGAATTTCACTTGGCAGAATTATTTTGTCAAGCGGAACATTCTCACCAGCAATTGTTAAAGTAGATAGGGAACAAAGGTCATCAAGAAGCAGCATTTTATTTTTAGAAAGAAAGATTCTGTCACCAGCATAAAATGTTTTATTTTCAACACTACTAACAAAAGTTCTGCCAGTAAGTGACTCAAATAATTTTACTGATTGCTCAAGTAATGTTGCAATCAAATAATCATCTTCGTTTCTTTCAACCCCAAGATAATACTTTACGTCTTGAAAAATTGGGTACATGTCTATACCTTCTTGATTTTTGACTTAACCTTAGTTTCAGGGTCTAACATTTCAACGGACTCATCAATCATTTGCATAAAATCATCTTTGCTTTCAACAACCAAAACAAGCCCATCTGCAACCCAATAACCACTAACTTCTTTTTCATCCAGAATTTGTCCAACAAGAAAATTGTTGAATGTTCTATTTACAATATATTTCATTTATTCTTCCTGACACAAAATTGTTATTAACTTATCAAAAGTTCTACTGTTGTTTGTAGACACCCTACACGTAACACGATATTTAACGCCCAACACACCACCACTTATATTCACAGAAACATGCGTTGATGTTATTGTTGGTGCACTTATCGTTAAATCACTGGGCGAAGCTGTAACTTGGGCGGCTAAAACCGTATCACCGCCCAAATCACTTGTCCAATCCCACGTATAATCTTTGATTGAGTTTGGGTCTTTTATGAATGCTTCCAACTTATCACTCGCATAATTCCTTTAATTTTATTAAAAGCAAAATTCTGTCGCTATTGGAAAGTTTTTCAATCAAATCTACAGCTAAATCTAACGTTCTAGCGCCAGATGGTTGTGAACCATGCCAAAGTTCAAGGTTTTCTATTCTATTATCACTTCTAATTCTGTTTTTGTGATGAATAGATTCATTTTCACTTAAAATCCTATTAAGATTTTGTTCCATTACAAATCTGTGTTCCCAAACCCATTGTCCAGGGGCAACCTTATTTTTTTTATATCCAGATTGGTCAAGAAACGTAGAGCCAATTGGTGATTTATTATTATAATAACAGGTTGGTGAACAAAACCTTCCAGATGAATTTTTGCTTTTTAAGAATGTGGTTCCGCACTCTTCGCACATACAATTATTTTCTTCTCTAGCACGCTTACACGCATCACAACAAAAAATACTTCTGCCAGAAGTCGGAATAAATTCTTGGTTACAAGTTGGACAGACTTTTGATTCGTACAGATACATATTAAAGGCTGAATATTCCGGAGGAGTTCCAAACCAAATTCACATCCCCTCCATTGGGTTGGACAGGTAGACCCGTACCCGCATCGAGGAAACAAATTAGTCTATCAGTTGCCACATTACCCGTATCAACAAATAAAACAACCGCCTCAACTGTATTACCAGTAACCGCACTAAAAGTTACGTCAGCAGCATCAAAAACACCATTAGTAATCGTCTTACTTGTTAAAGCCGCCGATTCAGTGCCAACCACACCACTTAAATCGTTATAAAAATCGTGAGAAGCACTATACGTATAAGTGCCAGTGTCGATTAAAACTGCACGAACAACAGCAGTAGTCAAATCAACAGAACCATTCAGCAAAGCCTGCTTAAAAGCCGGATAAATTGCGCTTGCCATATTTTATTTCTCCTTATTGAACTATTATAATTCTATTTTGTACGCTTGTTCTTATTATTCTTTCTTCTGAGATTTTAATAAGCGTACTTGCAAAAAAATTGTTTTGATTTTGTATTAAATCTAATACAATATCCCTATCATCACCAATAAAGATACCAAAACTATAAATCTGCGTAGATTCAATCACATTTGGTGTTATTGAAACAGCACCAACATTAGACTGAATATCAAAGAAACTGTTTTGATTCTCTATTCTTTGGGCGTTTATTACATTTTGCGTTGTAAATGTAATATCATTTATTATTGTGTTATTTTCAAGTAAAACAGTCAATATGTTTTGATTTAATTTTGGCAAATAAAAACTATTTTCATTTTGCAATAAATCTAAAACAAATTGATTACTACTAGATATAAATATATCATAAGTTTGTGTTTGGGATGTTAATAGATTTGGATTTATATTAACAATACTAACATTAAAAGCTGGCTGATATATTTGATTTGCTGCAATCAAGTAATCAACAAAAACATTCTTACCACTACCAAAACTCGGAACAAATACTTGCAATGTACTTGAAATGTGATTTGGTACTATTGAAAATGCCCCAGGTACGAATGTGTGTGTAAAAAAGTTTTGACTGTTTGTTAATAAATTAACTGAAATACTGTTTTCACTTAAAACGGTTGGTTGAAATACCTGTGCAGTACTTTCAATTACATTTGGTTGTAAAGAAACAGCGCCAGCAGAAAACGTTATGGTTGGAAAACTATTTGTATTTTCTATTCTATTTACAATAGCGTTTTGATTTATACCAAAGGTGTAAAAAGAATGACCGCTTTCCAACCTTGTTAAATTTATATTAACCCCACTAACCAAAAAACTTGGTTGTGGAATCTGAACACTGTTTTCAATTAGGTTAGGAACAATGTTGTTTCCAGAAACCAAAAATTGATGTGAAAAAAGCGTTGCTTCACTTTCTTTTCTTGTTAAATTTACATTAACCGAACCTACACTAAAAGTTGGGCTGTAAAAAACATTAGCGGATTGAAGTAAATTGGTTGTAACATTTACACCAGAAGCACTAATGGAGAAATTGTAAAATGCGTTGCTATTGTTTAATCTTTCAGCAACAACAGAAATAGCGCCAGGATTAACAGTAGGTGTTGGAAATGAATTGTTATTATTAAAAAGACTTAGGGTAACTGTGTTTTGTGTAGAAAAACTAGCAGCATAAACAACGCTTGTAGAAATTTCCACACTATTCCAAGTTGGGCCACTTGGCGAACCACCAACAAGCAGTGTACCTGTCTGCGATTCAGCAGAATCAACCGTACTTGTTCCGCTACCCTCATCAAAATTAAATAATGCAACAGTATCGCCATCTACAGTTAAATAACGTGCAGGCTGAAACGTACTTGCATATTTTACAGAATTGCTAATGCGTAATTCATCAAGCTCGCCAGTAAAATAATAACCAACATCGTGCTTTTCACAACCAAGAATCAAATTTTGATTATCTTGACCGCTTCCAACTGTGTGACCGACTGGGAAAGACCAATTTGTTGTGTCATAAGTTCCACTTGCTTCTTGAATACCATCAATAAATATACGAACATTGCCATTTGCAATGTTACGCACAACTGCAACATGATGCCATTCATTATCACCAATATCGCTTGTCGTGGAAATAGAAGTCCACGTGCCACCACTTCCAGCTTGACCAAAAGTAACAACAAGATTAGCACCACTTCTAGTGACACCAACTACATGTCCACGCTGTTCACCCCAAGAATCCCTGTCATAAAAAATGTTTGAGTATCGTGCATCTTCATCAAGCGAAGTAGTTGTATTTTCGCTATATTGCGCCTTAATCCAAGTTTCAACAGTGAATGAATCAGCACCGACATTAACAGGATATTGTATTGCGCCGTTTTCAAGTGGAATACGAACCCTATTTACATCAGCACCATTACCATTAAATCGTAAACTATACCTATTTTTATTAGCAGTGTTTAATGAAACAGATTGAACAGTGCTAAAAGTAGGGTCGTAAAAGAAGTTGTTATTTTCAAGCAAATCAAGTGAAACATTTTGTGCGCCATTTGCATTAGAAATTGTGTATGTGTAAAAAGTGTTTGTGTTAGTAAATAGTGAAGGCGTTACGGTCTGTGAAGAAACAATATCCTGTGCAGAAAAATCATCATATCTAGGTGTTGGTGCATAAGACAAAAGTGCAACACTTCTATTTCCAGAACCACTATAGGTAGTGTCTGTAAATTGAAATCGCTGCGTGCCATCAACATAACCAGTAACCGTTGAACCTTGAACAGTGATTCTTAATGTGTAAAAGGTGTTTGTTGCAGGTGTTCCATAAGTGTAACCATAACCCCGACCACCATCATTTCCATTGTCAAAACGAAGTAGGTAAAATGTGTTACCAGGGAAAAATATAATTGCATAACCATCTAAATCAGTTTGTGCAGTTCCACTATTAGGGGCGCGAACTAGAAGGCCAGCGCCAGTTGAACCAGAGTTAGAATAGCACCTAACACTAACATCAACATCGTCACTATCTAAAACATTGTTGTATCTTAAACCACGATATATTCCTGTAGCAAAGTCTTGTTGCAAATATGTACTAGAAGCAATCGACCATGTACCACCGTTAATTGCTGTCCAGTCTGTGCCAAGTGAAGCACGATTAAAATTGTCAGAATAATTTGCCATTTCAACCCCATAGGCAAAACAAAAATGCCCCCACAAAGTCCCTTGTGAACCTTGTAGGGGCTTTTTCTAAAATTTATTTAGTAAACCACCTGCACAATATCAGCACTATCAACTAAATCAGCATCATAGTGACGGGGAACGCCAAGAACCAAAACACCAGAAGTAGCATTAGCAGTACCGGCAATCGCATTAAATTTAACGTAACGCTTACCAAGTGCAGCAACATCAGCTTGCTCAACTTCAATAATAACTAAGTCATTATCATTACTCGCCTTAACCAATTGCGTTGCTTCCTTACCACTAATCGTTGCATACGTACCACCAGAAGTGGCCGAAGCCTCAGCATGAAAATCAAGCGTGCCAGAAGTGCCCAAAGTACCAGTCAGCAAAACAGCCATGACCTTTTCATAATTAGCCATGTCAATTGCGCCAGTTAAAACACCAGTCGCACCAGCAGTAATAGCCTGTGGCTGAATAACGGCGATTGGCACAACATGCTCGGAAACCAAACCTTCCATTTTCATTATTATTTTTCTCCTAATTAAAAGGTGGGAATTTCACCCACCTAATTTTATTTTACCAAGAACAGTATGAACGTAAGATTCGATAAAATTTTGTTCTTAAAGTAAATTATTTTTCAATCGTTAATCAAATACACGAAAGGCGAAACACTCCATGAGCCTTGCGGGTCAGACAAAACAATCGGAGCCTGTAGCCAGGGCTTGCCGTCATTGCGGATGCGGAATTTCCACACGCCAACGTCACGCTTAAAACCAACATGTTCCGAGTAAGAAATGCTCAAACCAGCCTTCTCAAACATCACATAGGCCGAAAGGTCAGCCAACAGAACCGAACCCGTATTGCCAAGTTGCGGCATGTGCTCCGACGTAATAACAGGGAAACCGTTAATCGTATTTGGCGCACCAGCATTAAGATTACTCTGAGCAACAGAAACCGAACTGTTATTCATGGTCATAATTTGGGGCCAAACCGAAGGGTGAATAATCCAAACAGGTTGACTGCCAATACCCTTAAAGCGAGAATACATCTTACCAACATCTTCCCACTTAAAAGCGCCAGCCGTGTTATCGCTAACACCAACAGCAGCACCAGCATTTAGAATGCCCAAAGGTTCACCAACGCCAGTACCACGAAGCACATTGCGTTCATTCTGTGCAGCAATTGCAACCTGGAAAAGACCACGCAGCAACGCTTCAATTGCAAAAGGCGAATCCTCAATCAACTCATTTTCGACTTCCGTAACGCCACCCATCTTATTCAGACGCCAGTCTAATTTGCTAAAAGCAGGCTGCGTTTCAGTAAATTCCGCACCAGCAGCAGTAAAAGCAGCCTTAACGCCACCAGCAAAAGCAGTCGCACCACTTCCAGCAGTAGGCGTAAAGTACTGGTCAAGCGCCGGATAAGTACCAGATTCACGCATCACAGGGATTTTCTGCACACGAGAATAAACAGGATTATCAAAAGCAGCAGCCTGAATTAAAGTGCTACCGTACTCAGTCGGAACCAAATAACCACCAGCCGAACCAGGGGACTCGCTTAAATCTTTCGTAGTCTGATAAACCTTAGTAATGCGCTCAACATCGCCACGACGCACAGCAACCAGAAAATCACCAAAAGACTTAATGTGTTTATCAGCCGTGCCACCATCTGAAGTCACATAACCAGCCTTAGCAGCAGGGGTATCTTCAATCAGTGCAGTGAGCTTAGCAATCTTCTCCTCAAAACCCTTCATCAATTCATCAAAACGACTGTTGTCGCTTTCAACTTTAACATCTTCCATTTTATTTTCTCCTAAAATTTCAATTTTAATTTTATTTTCTTTATTAACTGGCAATTCTATTTCTTCTAGTGCATCAACACTCTCATCGGAAATCTCAGCATCGCCAAGTTCTTTAAGTAATTCAACCTCTTCTAATGTCAAAATAGTTCGTAATTCAGCAGGTGTTTCTGTTAATGAAATTTCGACCAAACCCCACTCCTTAATCAAGTTTCCTTCCTTAGCAAAAAATTGTTCAGCAGTTCCACTTGAAAGACCAAGTTTGCCTAATTCAACTAACTTCTTTATCAATTCTTTGTATTGATTAGAACGATTGATTATAATGTTAAATAGTACACCAAAATCATTAACTTCTTTTACAATTGCTTCGCCAATTTTTCCTTTTATTTCTTTTAAGTTATGCCCATATAAAACAGGTAGCTTGTCAAAATTTTCAAGGTAAAAATTAGTTTCTTTTGTAAAAACATCGCCGTGTAAATCTTCAACATTGAAAATAACGCCATAGCCTTCTAAAACAAGACCATTGTCGTTTATTTCTTTAATAGTAAGTTGCATTTTTAATCTCCATATTTATAATAACACAAAGGGGTTTTTTATGTTTACAAAAAATGACATATATGATTATATGTCTATAGTTTATCAAGAAAAAACATATATTATGATTTCTAAAAGAAGAATTGAAGAAGTTGGATTTTCTAATAACTTTTTAGCAATAGCAGAGTGTATAAATACACAGGGAAGAAGTGATAAGTTAGCAAAACGTGCTATAGATGCTATTAGAAAAATAGATATTTCTTCAATTTTTGTAAAAGAAACAAGTATATTAAGTTCAGATGGAATTGTTTTTGTATTTAATGAAGGAAACAAGCAATTTATTTTATCCTTCTTTAATAATATACCATTTTTTACTTAATAATCTTTCTAATGTGTCTTAAAAATATATCAGTAACAATAGGTTGTAATTCTTCACTCCATTCAGAAACAGTTTTCCAGTAACCGGCGTGAATTGATGATTGTTTATCGCCCTGAACATATGGCGTATAATCCCTTGCATCAACACGCTCTTTTGGATTTATACTTGTTTTCTGATAAACAATATAAGATGGCCCCGCCTTCCCCTTTTTCTGTATGCGACCGTTCCAAGATTTTTGTAAAGCACCTGTTCTAACGTATTTAGCCCCTGGCCTACGCTTTAGAAAAGAAGATGTTCCTTGTTTCCAACTATCCGTATAGGGTGGATAACTTGCAACAGCAGCTTTTGCTATTTTACCCGCTTGATACATTGGTGCTTCTAGTGTTGACAACTCCCTGTCAACTTCCTTTAACCTCTTGAGAACATCGTCGATTCCCGTAACCCTGATTTGTATGCTTGTGCCCATACCTCTACAATGCCCCTGTACGCCCCGTGAAGGGGTCTAATTTCAACGATAGAATGCTTTTAGTACATAGATACCTAAAACGAATTTGACGTGCCTTGTAGCCCTTCTAAACGGCTTTTTCGCTTATCCACAATAAAGGCCAACTTACAGCGACAACCCCAATGAATCGGTGGCACTGTTGCAGATAGTAGCGGCATAATAACACCATTCAACGGACGGCATGTTGGGCAAACACTTTCATCCTGCGCAGTGACCCAACGCACAAAATCAACAAATCCGCTTATCTTCAATACAGTAACAATTCCTTGATTGAATAAATACACATTCTCATATTCATTTATAACGCTTGGTCTATTTCCAATAACAGAAACAATATAACCAGCTTGTGCAGCACTAAAACCCTGTTCCATTAGAATTTGTAGTCGTCTATATGTCGTATCAAACATCTTATTTATAGATTCTTGAATGTGTATGTTGTATGCCCTAATCAAATCCTCTGTTGGGTCTTTACTAAAACCAGGAACTTCTGTGCGAATTAAATCAAAAGCATAATACGAACCCGCAAAAATAGCAGATAGAAAAAGTGATTTTATTGCACTTGAAAAACCCTCCTTTGATTCATTGAATCGTTGAAAAACCTCCGACTCGTCACCAGAAAAAATGTATTCATATTGACGCAAAAAAATCTCATTAAGCGTCTTTTCCATTTTAACATCGACTGGCGTTGAAAGTCCATCGTATCCAAGCGTTATGAAATTACTCATAGTTCACCTGGAACAAAGTTTTCATTACGCCCACGCCAATAATTGTTGTAAACAGAATACATAACTTCTTTTGTCAGGTGTGAAGCATTAAATTCATCTATATTAGCAACACCACCCCTATTTTTAAGCCATTTCTTAAAAGCAGAAAGTTCTTTTGTAAATTCATCGTCTACAAATTCTTTTAAGTTATTATCTTCTTCTGGCTTTTTCTTAGATTGTTTTCCGCTTTCTTCATTTATTTTAGAATTAAGCGTAACAATCCGCTCCTTCTCATTAAACTGGCGTTCCCTTTCGGCAGCAACAAAGCCGTCTAAATCTTCGTAGCTAACACCATCTGGCAATTGAATACCTGCAAGACGTGCTGATAGCGAAGTTGGAAGTAGTGCATCTGTATATTTCTTAAAAATATCGACTTGTGTTGCACCAAATTCCTTAAAAGCCGGTAAGTGCTCAATAAAAAATCTAATTCTAAAACCCTTATTGACAAAGTACTGGCGATTAAGACTTTCTTGAATTAAGTTTATTCGTTGACCAATTGTGTATTTTAGAAAATTTAACTCCTCCGTTGGGCCAGCCGTATAGCTGGCGCTACTATCGCCAAATAAAAGTGAAAATGGAACACCCATAGAAGTTGCAATATCTTTGCGACGGTCACGCAACACTTCTGTTTTTTCACTATCGCCAGCACCCTCACCAATTACTTCTGCGCTTACATCACCAGAAATAACCTCCGTATTGTACGCATTGCCAACGCCAGACAAAAGACCTTGCCAGAAGTCACGCAATTTTGCTTTTTCACGTGGGGGCACGCTTCTATCAACTTTTAGTAGTGTAGCTTTAACCGCCCCACGCTTATAAAATTCATCAACAAATTTTTCATAATTAAGAATAACCCCTGCTGAAATAGCGGCTGATAATGCTTGTGGCATATCTGGCACTATTTCTCCAAGTGGATTCCGATTCATAAAATAAACAACATCTTGTGGTAGTAATTCTTCCTTAGCACCACCTGGTATTTCACGTGTAAATCCAACTATGCCAAGTTTTTCATTGTAAACCGGTGAAATGTAAGGTGAAGCAAGCCAACGAAAACCAAGTTGTTTGCCTGTTAAACCAACTTCTTTAAGCCAAAAAGCCTCAGACGATAGAAGCAATGAAGATTCGGTTAAATAAAGTAAACCAGGTAAAACAGAAAGCCAATGAAAATTCTTGTCGCCCCAAAAGTTTGTGCTATTAACAACTTCGTCACCATTAGAAATCTTGTAAACAGAAAACGGAACCTGACTAACAGCCCCACCGCGCAAATCGACACAACGATAAATCGTTGCTATTTCCCTACGAAATTTCCTACTTTTTGCTATTTCAGAAAATTTATCACGTGCCTCGCCGTAATAAGTTTCACGCCAAAGCGTTTCATTGTTAAACTCATCAACACTAACAGCTTTTCCTAATGTTGGGCTGTATATTCTAGTATCTGCCATTATTTTCTCCTAAATCAACCATCTTAATGCTTCCGAACACTTATTCCATGACCAGTAAGTAGCATCTACAAGGTCAAATGGTTTTTTATTTGGAAATCTTCTTAAAGCATTTTCCAAAACACCACTGTGTTCCCCTGCAACATGAAAAACATTTCCAAGCTCATAATCAATTAACATTTGTGAAGCCCTTTCCATTTTACCACCGGTTGAACTTGTAGCCTTAACCAAAACAATTCCTGGCACACGCTCATCTTCTGATAATCCAGCTTCCTCTAATATATTATCCCAAAGTGTATACCAAATCTCACCACCCTGATTTGCTTCTATCTGCAAAATATCAACATTGTATTTAATGCAAAAATAAAGCGCTTTTCTTAAAGCTAATTCTGGCGAAGCACGTTTCTCCCATGAATCTAAAACGTAATACTTATTGTCCTCGCCAACACCCATAACAGAAATACCATGACTATCGCTACCATCGCTATCTGTTACAGCAGGGTCAAGTGAAACAACCTTAAAAATTAGTGGCTGTGCTTTTTCAACAATCTTAAAACGAATTTCTGCAAAGAGTGAGGATTCGTCAATTATTATATGTTGATATTCAGACATAAAAGCAGTGGGGCCGATATTGTTGATAATTTCTTCTAACTCAAATAACGTAAAACCTTGCCAAGTCGGTTCACCGTACAATTTAATTCTAGTATTGTCAGAATCATACGCCCATACAAAATTTTCAAGTGCAGGAAATGGGCCACTTAAACGGCGAGATTTCATAAACGGCGGGTTGTCTTGTGCCAACTTTGCAAAAATGCCAGTGTCAATAATCATATTTTGCACAGCTAAAACCGTTACATCCTTACTGCCAGCAGGAATTAAAGACGTGAAAACAGAATCAATTTTCTTTTGGGTGATAGCGGGACTGTCCCCCTTTTCGTCTATGTCGTCTAAAACAATTAAGTCGGGGCGCTTATCCATCATTTTAACGCCACGTTTCGCCGTGTCCAATCCAATTGCATCGATTGCAAAGCCATTTCCAAAAACCAACCTGTTACGTCGCCAACCCCTACTGTGTCCTTCCTTTGATAATTTTGGTTTTGCAAAAGTTGGATAATATGTTGCTACAATTGGGGATTCTGCCATATCACGAATTGAGCTTAAGTGTTGGTCTGCCAAATCCTGCGTTGCAGATACATATAAGCAATAATGTCTTCGTGCAGTAGCCCCCATTAAAATTGTAGTGGCTTCAACAGAAGTAGACTTACCAAAACCACGTGACCAAATAGCGACAAATGGGGGGGCTGATTCCCCGCTCTTCACATTCCAAGCCCACTCATACAACTCCTTGTGCATTGCACCAAAAGGACGTGTGAAAATAGAAGGGAATAAAGCTAACATCCATTTGATTGGGTCATCAGGCGCTTTTAACGATGATTGTTTGTCTACTTCTGATTTAAGTTTAGCTGCTTTAGCTTGATTGTAAATATCTTCATTTAATAATGATTTAAGTGACATCACTTCATCTCCAGCAATTTATAATTAACCTCAGTCAAAACCTCATCCCCAAACTCTGACTGAATCTCAGCAGGTGTAACCTTGCCAGATTGCAATAATTGCGCAAGTGTAACACGAAAGTCAACTGTGATTTTTTCTGATTCATCAAGTCCAAGTAACTTCCTACGCTCACGACTAATCGCCAGTGCCGTATCAATTGCACGTGTATCCCCGCTAATCGCTTTATCCCAAATAGCATCTAACATTGTGTCAAAACGCAATGCTTCAATTTTCACCATATCCGAAGCAGTTTCTAAGTACGCTGGTCTTAATCGCTCTAAAGCCGCATTAACATCTTTTTGTACTGATTTAACACTATAATCAAGCGGCAACTTACCTGGGAACTTATTGTTTAATTCCAAAAAGATTTCTTCGTAACTGCGCCCCCTTAAGCGACCAGCCCATACAAGCGCAATGCGCTCATCTTCTTTTAATAAAACTATATCATATTTAGCCATTAATAAATTACCCTTCGTAAATCAACAAATTCACTAACACTTGGCGTTAATTCAAGTGCCTTGTTGAAAGATTTTAATATGTCAAAATCTTTTTTAAGCTCGTTGTAAAAATTGTAAACAAAGCCTTGCATCTGCTCAGAATCAATTTCTTCGTAAACAACAACAACTGCTTTGACTACACCTAAAACTTCATCTGCAACGTTGATATTAGAACATGAAGCTAAAAATAATAATTCAACACCATCTAAAATATCAGATAACTTCCTACCACTAATAATTTCATCTGAAAATTGTATTCCTTCCCTTCCAGCATGTGAACTAATGTGTATTATTTTATATTGCCTTCCTTCCTGACGCTTACGCTGTAATTCTTCACGCAACTCAATAAAACCACCACCAACTAACCTATGAAATAAAACACCAGCCCTACGTAAAGCATTTCTATCCTCTTCCCCAAAAACACTATCGCCCATTACTAATAATGTTGCTTTTTGTTTAGTTAATAATTGACTACCTTCCAAACTGCCAACATTCACTTCAAGTTCTTCTAACTTAATTCGCAACAACATTGCATCGTGTTCTATTTTTTTTACTTGAAATTCAAGGCTTATATTTCGTTCACGCTCAAGCGCTAATAATCTTTCTAACTCACTAACACGTGACTTCCAAGCAATCAACTCTGATTGCAACTTAATCATATTACTTAAAGCAGCCTTCTCTTCATCTGATTTCAAGAAATTTGCCAGCCTATCAGGTACATTAAAAATTAAAACTGTTAAAAAAGTTATTGCTAATACTAATAATATAAAAAACTGAATATCATTCATTCTTAAATTCCTGACTTCTTTTTAATTCTATTAAAGAAACTAA
>ERZ761595.78-NODE-78-length-26268-cov-39.527639_pt1 | contig 26268 bp, 27 predicted proteins | sample MGYA00511035_ERZ761595 | MGnify/ENA primary metagenome ERZ761595 (study PRJEB28899, sample SAMN03785553) | bioreactor sludge metagenome | biome: EBPR Sludge; feature: EBPR Bioreactor; material: 0.22µm filtered reactor supernatant | place: Saint Lucia: Queensland...
TTTCGGCCATTGAGGAATATTCTTGACTGCAGCCTCCCGTAGGAGTCTGGGCAGTGTCTCAGTCCCAGTGAGCCGGGCCATGCTCTCACACCCGGTACCCGTCGTAGCCTTGGTAAGCCATTACCTTACCAACTAGCTGATGGGGCATAGGTTCCTCCCAAAGCGCCGAAGCTTTAATCAACCAACTTGAGTCAGCTGATACCATCGGGTATTATTCTCGCTTTCGCAAGATTATGCCCGTCTTTGGGGTAGATTACCAATGTGTTACTCTCCCGTTTGCCGTGGGTCTGAACCCACACGACTTGCATGCCTTAGACACGCCGCCAGCGTTCATCCTGAGCCAGGATCAAACTCTCATAAATTTTTTTACTAGGTTTTAACCTAGGATTTTTTTGACTGGTCCTTTTCCAGTAAATAGCTAGAGTGCCGAAGCACCGCTAAACTATTGATAAGTTTTGTAACGGAGAATTAGCGCTTGTTAGCGCCAAAGTTTACACAGATTGTTAAGGTTCTGGAAAAAGTTAAATAAAACCGCTAATCAACTTGAATAGCAGTAAAGTCAATATTAAAGTAATTTTCTGAGACTGTCAATAGGGCCAAGAAATATGGGCCTTAGAGAAATAATGGCTAATTTTAGAGACCTTTTGCAAGATAAAAAACACTTGAAAAAACAGCCAAAATTAGAAACTTTAAAAAGACCAGAGTTATTGACAGTTTGGAGCACAAAAAAGCTATTAAAGGCCACTTAAAGAAACAGCCTTTACTAGTAACTCTTTATTCAGCCTTGATATCTTCTAATTTAACCGACAGGAGCTTGGAGACACTGTCATCACCCATAGTGACGCCGTAGAGGACACTGGCTTTGCGCATCGGGGCGCGGTTATGAGTAATGACGATGAATTGGGTCTTGTGCGAGAGGTCCTCGAGGATTTGAGCGAGACGATCGGAGTTAGCTTCATCAAGTGCGGCATCCACTTCATCAAGCATGACAAATGGAGATGGGTTAGCGCTGATGATAGCGCAGATCAGAGCAATAGCGGTGAGTGCGCGTTCACCACCAGAGAGCATGGCGATGGACTGGATCTTTTTGCCTGGTGGCGTCGCTACAATTTCAATGCCAGCTAGGCCCGTGGAGTCATAGCGTTGTAATAGTTTAATGCGCTTAAGCGCTGCCTCACTAGGATTAACAGCCTTTTCATGCCCAGGCAAAGGTAGCTGCTCCATATCAAGAGCATTCATTTCATCAGCCATGACCCGGATGATTTTGGCGCTACCACCATTGAAAAGAATTTTAAAGTATTCTTGGAACTTCTGTTCAATGATTTTAAACTCACGATCAAAACGTTCTTTGATATTGATATCTAGCTCACGAATAATTTCTTCGAGCGACTTGATAGTGGCATTTAAGTCAGTGGTCTGCTTGTCTAGGAAATCAAAACGGTCTTTGGTTTCTTTGTATTCTTGTTCGACCTCTGGATCGATGCCACCAATGAGCTCTAATTGGTTACGCAAACTCTTGATCCTAGTTAAGCTTTCGTGACGATCTAGGCTAGCGACTACTTGATGCTGTTTGATGACACTCAGATCACCAAAGTCAGTACGGATTTCAGTTTCTAGATCTTCTAGCTTGGTCTCGAGCCGAGCCGCTTTGATCTTGAGGTCGTTTAACTGGTTACTGAGTTGGTTAGCTTCGTTTTGCAAGGCGTGCAAAGAGCGTTGGAGATTTAGCAAATGTTGACGCTTGCGTTCTTGTTCTTCGTTAAATAGTCGGAGCTGGCTTTGAGCCTCAGCGATCTGACTGGTTAATTTGACTTGTTCAGCTTGTAACTCAGTTTTGAGAGCAGAAACCGATGCTTGCGACAGAGCACCATTAACCAAGCCTCGGAGAGCTTGTTCGCTGGCTTCGAGACGAGCCTCGAAGCGCGCCCGTTCTAGACGAGACTGATTAAGCTCCTGTTCGAGTCGGTTAATGGCGTTGCGGTAGTCATTAGCCTTAGACTGGGAGACGCTTAACTGTGAGCGTAATTCTGACTGCTTGATCTGCCAAGCTGAGATTTTAGCTCTTAGTTCAGTGAGCTTCAGATCGATTGGCTGGAGTTCGCTAGTGATAGCAGCCTGACTGACTCGGACTTCGCTAGCATCAAACTTGTCTTCAGCTTGTTTGAGTTTGCTTGCTACATCGACAGCTTCACGCTCCAGCTGTCTGACTTTATCTTGATTGTGTTTGAGACGGATTTGAACGGATGAGAGCTCGGCTTGCAAATCACCGATCTGATGAATGAGAGATTCTTGCTGCTCACTGTAAGCGCTGACTTTATTTTGGAGTCGAGTGAGCTTTTGGCGCAATTCTTCACCAGTCGATAGTGACAAAACTTTTTCTAAATCAGCTTTAATAGTTGACAAGATGGACTTGATTTTAGATAAATCTTCTTCATCATCTAGAGAACTGATTTTGGCGAGTGATTGACCTAGACGTTCGCTGACTTCGGCTACAACTTTATCCTGATCGACAGAGCTGAATTGATGGAGCTCGGACCGCGCTGCCGCTAGCTGAGACTTGAGCTCAGTCAAATCCTTACGACGCTCACTTAGAATAGCATTTTGACTAGTGATCAAGGCCTCGTCTTCAGTGATAGCGATTTTTAATTCGGCGCTCGCCTTTATGATTTCAGTATTGCGATTATTGAGGAAAGACAAATCAAACTTGCCACTAGCTTCGAGCTTCATTTCTAACCAAGCATCTAGACGTTGATAATCTTTGGACAGACGATCGTGATCAGCTGTAAGCGTACGAAGCTCAGCTTGCCAAGCCTGACTCTGATCAGCGCTAGAGCTTTCGCTTTGCAAATGAATTAGCTCAGCATTAACAGCTTGCAATTTGGTACTGAGCTCGGATTTTTCGGCTTCTAGAGCCGAGAGATCCGCGCTGGCAATCTGAGTGGATTGAATAGCTAGCCAATCGTCTAATTTAGCTAGAGCGGAATTGAGACGGATTTTTTCTTCTTGCCAAGCGCTTAATTGACTTTGTAGACTAGCGAAGTTAGCACTGACCGATTGTTCTTGCTCGATAGTGGAGAGTTCTTCATTGACGGTGGTAATTTTTTTGTCTTTGTCGTCTTTGGTTTTTTCTAGATTCAATAACTCGGTATTGAGAGTGGCGAGCTGAGAGTCGAGCTCATGCCAAGCACCACTATAATAGTCTTTTTGGAGAGCGGAGAGCTCGGAGGTCAAAGATTCGCGACGTTCGAGCTTGGCAACTTGTTTGGTGAGAGTTTTGAGTCGTGGTTCTATTTCACTCAGCAACATCTGACTTTGACCGAGATTTTCTAGACTGGCTTTGAGCTTGTTCAAAGAATCATCACGCTTAATTTGGTATTGACGCACACCAGTAGCTTCGTCAAAAAATTCTTTGCGCTCGGAGAGTGAGGTGTTCAAAAAACTTTCTACCATGCCTTGACCGATGACCGAGTAGGTCTTGTGGCCGATGTTAGCTTTGGCGAGTAGCATCTGAATATCAAAAAGACGGACTCGAGAGCCATTAACTATATACTCACTAGCGCCATCACGGAAAAGCCTGCGAGTAATGACTAGCTGACTGTAATCAATGGGAGCGCTACGGTCTTCGTTATTGAGATAGAGAGAGACTTCGGCCATGCCGAGCTTGCCACGCTTGTCAGAGCCGGCAAAGATAATATCGTCAGCCTTTTTACCACGCAAAGTTTTCATACTTTGCTCACCCATCACCCAGCGTACCGCATCAGCGACATTAGACTTACCAGAGCCATTGGGGCCAACGACAGCGGTGATGCCACGTTTGCCCGCACCGAGAAGACCCGGGAAGATTAACTCATTTTTAGTGGCAAAAGATTTAAAACCTTGAATTTCTAATTTTTCTAAAAACATACTAGCTCGATCTGAATTATGGTTACAGTATAGCTAAACGCCTAAAAAAGTAAAAGCATAAAAAAAGACGCCCGAGCGAGCGTCTGATATTTTAAATGTTCATGATGAGGGCATAATATTTGGGCCTTATTGCCAGGCATAAAGAAAGACGGAGTAGATTTCGGCATATAGCGCGAAAGCGAAGATGATCATTAGTAGACCATCAGCGATATCTAGAGCACGACTTCTTTTTTCTGCTGGAGTTTTTTGTGGTAATGTCGACTGAGCGACAGTTTCCAAAGTACCAATATTGTTCGTATCCATATTTTTATTTTCACATCTTCTATTTTGGAAGATGGTTAGCTTGCTTGAGTTACTCAAACAAATTTATTAGAGAGCTAGTCAATCATCAATCAATCCCCTCTTTGATGATAAATTAATGGTTGACTGGTTATGTAGTTGTCAAAGGTCAGTCTTGATCTTGTTGCCTCCTTCAGCTGGCGCGATATTAAACTTGGCGCGAGCAATCAAATAAAAAAGCAATCGAGATTTGTTTATACCCATAGCGAAGATAAACAGTTCTCGATTGCTTTCCAAATGATCTTTGTTTATTTTTGTTTTCGCCCTTTTTTATTTTGTGGGGTCTCAAATCTTATATAACCAGTATAGCAAAGATTTTTGCATTTGTCAAGAGCTAAACCCCTTATTTTTTGACTATTTGAGGATTTTTTTGACTTCTAGAGCGAGCTCGCTAGGCGTCAAGCTAGACTTCACAAAATAACCACTCGCACCCTCAGCCATCCCCTTCTCAATCTCCGATCCTTGACCGAGATTAGAAAAAATATAGACGACTAGCTTGCTAGTTTTGGGATCCGCCCGTAGTGCCTGCAAGACTTGATAGCCATCCATGCGAGGCATAACTAGATCGAGCAAAACGAGATCTGGTTGAGACTCTTTGATGGCAGCGAGCCCTGCCTGACCATCACTAGCTGTGATGACTTGATAGCCTTCAGTTTCAAATTTTAATTTGTACATTTCTAGTAGTGATGACTCGTCTTCTACGATACAAATTTTTTTCATAAAATTAATTATTCTCGTCAGTTAGACCAAGCTTCTTAGCTAGCTCTGCTGGAGTGAACTGTGCTTTGACAAAAAAGTCATTGGCGCCGAGATCCAAAACCTTGCGGACCTGGGCTTCTTGACTGAGATTAGAGAGGACGCAGACTCGGAACTTGTCACGAGCTTGGAAGTCCTTGAGTTTTTCCAAAACTTCAAAACCGTCCATCACTGGCATCATGAGATCGAGCAACAGTAAGTCCGGCTTATTCATTTCTAGATAGATTAAGCCTTCGGCACCGTTAGCCGAGACAGTGACGTCATGACCAAGTAATTCAAATTGCACTTTGTACATGTCAGCGATCATTTTTTCATCTTCAATAATGAGTATTTTCATACAGTCGTAGAATATTAAATGAGATAAACTCCCCTATTTAGCTATAGGTAAAGTAAAGTAAAATTGAGAACCATTGTCAATGCCGGCACTCTCGGCCCAGATACGTCCTTTGTGTGCTTCGATCATCATCTTGCCAACATAGAGACCGAGGCCGGTACCTTCGGTATGCAGAAGGCTAACATGTTCACCACGAGAAAACTTTTTGAACAGATTAACTAAGTCATCGTGAGAAATACCCAGACCAGTGTCTACTGAGCTAAACAAAATTTGATCGCCATCTAGCTTGAGATTGACTTCAATCGAGCCTTTGGGCGTGTATTTGATAGCATTATCAATGATATTGATAGCAACTTGACGGATCTTGCCTTTATCAATGTTAACGGCGGGGAGTTTTTCAGCTGGTGTTTGCCAGATTAGTTTGAGGCCTTTGTTGGCCGCTGGAACAGTTAATTCTTCAACGACACTGGAGATAATGTCTTCGAGCTGACAGGCCTCAAAATTAAATTGCAATTTGCCGGATTCGATACGACTGATGTTAAGTAAGTCTTCGACGAGCGCGATCAGGCGTTCATTGGAATCATAGATTTTTTTAATATTTTCATTAATAGCTGGGGTCATGGCGCCAAAAGAGCCTTCCAGCATCATCGAGCCGTAGCCTTTGATAACAGTCAGCGGGGTGCGGAGTTGATGCGAAGCGATGGAGATAAACTCAGACTTGGCTCTGTCCAAATTTTTTAATTCTTCGTTAGCGGCGCGGAGATCCTTGGTTGCCTTATCAATTTCGTCACTGAGTTTGAGGTTAAACTGTTTGGTTTCTTCGTAGAGGAAGGCGTTTTCTAGAGCGATGGCGACTTGAGCGGAGATGACATGCAAGAGATCAAAGTCTTCATTATTGTAAATATCGCCTGATAATTTTGGTCCAAAACAAATAAGTCCGATCAACTTGTCTTTGATGAGGAGTGGGACAATGACCTCGATACCTGCCACTGCAAAATCCTTAATGAAGGCTAGGTTTTTGAGTGGACCGGATTTTAATTCTTCGATCGAGACTGCTTTACTAAAGATAAAATAATTATTAAAAATGTTTTTGCTTGCTCGGATCTTGAATTGGTTTTTGAGAGAGAGGCCTTTGTTAAAATCTAGGACATAATTGTTTTTCTCTGGCACGTGTTGCCAAAAAGAAATTGACTTGGAATGAAGTGCATCAACAAGAGAATCAGTAACTGATTGATAGATACGTTTTGTTTCGAGAGTTGCTGAGAGCGCAGTAGTTAACTCACGAATAACAAATTTGGAATCATAGAGCGAGGTAAAGAGATAGCGATTAGCAAAGCGACTGAACTTTTCTTTGAGCACAGGAAAGAGAGAGGCAGCAATGACTAACATCACGACCTCTGGCCAATACAAGGCAGTTGGTAAATACAGCTCGACTAAATAACGCAGTGTGAATACTGGGATGACGGTGGCGAATAACGAACTAAGGAAGACCGTGGACTGGCGGAAGACAAGGCGGATGTCCATGAGTCTAGTGTTAATTATCGCGTAGGCCAATATTAAAACGAAAAACAAACCAGCTAAGTATGCAAAAGGATATATTCCAAAACCGTATGCAGGTAAATATGCCAAAGAACCTATTGAAAATAGTGATAAGAAATCATAAAGAATATATTTGGTTTGCTTTTTTTTCAACAAAGAGTCTATAGATCTATAAAATTTATACATTTTAGTGAACCAAATCACAACATATGTAAAGAAATAAACAACAAAAAGATGATGAAAAAATTGTGCCTTAGTGTGAGTACCCCATTTATAAGTAAATACATCTTTTACAAAATAATCGGTTCTACTTAAAAATAGGAATGAAAGAGATAGTATGTATGCTATCACCAATAAAGTATCGTTTCTTTTGTTAACATATGCCAAATAAAAATGGTACATGAAAGCCGGAACAAAAACCACGCCAGCATAAACCATTCTATCCCAAAAAATCACGCTTTCTATGTTATTTTTCTGATAAAACATCATGAATGTAGCAAATAACCAAACTGTTACAGCTAGGGCATGAAGTGCAAATGTGAAATTTACTTTGGATTTTGTATTTTTCAAGAATACAAAAATACCAATCAAAAAAACCATTATTGAGCCTATACCTGGAATCACTGTTTCTAAATTCATATTTTTTTATTTTATCACATTTTTTGAACATTAAAAAAGACGGTTACATGAACCGTCTTTATTGTACAAATCTTTATCTAGCAAAAACCGATGGAAGCATTTTGTGAAAAGATTTTACTTCTTTAGTAAAGCACCTTGGTTTACCAAGACCAAATTTTCCGTTAAAAAGATCCCCTATTAATTTAATGTTTTCTTCTGAAACAATAAACCAATTGGCAGTTTTTATCTCTTGAACGCTTTGATTAGCCTTGAGACAATGAGCAATAACTAATGCCTCTGCGAAACAGCCGAATATTACGCCCTTTGACAATCTCAACATTTTATAAGATAAAGGACCACCTACATATTTAAGATCCTTAGAATAAGGATCGCCGGCATGGAGAAGTATCACCCTATCTTTACAGTGATTATATTCTTCCTCGCTAAGATTTTTTGGCTCTGCCACATCAATTATCATTAGCCTTTCATCCGACTTTCTGATTTTATCAATTATACCTGGATCTAGAGAAGAGCTATCAGAATGTGTGCAGGCTATTACAGAAGTCACGGTGCCAAGATCCTCAAAGGCCATACATGTTTCTATTCCGATATTATCACGGACAGAATCAAGTCTAGCTTTATCAGAACCCAAACCAACTACCAGATAACCAAGACTCTTTAGATGTTTAGCCATCATGTTACCTAAAAATCCAGACGGACCCAAAACGGCTATACGAGACTTTTCTTGTATCTTAGACATTTGAAAAGCTCTTAGAGTATCGTTTTGCAAGGAAACACCAGTACCGTTATCACCTATCGTAAAAACTATACTTGGGAATTCTAGTTTCAACTGCTCCATTTTCTCTGCAGAAAACAACCTCTTTGTCGTAGCTGCAAACAAAACAACTCTAACACCTTTACGCTCAGCCCATTCAACAGCTGAAATAAATTGAGCCTGCGCCTTTTTACGTCCTTTGACAGTAAAAATATCAGCAGCAGTTGAATTAATCACCCTAACTCTGCCGGAAATATTACCAAACCAAAAACGATTAGCATTAAAGTGTCCGCACTTTGCATTTATGTAGCCAACATAACGTCTTCTATCTATATCATCTCTTAGATTAGAAATAAACACTACGTCAACTACATTTGGTTTTTTTGTAATAATTCTCAAAAATGTACGCCAGTCAAGAAGAGCAATAATAGCTCTCCATATTAGTGATAGCATAAAAACCTCCGCACTTGTTTGTAAATGAACTTTTAATTTAATGACTATATTATATCATATTTCTATAATATTGTCAATTATAGCTACTTGGTGTTTTTTGTTTAAAGTTAGCTAATATTTTTGGATAATTCTGTGTTCTTTGACTTTGACTATTCTTTCTTTTAGACTACTAGCACTTTAGTTCATTATAAAAAATAAAGGAGTTTGACAATGAAGCCCAAAAACAAGCTACTGACTGTAGCTAATTTCATTACCGTAACAGGCATAATCGCCGTAGGCGTGGCTTGCTACCACTTGATAAACCAATCTTGGTGGCCTTGGTTTTTTATCAGCTTTACTTGGGTGGGGCTGAGTGATCTGCTAGATGGCTATATCGCTCGCAAAACTGATGAGATATCTGATTTGGGAGAGTTTCTTGATCCGGCTCGTGACAAGCTAGCTATTTTAGTTCTAATTTGTATCAGCTGGCCGATGACCTTGATAGTAATACTCTTGGAATTAATTTCTATTTACTATTCCAAAAAAGCTAGAAAAATATCTGACTATCATATCATCACAAACACTAGCAAGGTCATGACTACCTGTCAGTTTATCATTATCAATTTGATTGGACTTGGCTATCTACTAGGCTGGTCAGCACTCACAATACAGATGATGTTTGTAACAATTTATGTTACATCTATCTGCAGGGCGCTTAGTTATTATCGTTATTGCCAGACTTCTGCTATTTAAAAAAAGCCGCTTCTAGGAAGCGGCTTTTATTATTTCTTACTAACAGCTCTAATGGTGTCGAGCAGCTCGTGGACATCAAAGGGTTTTTCGATCAAGCCTTTCACAACCGGAAGCTTGTGGAAGTTACCGTGTTCAGCTTGGAAATTTTTGTCTTTGATTGGCATGGCGCTGACAATGATGACTGGCACAGTCTTGAGATCGTCATCAGAACTCATAAAATTGCAAATATCAAAACCACTAACCTCAGGCATAGTGAGATCGACGAGCGCTACATCGTAGTGCTCAGCTTTGAGTTTTTTTAAACCTTCTTTACCAGATAGAGAGAAATCAACTTGAAAGCTCTTGTCCATCGACAAGACGCTTTTGATTAGAGCATTGATATTGATATCATTGTCAATCACTAAAATTTTCATATATTTGTATGCAACCGACTAGGTTACATGATTTTCTTAACTTTTACTCGGCCTTGTTCATCTCGATCAGTTTGAGCTAGGGAGCGTTCACGCTCATCCTTGGGACATGCTTCTATTTTATCATTTCTCAGTTGATTAGCCAAGCCAGAAAGACTAGTCGTCAAAGTCACATCGTCAGTGTTCACCATTTTTAATTCATCAATATAGCCAAAAACTTTGGTCAGCTCACCAGCATAATGCTCGGCTTCACTATCAGAAACTTGGAGCCTAGCTAATTTGGCAATGTGCTCAATTTTATTTTTGTCCATATGATTAAGAAAGCAATTTGATTAATTCGTCTTCAGTGATAATTTTAACACCTAGATCTTTGGCCTTAGTTAGCTTAGAACCAGCCTTCTCCCCCGCTACCAGATAGCTGGTGTTTTTACTCACTGACTCAGAGATATCGGCGCCAAGTTCGCGTAGCTTAGCCTTGGCTTCATCTCGCCCTAGAGCAGAGAGTGTGCCAGTCAAGACAAAACTAAGTCCAGATAATTTACCGCTACCCTTTGACTGACTAATGATTAGCTCGAGCTTAGCAGTTTGCAATTTATTTAACAACTTAATACTACTTTGATCATGAAAATATTCATAGACACTCTCAGCCACAATCGGACCAACATCTTCCCACTGCTGTATAGTCTCTAAGTCTAGGCCACTGATCCAAGTAACAAAGCCTTCGAGATTTAGAGCCGTAGCTTTGGACTTTTGCTGAGCGAGACTGAAGTAGTGACTGATCGTGATAGCTGTTTCCTCGCCAATATGCCGGATGCCGAGAGCGTAAATAAACTTAGACAAAGCTAGACTGCGGCGACGAGCAATGGCCTCGAGGAGATTATCAGCCGCCCGATCAGCAAAGCCCTCTAACTCCAAGAGATCATTTTTGGACAGACTGTAGAAGTCAGCTGGATCCTTGACTAGACCAGCGGCGTAGAGCTGTTCAATAATTTTTGGACCTAATCCATCGATATCTGCGGCATTTTTACTTGCCCAGTGCATAAGGCGACGGATATTAGTCGCGTAGCAATCTTTGTTAACGCAGCGCAGAGCCACTTCGTCAGCTGACTGATCAATGTCAGAACCGCAAACCGGACAATGTTTAGGTGGCGTGATAGTTTTTTCTTGACCGCTGCGCAGATTGACTAACACTTCAATCACCTTGGGAATGACATCACCGGCGCGCTCAATAATCACAGTGTCGCCGATTTTCAAACCGAGCCGCTTGATCTCGTCGTAGTTATGCAGCGTAGAATGACTAACAGTCACACCGCCAATAGCGACTGGGTCGAGCACTGCTCGTGGTGTGAGAGCGCCAGTACGCCCGACTTGCCAATCAACCGACCTGACGACAGTAGTCGCCTGCTCGGCGGCAAATTTGTAAGCTAGTAGATAGCGCGGACCCTTACCGATGACGCCGAGAGTTGGCCAGAGCGAGAGACGATCAACCACCGCCACCATACCGTCACAGTCAAAACCGACTTCTGATTTGTGATCTTGGTAGTGGTGATGGAATTTGATTAAGTCTTCGAGTTTAGGGCAGACTTGATTGTGTTTCAAAATTTTAAAGCCGAGCAGTGCGGCTAATTGATGTTCTTGATGGTGATATTCTAGGCCAAAATCAGTGATGATGTCATAGGCATAAAATTGCAAACGACGCTCACGAGTGATACTTGGGTCAAGCTGACGAATGGAGCCGGCAGCGGCATTGCGAGGATTAGCTAGTGTAGCTTTACCTGCCTTAGCGTAGGCCTCATTGAGAGCAGCGAAGTCAGCATGATTGATAACAGCCTCACCGCGAACCTCAATCTCGCCATTAGTGATAAGCTCGCGACAGTTAGCACTTTGAGCCTTGGTCAAACCCAGTTGGAGTAATTCAGCTTCAGTTGGTAGGCGCAAGCGCAAAGGAATGCTATCGAGAGTTTTGAGGTTACCCGTAACATTTTCACCGACGGCACCATCACCACGAGTAGCAGCTTGGACAAAGAGACCTTGTTTGTAAATCAAGCTCATGGCGAGGCCGTCCATTTTCATTTCAGCGAAGTAGCATAGCTGTGACCGCTCGCTCGGTGACAGGAGCTTAAGCAGACGATCCTGCCAGTCACGCAAGTCTTGCTCGGAGAAGGCGTCATAAATAGAGAGCATAGGCCTGCGATGCTCAACTTTTTCAAATTTGGCAAGCGCCTGACCATTGACTCGCTGAGTTGGCGAATCAGCGCTAACTAGAGCCGGAAAAGATCGCTCTAAGGCTTCTAATTCGTTTTTTAAGCTGTCGAGCGCAGCATCAGAAATCTCTGGAGCGTCAAGGACGTGATAGAGATAATTATGCCGATTGATTTCCTCGCGTAATTTAATAATTCTGATTTTGGCGTCTGATTCATTCATAAAAGACTGAGTGATTAACTGAGCTTATTATAGGGATAATTGAGAAAATAGCAAAACTGCTGACTAATCACAAAGACCAGCGCAGCCATCGTCATCACCAGAAGACTTGCCAGCACAATCCGGCAAGCAAAAATTAAGATAGAGCTCACGACTGGTATTAGCCTGATTACCACGAGCATTGAGAGCGATAATTTGCGAACCAGGATAATTGGTAGCTTTGACCCAGTACTTAGGCTGAGTTTCGCCAGCTAATAGTCCGGTTAAACTATAATTAGCCGGATCACCGGGACAAAAGGGCGTTACCTTAGTAAGCAAACTAAGTGTCACCGGAATAGCCAAGTGACAATTACCATCATCAAGAATATTATCGCCATAAAGCTTGTAGAGATTGAGGGCTTGTTCGGCACCAGACTCAGCAGCATAAAAAGCCTTGGCACTCGCTCCTTGCGCGCGACGAGCCATGAGACCATTCATAATAATATCAATACCAATCATAGCCACAACAAAGATACCAAAGAGCAAAAAGACACTGGTTAAAATGGCGGAAGCACGAGGCTGGGACATATTTAGAATTGTTCACCGTTGCGAGCGGTAATAAAATTAGTAAATTCCATTTCTGGCGGTTGCCAAATGAAGCTACGAAGCTTGATATAGTAACTCAGCGTAGCTGGACGATGACGATCAGCCGAGCTGAGATTACTAAAGTTAGTAGCGCTAGCTGTAAACTTCAAAACCTCAATGTCTTGTGGAGTGATGTAGGCTTCGCGAACATTGGCAAGTAGACCACAAGTGACGGCGCTACCACCATGAGCACATCGAGAGACTTTGAGTCGCTTGATATTGCTAGCTGAAGCATCGACACGCAAAGCAATAGCCACGCACTCGCTGTTAGCATTTTCAAAAAAAATCACTGGTAGCGCTGGGGTAATACTAGTACTACCGACACTATAGACTTGATTGGGCCCGACGACATTAGCTGAGTCAAAGAGATTATAAAAACTTTTACAATTATCCGTGTAGTTGATTTTGGCAGTCCGTAACTCTCGACTAATTAACTGAAAAATGAACTCAGAATGATCTTGGATACCTTGGTTTTGAGCGGCTTTACGATTGTAATTGATGACTTTCATAAAAGACTCAAGGGCAATCAAAATCACAACACTAAAAATAGCAATACCGATCAGTAGCTCGATCATCGTAAAGGCCTTGCGACCTTGCTGTTTAATAGCGCCAACTGTAATCATATAAATCAGTATCTAAATGAAAAAATTTATCTTGACCACGATCCGACCAATGCACCCAAGATTCTAAATGCAGATAATCATCACTAAAATCAAGCGGCGTATTGTTTGGATCGCGATATTCACTAACTAGTAAGCGACTAAAGCCAGTATCAAACTGTGTAGCGGTCGGAGCGGTACTGAGATAACGGTTGATAATGTTAGTCGCATCAGTTTCGTCACGATAGAGTCTCGCGGCTGGTAATTTGAGACAGTCTTTGATAATACCTAGACAGGCTGGATTGAGATTCAAAACATTGCCGGTAGAAGTATCGACAGCAGTAAACTTTTTGTAGAATTGTGTAATCGAAGAGCGATTAGAGTCGTCACTGGTAATGCGTGGATCGAGGCCAAAGATAAAGAGGTTGCCGTTTTTTTGTTGAACAGGATCGATTGGGTTGGTGCCACCGTAGTCCACACTGATGCTGCGGGCAAAATAATTATTGGCAACCGGATAAGTAACTGGCGTCATCCAGTTATCGTCACGGACAAAGCGCGCGAGCTCCAAGCCTTCTTGAGCGAGGTTATTGGCAATCAGGACGTTTTTGTTATTGTAATAAAGGACAATGGCTTTCTGAACCAGACCGACAACACTAATAAAACCAACAGTAACCATGCTAACCACGACCATGATTTCAATCAAGCTAAAGGCCGGTAGCGAATGGTAACTAGGCTTGTTCATATTATTTAGTCACATCGATTAAACCAAAGAAGTTAAGGGTGATCTCTTTGGTGGAGAGATTGATATTGTCTTCTAGAGTGATGTAAGCCTCGTCAAATTGATTAAGACCAGCGTCAAAGGCTAGAGAGCTACTAGGAGTTGGTGGGAAATAAACAGCCGATAGCTCCGAGACGCCACTCGGACCAACAGCACCCTTTTTATAACGCAAGGTCTTGATATTGACACTAGCTGGCAATTTGACGGTGCGCCAAATAGCATCAGCAGCGTCATAAAAACCATTAAAATTACGATCGACAAAGATACGGTATTGATTAGCACCGGTAGTAAAATTAACACCCCAGACATTCCAACTCGGGTCAGTAGAGTACTGACGAGCAGAAGCAGCGTAGCTTTCGGCTAAGCGGATATCAGCAGCTAGTTGATAGGCGCCAAAGATAATGGCGTTACGACTATTAGAACGCTTATAATTAACTGTAGAGAGCGTTAAGATAACCACAATAATGCTAAGGCTAACTAGCACTTCTAGCAAAGTAAAGGCAGGTCGATGAGTAGAGCGATAAATCATAACTTAGTTATTGGGTCTGACTTCTTGATACTGAGTGCCTCGAGCACAAATTTGTTTAGGACTGCTAATACGCCAAGCACTCTTGGAAGGTCCACAAGGATCACTAGGTTCAGCATTGGGACAATTAACATCACTAGCGCAGATCAGACCGTCATTATCACCACCCTGACAAGTCTCACGTAGCTGACAAGCTTGGCCAGCACAATCACTACTATCAATACAAGGATTATTAACATTTGGCCCAGCAATACAAACTTGATCACGACCAACAGCACGGACACGATAAGTAATAAACTCAGAAGCTTTTAAACGAGAATAGAGGTCGTTTGTATCACCAAGATTATCAGTGATGACATGACGCCACTGGGAAGGATTAGTCGCCACCGGAGCAGTGATATTTGGTAAGGCTACAAAATCTAACTCAGAACAAGTACCGTCAGTTCTAGTAGCGCAGTACTCAATGTTGTAATTTTCGATTAGACCAGCATTAAAAGTATAATAAGCAGTCCAACTCAGATCAACAAAGATTTGACCATCAGCGCCTGAAACAGGTGCCTGACAAATACCACTGACATTTAGATCATTAATACCGATCGGACTAACGGTGTATTGCTGATTAGCCGCTGAAGCCATAGCGCCGAGAGTGTTCTTGGCACGGATACGGTAGATATAAGTAGCAAATTCGACGATATTATTATCATCAGAGTAACTATCCGTAGAACGACCATTGACAGTGTCGATGCTAGCGAGACTAGTTAATTGATTACAAGAACCAAGTCCTGGGCAAGTGTCGTCAAAATTTTTGGTACAGCGACGAGTGTTATCACCTGAACAGACATAATCTTGGCGCAGGATTTCATAAGCTGTAGCACCATAGACTGGAGTCCAAGTAATATCAATACTCTCACTATCTCGCCCTGGAGTCGGTCCAATAGAGTTAATAGCCGGCTGATCGGGTCGAGCACTGACTTTATAATTAGCAGTACTACAGACATCAGAGCCGGCGCTACCACCAGTTAAACAATTAACATTAAACCAGCCAATGCCACTCTTGTCACCGTAACCATTCCAGCCCCAGCCAGTCAGATCACCCCAGTCACTTTGACTGATGTTACCATTGCCAGCGACCACTGAGACACCCGGATTATTAGCGTTAGCACTGAGCTCCAGCCAGCCATAACTAGGATCAGTACCATTTTTGAGAGCGAGTAACTTGGCCCAACCTTCGATCTTGTTAGTAGCACGATTGTAGCAAGCACTACAGTTGCCACAAGGACGAGGGGCGGCCGGACAATCAGTATCAGAACCATTATCAAAGCTGAGCCAGCCAAAATTATTACTCCAAGCATGACCCTGAAGCTTAAAGATATTGGCAGGACTCTCAGTATCAGAAACGGAGACGATATAAGAAGTCGTACCGCAGAGACCAGTGTCACGACAATTAAAACTAAACCAGCCTACAGTATCAGCCCAGGCCCAACCACGTAGTGGTGAGAGATTTGGATCATCACTATCCGCCCAAGCATCTCGAGTAGGCAAAATCACGGCATAATAAGCGAAAAAGCCTATTAAGGTTAATAGGCTAATCGTCAGAGTAGTTTTGAGTAAGCGCTTAGACATAATGTCGTGGCGGAAGCAAAGTAAAGACTTTAATTATTTTTGTTCGGAGCTAGGAGTTGGAGAGTTTTGAGCCTGAGAAGCTTGGATTTGCTGATTGAGGAAATTTTCGATATTAGTCAGACGTTGCATGTTGCTAGCTGACATAGATTGGAGTTGCTGAAGCTTATCAGTGTAATAGAAATTAATCAGGACTATAAAAGCCACTAGGCCGGCAACTAGAATCAGAATGCTACCAGTTTTGATCATTTCTTTGGACTTGTCTTTATCGAGGTTTTTGAGACTGCTAATCATAAAATTATTGTTTTAAATTTGTTTTATCATCGACTGGGGCAAGAAACTTCTCAATCGCGCTAATCCTCTCCCCTGCTTGTACTTGAGCTAGTTCTGCCTGACGGAGCGTGGAACAAAGATTCCAATAGACTAGACCAAAGAAACCAAGGCAAGCGCCGCCGATCACTAAAAATAAAATGTTCCAAAAATTATACTTCATAAATAATAATTAATTTACTGACAGCCACCAGCTTGATTGGCGCAACAAGCTGCGAAATCATTACCAGCACAGTTAGCGGCAGCAACCACTCTAGTACAAATAATAGCACCGTTAATGAGGAATAATTGCAAATTGTTATTAACACCGATATTGACACACAGACCATTGCCGGCATTATTGGTTAGGCCGCTACGATAGTCATTGGCACCGAAGCCAAATTGCAAGCGACCGTTGAGACGAAGGAAGGCATTAGCTGTGCCAGCAGCGGGATCAAACTGGCCATAGAGCAAAGACTCATATTGATTATCATCGGTGTTACTGATGACGAATTTGTTATCACCACTGATAGCAGTCTTGCCAGCCTCATAACCAATAAAGATATTGCCATCACCAGAGCTATTGGTCGAACCTGCCGAAGTACCGATATAGGTGTTCTGTTGACCGGCATTGGTGCGACCAGCATTGAAACCGATAGCGACGTTACTGCCACCAGAAGCAGCGCCACTTGCCAGAGATTCAAAACCAATAGCGACGTTGTTGGAGCCAGCGCCATTTTGTAGAGCGCGAGCGCCTAGGGCAACGTTGTACTGAGAGACGCCACTGAGATTGTGCATGGACTGAGCGCCAATGGCGGTATTGGCTCCCCAACCACTGGTAGGGTCAAGGTTTTTGAGAGCCTCAAAGCCGATGGCCGTATTGAGCTGAGAGTAAGGCTGATCATCATTGATAGCAAAACTAGAGCCAGCATTTTCGCCGAGGAAGGTGTTGCTAAACCAGAAGCTGTTAGCGAGCTGAACATCGTTAACCCAATCATTCCAACCACTGTTATGTAAAAATAATTTACCACTGAGCTTAAATATACCAGAACCATCGATCGGAGCGCTGGTATAAGTATCCATCAAACCACCACCGATACTAAAATGACCAGTTTCAGTCACAGCTAGGTTACGACTGCGAAGAGAGAAAGAAACATTACTACTGGTGATAGACCATGGTCGGTCAACTTCAAATTGATCGTTATTATTAACCTTGGTGACCATGCGATACTCGCCAGTGGCAATATTCATAACTTCAGTACCGACAGCGAGATCATGAGTAAACCAACAAACATAACCGCCACTATTTTCATTGACCACAACACTGGAACTATAAATATCAATACGACAAATATCATTGGGAAAGACATACCAAGAACTTTGAACTTGTAGATTATCTAGAGGATGGCCGGTACCGATACCCAAACGACTGTTAGTATTATCCCAAAAGAAATTATTATTATTTTCAGCTAAGGCGCTTGCTCCCTGGAAAATAACCGAGCCAGCAGTAAAGCCACTGAGAGTTAGATTATTGGTAAAGATATTGCGCCACTGCAGACTAGCGCTACCGAGATCAAAAGTATTATTAGTATTAGGATAAATATTGCCACGACTAATGATAGCGGCGGCGCTGTTATTGCTATTGCCGATAGTTAAACGACTAGTAGCTTTGTCATAAACAAAAGTACTGTCATAGTCCAGAGTGCCACTAGGAGAACCAAAGACAAGAGCGGAATTAGGAATGCCGAGATTAAGTCCACCCGGCGTAGTATTGATAGTAGTAGCATAGAGGTTAGCCCAGCGACGAGTAGCGCTACCGAGATTAAAGGTATTATCAGTATTTGGGCCAGTGTGACCGTTGATCTGTAGCTTGAAGTCGGCTGGAGAGCTAACACCGATACCGATATTGCCGTTATTGTTAAAGAGATTGGTGCTGTTTTGCCAAGCGCTGCCGTCATAGTAGAGAGTAGCACCAGCACCAGAGCCAGCAGCGAGGTTAGCAGCGCCACAAATTGGTCCTGAAGCATTAAAGCCAGTGACTACTGGAGTGCCACCAGAACAAGTGGCGACAGCTGGGAGACGAGCCCAAGGCACAGTGCCGAGATTCATAACACCAGCATCACTGAAAGCTACTTGATTAGCACCATCCTTCCAAAGACGTAATTCGTCACTAGTGCGATCATGGTAAATACCCCAATGGCTGCCGGCAGCAGCAGTGCTCTGTAAGTCAATCTCAGCATTAGCGCCAGAGCTTTGGTAAACATGGATACGACTATTGGGACTAGCAGTACCGATACCCAAATTATTGGCAGCGTCATCCCAAAAGAGATTGGCATTATCTTGAGCTACGCCAGTTGCTCCTTGAAAATAAAGAGAGCCGGCAGTGAAGCCAGGGTTAAAGTTACCAGTGAAGTTGATATTGGTGGCATAGAGATTGGCCCAGCGTTTGCTGGCGCTACCGAGATTAAAGGTATTATCAGTATTTGGTCCAGTATGACCGTTGATCTGTAATTTGAAATCAGTTGGTGAGCTGACACCGATGCCGATATTGCCGTTATTGTTAAAGAGATTGGCGCTGTTTTGCCAAGCACTACCATCCCAATACCAAGTCGCACCAGCGGCGGAGCCAGCAGGCATACCCGCTGAACTCCAACTGAGGTTCATAGTATTACCAGAAACACCACTGACTACTAGAGCTTGGCCGGTAGAGCCAAGGGTATTGGGCATTACCCAATCTCTGATAGCATTTGAACCACTGCTATTAATGCGAAAGTTGAGAATATTATTCTGACCAGTATCGCGAATGGAGAAGTTATTAGCGCCGGTAGTGTTGCTAAGTAATAAAAAGCCGTTTTTTTCTTGGCCAGTAGTGCCGACATTGATAGGTTCGTCTTTGTTGCCCGCAGGTGGAGTAGCAGTTGGACCAGTCCAAGTTGCTGCTTGAGCTAAATAGTGGCCAGTAAAAACACCAAGCGACAAAAGTCCCCAGAAGATTAGCTGTTTAGCTGATAAACGCTCCTTCATAAAAAATTATTTAGTTAAATCTTCGATGGCTGCCTGGCGTGGATTACTGAGATACATCAACTCGGAAGTAGTTAATCGCCTACTGGCAGCTTCGACTTTAATTTTTTCTAAAACTATTTCAACTTGCTTAGAAATTTGCTCTTCGGTAGGAGCGACTTTGACAGGGTCACTAGAAGTAGGACTACTGTTAGTAGGAGTTTGGTTATTGTCAGAAGGACTAGTAGCGACAGGAAGACTCGGATTAACAAAAGAAGAAAGTGGCTGACTATTAAACTTGAGATACCAGTAAATACCAGCGCTGAGCACTATAAGAGCAAGAAGTAAAATAACAATAAGTAACTTTTGAGCCATAGCTTTGTTGTCTACAATTATAGCATGAAGCGATTATCACGCCAAGAGAGTTTCAAGCTTTAATTACGAACACAGTGATCATTTAGACAGGTGCTATCGTCTGGACAAGTGATAATTTCAGCACAAATCCCTCCACAGCCGTCGGAACCATTTTCACAAGACAGAACGCAGTCAGGAATGCAGGTCGACTCAGTTTCAGCGCTCACAGAATTAGGCCCTGGACCCCAATCCCCTGTTCGACTAGCGAGGCAAAAGTTTAAAGTGTAGTCCAAACCATCAGCATGACGTAAATATTGATAAGTAGCTGTCTCTGGACAATCACCATCGACTGGCTGGGGGTTAGACGGGATGCTCGCTAAAAAAATATTAGAGCCAGAGCTAAGCGGCTGACCAGTAACTAGTGCAACGGGATAATTTTTATTTAATTGATAATACTCAAAGAGCGCTGCTCGTATCGAACTAATGTCGCTAACTCGCTTGGTATCACGATTAATACGACGAATGCCACTGGAGACAACCATAGTAGTAGAAATCAACAGTGCAATAATAGCTAGAGCTGTGAGCATTTCTAGTAGCGTAAAGCCTGTGGGAGTTCGGCGCATAATATTGGAGTTGCTTGCGCTAAATAATCTTAGTTAATACCGTTTGGCGTAGCGACATGGACGCCAGCTGAGAGTTCAGCAGTATCAGAAGCTAAGCAAAAAGTTAGCTGATAAGAGCTGAAGTTTGGCTCTGTTCCCATGGCCATGTAGCTATACTCCGGCCAAGACTGACAAGACTCTTCAACTGGTGTGGGATTACTCGGAACTTTATTTAGATAGATTTGATTGCCAGCAGCGAGTGGGCTACTAGCTGTAATAGTAGCCGGATAAGCACCGAGATCACGATGATAGGCAGCTAGAGCTGATTGTATTTGTGTGATATTGAGCACACGACGACTATCACGAGCTGAGGCGCGTAGATGGCCGTAAGTCGCAATGGAAATCGCAATTAGTATAGTAATAATAGTAGCGACGGTAATAACTTCAATCAGGGTAAAAGCTGGTCGCCGAAAGATAAGCATAATTAAAATTAATGTAGTCCGGAGCTACCAGCACTACCACAAGGTACGCCAGGAGCAACGATACCACCGCCACCACAAACCGGAGCTGGACCAGGATCAGTATAATCCCAAACAAAAGAATAAGAAGCTTTACCACACTCAGCAATAGCACTCAGATTTTTATCACCAGTCCCAGTTTTGTAACCGAGACGAGCAAGACCGGTACAAGTCACTGTTGGTGAATAACCCGGACCAGCACAAGTCATAGTCGTGCCAGCGCTACCGCAAGGCGCACAAGTACTGCCACCAAAGACAATGCATTGACCAGCTTCACAAGTACCAAAGATAGTAGATAAGTTACTTTGAGCGATGACCGTATTAGTCACCGCCTCTGAACAATAAGCAGCTCGTCCAGCCTCACTGTAAACTGTTTGGCGACGCAACAAAGAAGAAGTCGTAACAAACAAAGTAGTAACAGCCAAAGAAACAATAGATATCACTACTAGGGTGACGATGGAGATCATAGCTGCTTGGTCACTGGCTAGGCGATGATGACGAGTTATAGACATATTATTTGGTCAAATAATTTTGATAAAAAACTTTTTGTTGGTATTGATTGTCGCCACTAGCCTCAATCTTGATATCAATCTGATTACCGACGGTATTGGCTCGGAAAGATGCGACGCTAAAGTTGATGTCACTGCTAGTAATGCCATAAGTCGAACCACCTCGTAGAGCCTGAAATAAACCGGCGGCAGTATAATAATTAATTCTAGCATAATCACGACCCATTAAACAGACACGGTCAGCTACTGAGCTAGAACAAAAGAACTTATTAGCACAATCTAGTCCTGGTGTGTCGCCACAAGCTCCAGCTGGCTCAGTTTGCAAAACAGAACGACGAGCTTCATCAACAAAGACAGTGGTAGCATAATTGAGATCAGCGATAATATTCTGTTCATCCAAAATACGATCTTGGGCACTGAGAACTTGCAGATAAAGCTTGGTGATAGCCAAAGAGACAACAGCAAAGAGAGCGACAGTCACAACTAACTCTAGCAGTGTGAGGCCCTTGGGTAGCTGACGATGATGGAATCGATTAAAAGACATATTACTGAGCATCGTTGAGACGAGTATTACGATAATAAGTATAGGTCTTGCCACGATAGACTAGAGTTACAGTTGAAGATAACTCAACAAAGTAACGCTCTGGCAGACCGTAACGAACCGGCGTAGCACTGATTACACGGTAAAAATCACTAGCCGCGCCAGCACTGTAGCTATAATACTCGTTGCTATCAAAATTTAAACGAGCATCAGGATTTGTAGGATTGCCGTCAACCAAATCCATGCCAGCATTATCACGGTTATACAAGGGAGCGATGGTGATGAAATTTTTTTTGTCACGGTCAATGCGGAAGTAGTGAGTAGCGAGTGGCCCTGGACCAGTAGCAGCAATATCTTGAAAAACATTAACACCGGCGGCAATATTATCACTGCGCATAGCCTTAACCAGAGCAATACCTTCATCAGCCAAGGCATTGGCAGTAAAGTCAGCTTTAGCAAGACCTTCGAGTTGAACAGTCTGACGCAAGAGACTACTAACACCCATAAAAGCGACACTGACCAAAGAGATCAATAGAAGTATTTCTATCAATGAGAAGGCTGAGGCTTGGCTAGTTTTACGCTGAGCAATGTTCATAATTAAAAACCGTTAGTGTCGATCGCTCCACCCGGACCGACAATAATATTGGCTGGAGCATTACGATCAGTAGCAGACCCTTCGGCGCCGGCATTATTAATAATAATAGAAGAGCTGGCATTAGCTAGTCCATTAGCATAGGTTAAATGTGAAGCTTCGTTTAATTTCCAAGACAAATTCAACTCATTGACTGACAGGCCATTGAGGTAGAGTCTCTCAAAGACAATACCTGGGGCAAGCTTAGCAACTTTAAAAACTTCATCATCAGTGTCGGCGATAGCATTGGGCATAAAAAATTGCTTGTTGAAACGTGAGCTACCAATCATGAGGCGGATTTCATCAAGCGAACCTTGCCAAGCACAAACCAAATCTAGACAGCCAGAATCAAGACCTATATTTAAATCTTGAACAAAGTATTTAGTAATGGCGCTGGACATAATAGGTGTAGAGCTAACAACTGGCACTTGATCAGAAGCATCAGCAGCCAGAAAGAGTAGGAGCGAGCTATCGTCACGACCAACAGCGACATGATACCAAGTATCTGCGACAATAGGATCCGGTGAGATAACTGAATAAGTTTGGTCACTCGTGTCACGTAAATCAAAACGGATGCGATCAGACTCGTCTTTGTAGAGAGTGTAGCCAAAATCAGGAGGATCACCGAGATAGATCAGAGTTTTATTAAAAATACCGGTGGTAGTTGATTTGAACCAAAGATCCAAAGAAAAATTATGATCAGACAAATCAAAATCATCAGAGTAAGCAACTGCTAGATAGGACGGATCAGCTGTAAAATCCCAGTAGCCATTGCTGTTAGCAGGTCGACCAGCGCCAGCTTGATTGATTGCCGAATTCCAAACTACTACTTGGTGATTAGTATTAGAGCTGTCAGTAAAAAAAGAACCACTAGGACCGCCAGCTTCTAAATCCTCATTACCATGAACCAAGAGCTTAGTAGGATGATCATAGAGACCATTGCCATTGTAGTCAGCAAAGATAGTGTATTTATTAGTTAGACGACTGAGCTGCAAGCCCCAGCCTCCCACAATCTCGCTATTCATAGTCCGACCAGCTACGCCATAGGCTTGAGCAGTCTCGATAGCACTAGTCACTTTGCCGGCATGATTGATAATTTCACCTCGATTGTTGGTGCCTTTGAAATTAGCGTAACCAATAGTAGAGATCACTACAATAATAGAGAGCACGATGCTGATTTCAATCAAGGTGAAGCCACGAGTCTTCATAACTAAGGTTTGCGATAATCTTGATAGTGCTTAAGGACTTCTAGAGCTTTGTTTAGCTGAGTGTCTTTAGCGGCCTTGAGATCAGCTTCGCTAGTCGTGACTTCCAGATCCGGCTCAATCCCCTCCTTGTTAATAGAGCGACCTTTGGGAGTTAGCCACTTAGCAGCAGTGATCTTGACCGAGCTACCATCGGATAATTCTTCGAGTGTTTGAACTGAACCCTTACCAAAAGTTTTTTTACCGACCAGCACTCCTAGACCATAGTCTTGAAGAGCACCGGCTAGAATCTCGGACGCAGATGCCGAACCTTCGTTAACTAATACCACAGTATGAAAATCTTTGAGACTAGCTGGGCCTTTGGCTGAGTGAGGAATCTGACGATCTTGGCTATATTTCTCAATAACCGCCACATCGGTACCAATCCAACGACCGATCATATTGATAGCCACATCGAGATAACCACCTGGGTTATTCCTTAGATCGATAATTAAATCCTTGCTCTTGCCAGCCAAAACTTCGGTGACAGCTTGATTGAATTCGGCATCGGTGCTTTCGTTAAAATTGCTAATCTTGATAATAGAGACGCCGTCTTTGACTGATACTTTGACGCTCTTAATAGTGATAACTGCACGCTTAACTGTAATCTTCAGAGGATCTTTGGCGCCTTCTCGAACGATGGTTAAGACGACAGTAGTGTCTTCGGGGCCACGAATTTTTTTGACCGCCGCATCGACAGTTAGACCAACGGTGCTCAGACCATCGATTTCAATAATTTTATCACCAGCTCGCAGACCAGCTTTTTCAGCTGGCATTTCCGAGAGCGGAGCAATGATGGTGATAATCTCGTCTTTGAGACCAATTTCAGCACCAATGCCTTCGAACTTGCCAGAAACATCAGACTGGAAAGCTTCGTTTTCTTCGGGATCAAAAAAGACAGTATAGGGATCACCAGCTGAAGCAACTAAGCCACGCAGAGCTCCATAGAACATTTTCTTTTGATCAAGCTGATCATGATCAACATAGGTGTTGGTGAGCATATTCCAGACCTTGGTAAAAAGTGCAGCATCAAAATCCTTGCTAGAGACCTTGATCTTGGGAGCATCTAATTTAACCGCTGAAGCATCAGCCTGGTCAGCATAATAGTTAGAGACACAGAAACCAGCATAAAAAGAGCTACCGGAGAGCAGTAGAGCAAAGATGATCAAAATAATTAATCGGCGAAGCTTGGATTCTTCATCAGACTGAAGTTTGGTAGGCATAATCAGCAAAGTTTATTGATAATTTGGGTATTATAACATAGACAACTAGGGATAGAAAGCAGAAATTACGAAGAGCTCAGAGCTATTGTCTAGAACCAGCCTTGCTGTTATGATAGCAAAGTTAATCAGTTACCCTTATGCTTTATTTTATTATCGTTTTACTAATTATTGCCATTGCGTTGCTACTCAAAATAGCACTGGGCACTAGAGCCAGCCAAGATAGTCGAGAATTGCGAGAACAGCTAGCTTTTGTCCGTGACCAAAATAGCGTTCAAAAAGAGCTACTCGAAATGCTCAATCAGCAAAACCACCAAATGCATCAGACCATTGATGCTAAACTTGCGCAAACCCACCAAGCTAATCAGGAGCAAATGGGTCAAACTCAACGTTTGATTCACAATATGTCAGCGCAATCCCTCGAAACTATAACTAAAGTGACCGCCAAACTAACACAACTAGATGAAACTAATCGTCAGGTAGTTAATTTCTCAAGCCAACTCCAGAACTTACAAGATATTTTGAAAAATCCTAAACAACGCGGTATCTTGGGCGAATATTTTTTGGAGGAGACTTTAAAAAATGTCTTGCCACCCAATAGTTACCAGATGCAGTATAAATTTCAAAATGGCGAGATTGTTGATGCAGTAATCTTTGTCAAAGAACAAATCATTCCAGTAGACTCGAAGTTTTCGCTCGAAAATTATGAACGACTAATGAACAAAACTAATAGTCCAGAGTTACGTGAGAAACTAGCACGTGATTTTAAGAACGATATCAAAAAAAGAATTGAAGAAACTGGCAAATACGTCAGACCAGCCGAAAACACCATGGATTTTGCTTTTATGTTTATTCCATCAGAAGCAATTTACTACGATCTTTTAACTAGTAAGGTAGCAGCCGAAGAAGCAAG
>ERZ761595.79-NODE-79-length-25644-cov-6.438900_pt1 | contig 25644 bp, 18 predicted proteins | sample MGYA00511035_ERZ761595 | MGnify/ENA primary metagenome ERZ761595 (study PRJEB28899, sample SAMN03785553) | bioreactor sludge metagenome | biome: EBPR Sludge; feature: EBPR Bioreactor; material: 0.22µm filtered reactor supernatant | place: Saint Lucia: Queensland...
GGTCTTTTAGTATTGACTTTTTAGATAACTTATTGTTAAATAAGGGGATTGAAAAAAGAACATTAAAATAACTAAATATACAGGAGCATTAATGGAAAAAATAAAAAATTTTTTTAAAGCCAGTCTTCCTCGCTTTTATTTCATTTTAGCATCTATTTTTCTAATTCTTTATTTTACGGTCATCCAGCCGGCCAGTAAGGATAATAAAAATTTGAATAATAAGGTGCCGATTGGCAATGAACAAACAATTATTAAAGAGAATCAGGCTGATTCACCAAAGGTTAATAAAACTCCGCGTCAAATTCATCAATTGGAAGAGAAGTCGGTTGACAGTTCGGAGTCTAAGGATGAACTATTACGCCGTCAGATAATGGAGGAATGCCTAACGGCGCTTAATTACGTCGTCAAAAAAAGCGGCATTGAGGAGGCCAGAGAAATAGCCGCTTTTATCAAAAACAATTCGGCCTTAGCCAGGGTTGATCAAGACAGTTTGATTTTTATTGATAAACCGATCGGCGATTCAATTGCCATAGTAGTTTTGTTGCGCAGCGATGTTTTGGGTTTGCAATGGATGAAACATGAAATGGATCATGCAGGCATTAGCCGTTTTTCAGCTCAGCGTAACTGCATTGTTATTGAAGCGGAAGATTTGGGAGGTAAAATCGTTAATGGATTGATGATGTTGTTTCAGGGAAGCAAGGCCAATGTCGAAGATTATAGAAAATACGACAAACTTCATAATATAAATCATCGAAGCTTTGAAATAGCAAGCGATCTGCGCGCCTATGTTTTATTATCCAAGGTCTTGACCGCCTTGGGCTCCACAGAATACGACCTTCTGTTGGAGAAAGAAATAAAACGTATGGAAGTGCGGTATTATGAAGCTAACGTTTTTTCTTTTAAGCCGGTTGATACTTTGGTCTTTCCAATTTTTACGGCGATAACACCGCTGGAAGAAAATTTCATTAGCAAATGTTTTCTAGCCCAGGCCTCTATGAAAATGGTTGATAGAGATACTAGCTTGAGCAAGGAACAGGTATTATATGGCAAGCAATTAGCCATTGAAAATTTGCACTTTAATAGAAAATAAAAATTCTTAAACAAAGTTAAAAAAAGGCAGACTGCAAAAACAGTCTGCCGCTTTTTTTATCCGGACTAAAAAGCTTCGCTGATGCGTTCAATGGTGCGCAAATCGCCGAGTTTGGTTTTAAACTTTGAAGCGTTAAGGATTTCTATGAGAATCGGCTTGCCGGCAGGGGAGAGGTGGACAATAAAATTTCCGAGTTCAACCGCCCGTTCGATTCGGCCCTTGCCTATTTCCCAGCTTAAGAGATTGGCTTCGATATCATAATTCATACCGGATAGAAAGTTATAATTTTTTGCAATTTAGCTTCAGTCTGGTAAATAACTTTGACGCCTTCGCGTTCGGCGCTTAAAAATTCTCCGACCTTGCCTCGTTTTTCCGGCAAGAGCAAGGCTCTCTCAACCGCTTCTTTGCGAATATAGACTTTGTGAGCGTTAAGAAAATCGAATTTTTGTTCGGCGTATTTAGTAAAATAAATCATAATTCGGGAATTTTAACTTTGTATATGCCGGTAGCTTTAAGAGCTTCTGAGCAATCATCGAACCAGATATCGATACGGCGGCCTTTGATAACTCCTCCCTTGTCGGTAACTTTATAAACTTGACCGTCAATTTCCAAAGGCGTCCCGCCGGGGAAACAGCCCCAATCCGCGGCGACGTGGCCTTCGGCCGGTTCGAGCGTTGAGGCGGTCTGATTGCAATACATAGTTGTTACCTCATTGAAATCTTGGCAAGCTTGCCAGCGCAGAGTGTCGGATGAGCATTCGGAATTTTCGTCTTTGCCGGCAGGGCAAGAGCAGTTAAGCGCCACGGCGCAGAGAAAATCTTTTCGGACGGTATAGCCGGTCGCCTTAGGTTTGCAATAGCCGGTAATAAAAGCTTCAAAATGTCCGTCGCGTTGTTCTTCGTTGGAAAAATCGCGGCAGCTTTTTTGCGAGTATTCATCTCGAATGGTTTCTATCGGTTTAGTTAACAGCAAGCGGTATAATTTGAATTTTGTCCAATAAGCGCCGTCCTCGGTTGTAATCAAAAAAAAGCCGTAACCTATAACGACAACAATCAGAATTTTTAAAATTGATTTTATCATGGATTAATTTGTTTTCTAATTTCGTTCATATCAAGGCAGGGGCAGGCTTTACAGCCATTGCAGGCTTCTATATGGCCGATAACTTTATCGCGCGGCACTTTGTATTTTGTTTGCAAGCGTTTGATTTCTGAAATCAGGGAATTCAACTGGCTTTGCGTGATGGTTTCGTTGCTGACCGCGCTGCTTAATTTTTGATTGGGTTTTTGGCCGGACTTGGGAGCACAGCCCGAATAAGAAATGCCGACACTTTTTGAATTCCAACCTCTGGTATGAACGCCGAGTTTATCGTCGCCGCGACCTTGTACCGCACTGCCGTCGCGCTCAATGTAAACATTGTAACCGATTCCTCCCCAGCCTTGGTCGGCATGGAGTTTGTTAACGGACTCGCGGGTCATAATACCGGCGGCTGTGTGCACGATAATATATTCGGTCACGGTTCTTTCCCTGAATTTACTGCCGTCGGTCGATGGTTTGGTCGGCTTATATCCGTTTTGAATTGCCTCCGGCGGTTCTTCAGTATTGTTTTTTTCCCAAATTTCTCCCTCGGGAAGATCTTCAAAGCCGACTGAAGCGAGCTTAATGGGGTTTAATTCAGTTAAGGCCGGATTAATGATATTCAAAACCATATAAGAACTGACGGCAATAAGAATTCCTAGCAGACTGCCGTTGATCCATTGTTTGGCATCGGCAATGCGCTGTTCGTTACCGCCGGCTGTCAGCCAAACAACGCCGCCAATCATCATCACGATAACAGCCAGAATAATAACCGAACCGATGCCGTAGTTGTAGAGCGCTTTGATATAATCGGCTAGCCAGGGCACATAGCAATTCTGGCTCTGGCCGTCCGAAGATGTTTCGCAAAAAATACTTCTAAAACCGCTAAAGCCGGGGATTGAAACCGAAAGTTTAGGATTGTCCAAGGGGTTTCCAAAGCGAGGCAAGTCCGAGCCGACATCCGGCTTGTTCGTCGGACTGGTTTGTGCAAAAACCCCGGCGCCTGCCAAGAGGAGAAAAGATGAACAAAATATAATAAATGCTAGTTTTGCTTTCATAGCTTTATTCTAACTCACGTTTTCTTAAAGCGAAAGAAATAATGGCAATAGCGCCAAGAACTGCCGCGGCCGTCCCCATAATTATATATTTGGGAGCAATTGTTTTTTTTGCTTTACTTTGATTGGGGTTACAGCAACATTTTATCGTATCATCATCTGATGCGGTAGCGCCGCAATTCTGCATTGTTTTTTCCTGCCATGCTAAGTCACCTAAAACAGTGCTACAAAATAGACCCGACTGAACTTTGGTTACTTGGCAATATTCTGCCTGGGCAATATTTAAATTGAAAATTATTATCACTAAACTTATTGATAATATCAGCCTTGGGGACATGTTTTGTTTTCTGAAGTATTAGTTAAAGAAGTAACGCCTTGCGCTAAAACGGTTTCGACCGTTTGCGTGACATATTCTTTGGTAGCGCCATTGAAAGGCGGCTTGCCGCTCGGCCATTTTCCGATATCACAGCCGTAATTTTTAATGGCTTTTTTCAAAGCACCGCCGCCGCTGGAATGTCCGAAATAAATCATGAATATTTTACTGGCGTCGGAGGCGCTGCCACATAAAGAATTAATCGTACCGAGATTGGTCTTCATCATGCCCGTTGCAACGGCGGTATTGACTGCCGGATCCTTAACACCGGCCTTGCAAAAATTACTACTTAAACCAATGATTTTAACTGATTCAACGCAGTATTTTGGTAAGGTTTGGAACAAACCGGTAAAACCCCAGCTGTTTACTACATTGGGATCAAGGTGAGATTCTTTAAAAGCAATGCCTTTTAGAACTTTCCAATCTATGCCTATACAGCCGGCAAAACTTTTAAAAGTCTCATCATAAGTTGTGTCGGTGATTGGCTTGCCGTTAGCCGCATTAAATTGCGGATCGTGTCCATCTAAGAAGATTTCCGAAAGATCAATTTTTTCTATATAAGTGATATTAATATTTTTCAGAATCGTCAGCTCGGGATTAATGGTGTAGAGCAACAAATAAGCTCCGAAGGTTAGGACCAAACCGGTCAAACTGCCTACTATCCAATTTTTCGCTTCGCTTATTTTTTGCGGATTGCCACCGGCCGTCAACCAAATAACGCCGCCAATCATCAGCGTGATAACGGCAAGGATGCCGATAATGCCGATTGCATAGCGCTGCAGAGCGCCGATATATTGCGCTACCCAAGGGATAGAGCAGGTCTGGTTGGGTTGGCAACTGATTGCTTCAAACTTATCCAAGCCCGGAATTTTAACTGCTAAATCCGGAACCTTGAAAATGCTGGGTAGAATTTGCTTCTTATCAGTCGTTCCTATCTTATTGCCCTCATTATCATATTGAGAATTAATCTTGAGCATCGCCTGATAAGTACAACAACAATCAGGCTTGCTTGGTGTAGGCTGTCCGGCGCAATATTCTGCGGGAATAGGAGCCATGTCATCCGGGGGACAGTAATCTCCGCCGCGAGCTTTATCAAATTTACATCCATCAATTACCTCGGCTTGTGCCGGCAGGCCGCTAAGAATAAAGCCAAATATGAGAGATAAAAAAATAATCAATATTGAGTGCGTTTTCATACGTTAACTGCCTCGATTTATATGAAGGGGTTTTTTATTTTTATATTTGTTATAATAATCTTCCCAAGAAGAAATATCTACGGAGTCGCCCTTGCGTCCGCTTCCACCGTGCGACTCTACGATTTGGCCATTGCCGATATATAAAACAACGTGACCGGTATTGCCGCCGCTTGATTTTTTGGGCCAACCGAGCAAATCTCCCGGATTAATATTTTTGCCGTTAACGGTTGTGCTGGTAGCAGTTTTAATCTCTTCGGCATTGGCGAAAATATCGGAAGTAGTGCCGCTGGGGCCGGTTTTGCCTACGCAACTTAGAATATGACGGATGAAGTTCGAGCAATCAAAACACAGTTGTCCGGCCGGACATTTGCATTCTTTACCTGATTCTTGAACAGTACAGTCGCCGCCAATCGCACCGTATCGATAAGTTACTTTATCGTTGTCATAGACTTGGGCGATTTTGTTCAAATCATTTATGCCTCCGGTCTGCAAACACTGCGGATCGGATTGCCCGGGCGGCAAACCGCTTGAGTTGCCCGCATCAGGCGAATCCAAGATGTCCAAATCGCGGCGATCTATATAAGAAATATTCAGCGGCTGCAAAATGGTCAGGTCGGGATTGATAATAAAAAGAAGCAAATAAGAACAGACGGCGAGAATTATACCGAGCAGACCTCCCTTTATCCAATTCATTGCATCGCTGATCGCTTCTCGCGCTCCGCCCGCGGTTAACCAGCGAACTCCGCCGATCATCATAACGATAACCGCGAGCAGGCCTATGATGACCAGACTGTATTTATAAAGCGCGCCGATATATTCGGCCAACCAGGGTATTTGGCAGGTTTCGCTTGTTTCATCGCAGCTTACTTTGCTGAAATTACCAAAGCCAGGAATGGAAACCGATAAGACGGGCGGAATAACTTCTTTTGGACCGGGCGGCAGTGCGTTTTCGCCGGACTCGGGTTTTTTGGTACAGCAACAAACTTGATTGGCCGCGGCCGTGCCGCTGCAATTTTTGGCGTCGTAGGGGCTTTGATTGCCGGCATAGCCGGAAGCCGGACATTGCGCGCCTTCTTTGTTTTCAAATTTACAGTAGTCGAAGGGCTGAGCTTGTGTATTGTTCAGGCTTAAAAATAAAGCGGAAAAAATAAAAATTATGAACGCGGCTGGAAGAAATGTTTTTTTCAAAATCATACTATTGAGCCTTTACGCATTTGAGGCCGTAGGTGCCGTCATGTTCGCACTTCATTCCCGAGCAACAATCCGAGTCGGTGGTGCAGCCGTAATACCATTCGGGGATACAGCCGGCGCAACTGGAGGTCGAAGGATTGCCGCCGGTCGCGCATTTCAGACCGGAGCAACAGACAGCGCTAGCCGAACAGCCGGTTTGAGTTTCGCGCAAACAGTTGTTGGTTGGCGGATCGTTTTTATCACCGCATTGAACCGGATTGGGAGCCATTAAATCTTTAACCGCGGTTTTGCCGCGCATGAATTCAAAATTAGGAATCAAACTGGCTCCGAAAGGCAGGTTACCGTTAACCGAACGCTTGAAATAATCAAAGTTGCAATCAGCCTCTTTATCAACATTAAAAGCTCTTAATTTCTCACCAACGACTTTGATTGTTATTTGACAACAGCCTTTATTTTCTACGCATTTGTTGTCTTGTGCGATATAACCCTCGGTAAATATCGTGGTCGCATACTCTATTTTGGCGCAGGCTTCTTCACCGATGGTTTCGGCTGTAACCGCTCCGCTGGTTTTATCGGTTTTAAGACAGCAACCCATTTTCATGCTGACATAATCAAGACGCTTGACCGGCGTTACTTTTAAATTGCTTAAATCAGCGTTGATTGAGGATAAGAGCAAGAATGATCCGAAAGTTAGAGCCAGACCCGTTAAACTGGAAATTATATAGGATTTGGCTTCGCCAACCGCGGTCGCATTGCCGCCGGCCGTTAACCAGCGTACGCCGCCCACCATTAAAACAATGGCTGAAATAATACCAATGACGCCGATAGAGTATTTGAAGATTGCGATTACATAGTCGGCCAAAGCTTTAGTGCTGGCGGCCAGCTTAATAGGTTTGCCGGCGACATACTCGGAACCGGGAATCGTGACCTGCGGAGTAAACTCGGTGATTTCGCCGACTTTGCTCGCTGTTGTATCGAGTTTGGCTTCGCATTTATTGCCGAGCGCTCGTTTTGTTCCATCCCATTCGGTTTTTGCGTAATCGGGTTCTATGTCGTCGCATTGCTTTTGCGTTAAATCAACAGTAGTCAGAACATTGGTTTCTTTGGCGTATTTGGCGCAACAACCGATATCTTCGGCCTGCGCAGGCAAGACTATGATTAAGAAAAGGAAAGAGGTAAAAATTAGTTTACTCAACATAGACTTTGATTAGGTCTTCCAACTCGGTTTTATCTAGCGCCCCTTCTATTTTAGTGCCATTAAAAAACCAAGTCGGCGTACCGGCGACGCCGAGACTTTGTGAATCAAGTGTATTTTTTTGAATCAAAGCCAGATGCTTCTTAGAATCAAAACAGCTTTGGAATTGTTCGTTATAAATATTTAGTTCGGAGGCGAGTCTAGCCAAATCGTTTTTATCCGCCCCGAAACTGTCCGATTGATTCAGATAAAGTAAATCATGCATTTCCCAAAATTTATTTTGTTCTCCCGCGCAATAAGCTCCAAGGGCAAGTTGGATTGAATATTGATGTCCGGGCCAATCACGGAAAATGATTTTGACATTGGCTTGGTATTTCAGGCTTAATTCGCGAAAGCCCGCAAAAGAAGCGCGGCAATAAGGACAGGCGAAATCGGCGAACTGAACGATTGTTAACTTCGGATTGCTCGAGCCGAAACTTTGAGTGCCCAGCCCTTCAATCAGGCGTTTCTCCGCCTCAGTGTAAGTATTGGCCGGCGCATTGGTTTCGGCCTGCTTGATGATATTATAATTCCCGGATCTGATTTGTTTGCTTCTTTCAAAGACCGAAGCAACCAAACCAACGATGAGAAGCATTAAAAACAAAGCAATCGGGACGATAATTATGGTTATGACGATTTTCTTTATTCGATGATGGCGAATCGGGTCATTAGGAAGCATGTGATTGCGATTAGGCCCTTAGTCGGCTATACTTTATTATACAATGCTATGAAATTATTGTCATGGAACGTCAACGGCATCCGCGCTTGCGTCCGCAAAGATTTTGCGGGTTTTTTGCTTTCGGCCAAACCCGACATTATAGGTTTGCAGGAAATAAAGATTGACGAGGCTTCGCGCGCGCAAGCCGAGTTTGATTTTGCCGATTATCTGGAATATTGGAATCCGGCGGAAAAGAAAGGCTATAGCGGTACCGCGGTTTTGACGAAAGTAAAACCTTTGTCAGTTAAAAACGGTTTCGGCATTGCCGAATTTGATCGAGAGGGACGCGTGCAAACCCTTGAATTCAAGGACTTTTATTTTGTAAACGCTTACTTTCCCAATTCTAAACCCGGTCTTATCCGAATAAAGTATAAGGAAGATTTTAACGCGGCAATGCTTAAGCATATTAAAAAGCTTGAGAAAAAGAAGCCGGTTATCCTTTGCGGCGATTTAAATGTCGCGCGCGAAGCAATCGATCTGGCCCGTCCCGAAGCTAACGAGGGCGAACCGGGTTATTCCGAGCCTGAGAGAAAATGGGGCAAAAAGTTTATCGATTCGGGCTTAATTGACACCTTCCGATTTCTTAATCCGAAAAAAATCCAATATTCTTGGTGGAGTTATCGGGCGATTGGCGCTCGCTCGCGCAATATCGGCTGGCGAATTGACTATTTTTTCGTATCGGCTAAGATTATCAAGCGCGTGAAAAAAGCTTTTATTTTGGATAATATAATGGGCTCCGACCATTGTCCGGTCGGCCTTGAATTGAAATGAAATACGATTTTAAAACCAACGAAGCAAAATGGCGCTCGGCTTGGGGAAAAAGTAACCTTTATAAGACGAGCGATGACAATACCGAGAAGTATTATGTTCTCGATATGTTTGCTTATCCTTCCGGCGACGGTCTGCATATGGGCCATACCCGTATTTATACGGCCAGCGATGTTTACGCCCGTTTGCGTTTGATGCAGGGCTATGATGTTTTGCATCCGACCGGTTGGGACGCTTTCGGATTGCCGGCTGAACAATACGCGATTAAGACTAAAACTCATCCTAAAAAAATCGTAGCGCAAAATACCGCGCGCTTCCGCGAACAGATGCAAAAGCTGGCTTTCTCATACGATTGGACTCGCGAAGTCAATACGACCGACCCGGCTTATTATAAATGGACGCAATGGGCTTTTGTAAAAATGTTTGAGAAGGGTTTGGCTTACGAGTCATTCGAGCCGATTAATTGGTGCCCGTCTTGCCAAACCGGTTTAGCCAATGAAGATTTAGACAACGGCCGCTGTGAACGTTGCGGCTCGATTGTCGAAAAGCGGCCAATGCGCCAATGGGTTTTGCGCATTACCGATTATGCCGAAAGATTGTTAAAAGATCTTGATGGTTTGAATTGGAATGAATCTCATAAAGAGTCGCAGCGCAATTGGATTGGAAAATCCGAAGGCGCCGAAATCGATTTCTCAATTGTTAATAGCTCTGAAAAGATTCCAGTTTTTACAACTCGAGCCGATACCTTGTTCGGGGCTACCTATATTGTATTAGCCCCTGAACATGAATTGATCCACAAGCTTGAAGATAAAATTGAAAATCTAAAAGAAATAAAGAAGTATATCGAAGCGGCGGCGGCTAAAACCGAAATCGATCGAACGGCTGAAGGGCGGGAAAAAACCGGCGTTGAATTAAAAGGCATTAAGGCGGTAAACCCGGCTAATAATGAGGAAATTCCGGTTTTTATTGCCGATTATGTTTTAGCTGATTACGGGACCGGCGCCGTTATGGCCGTACCAGCTCACGACGAACGCGATTTTGAATTTGCTAAAAAATATAATTTGCCGATAAAACAAGTCATTGCGCCGGAAACCGGGGTAAGCAGAGAAAATGAAACAAAGGTTAAGGGCGTTTGTGCAATCGCTTATAATCCCAAAACTAAGAAATTCGCCGTGGCTGAATGGGCTGACGGTTGGGGGCAGGGTCTTTACGGCTTATTCGGTGGCGGACGAGAAGACGGAGAAACTCCGGAACAAGCGATTCGACGCGAGATGGCCGAGGAAAGCGGTTTGCAGGATTTTAAATCGGTTGAATATTTGTATTCAAGTATTTCGCATTATTATAACGGACCGAAAAAAAGCGCTCGCCGCGCCACGGTCGATTGTTTCTTGATTGTTTTAAATTCCGAAGCGCAGGATGATGGTAAACGCGAGGTGCATGAAACTTTTACTACCGGCTGGCGAACCGCCGAAGAAATAATTGCCAACTGGGAAGATCGTAATACTAAAGAAGGGCAAGAAAAAAATTACGATCACTGGCTTGAATTTTTAAAGCGCGGCATTGAAGCTTTGCGCGAACAGGGGATTATTAAAGGTAAGCAAGAATTTAATTTTACTGCTTTTACCAATGACGGATTTTTGTGCAACTCAGAACAGTTCAACGGCTTAACTACACAAGAGGCAAGAAAAAAAATTACGGACTTTGTTAAGGGTCGGACTGTCATAAAATATAAACTCCGCGATTGGGTGTTTTCGCGCCAACGTTATTGGGGCGAACCGATTCCGATTATCCATTGCGAAAAGTGCGGCGCTGTCGCCGTACCGGAAAAAGATCTTCCGGTTGAACTGCCGGAAGTCGAACATTACGAACCGACCGGAACAGGGGAGTCGCCTTTGGCCGGTATTGCCGATTGGGTCAATGTAGAATGTCCGCACTGCGGCGGTCCCGCTAAGCGCGAAACCAATACGATGCCGCAATGGGCGGGATCGAGTTGGTATTATTTGCGTTATATCGATCCGAACAATGCTTCAGCTTTGATTGATTCGAAGAAAGAAAAGAAATGGTTGCCGGTCGATACCTACATCGGCGGCAATGAACATATTACCCGTCATCTTATTTACGCCCGTTTCTGGCACAAATTTTTATATGATATCGGCGTTGTTTCCAGCGTCGAACCCTTTAGCGAACTTAAAACTGTCGGTTTGATTCTAGCCGGTGACGGCCGGAAGATGAGCAAGCGCTGGGGCAATGTCGTTAATCCGGATGAAATGGCCGAAAAATACGGCGTTGATGCGCTGCGCATTTATATGATGTTCATCGGTCCCTTTGCTCAGCCGGCCAGCTTTCTAGAGTCGGGCGTCGCCGCGGCCGGAGCCTTTACTAAACGCATAATTGCCTTAAAAGACAAGGTTTCTGAGACTGCGCCTGCCAATAAAGACCTAGAAACCCTCTTGCATCAGACAATTAAGAAAGTCGGTGACGACATTATAGACTTTAAGTTCAACACTGCGGTTTCTAGTTTAATGATTTTAGCCAATGCGCTGGGAGAAGCCGAGGTTATTCCCAAAAAGATTTTGGAAGTTTTTCTTCAACTGTTGGCGCCCATTGCGCCTTATTTGGCAGAAGAATTATGGGAAGCGCTTGGCAACAAAGAATCAATTTTCAAATCTTCTTGGCCGAGCTATGATGAAAAGTTATTAGTTAATGAAACCGCGACGATTGCAGTACAAGTTAACGGTAAACTACGCGATACTTTTGAAATTGCCGCGCAGGCTAGTGAAGAAGAAATAAAAAAGACAGCGCTCGCGCAAAACAATATTCAGAAATGGATTGACGGCCAAGAAATAAAAAAAGTTATTGTTATAAAAGGCAGGCTAGTCAATATCGTTATCTAAATGTCTCTCCTTCAAGAAACAATAGATCTGTCTCGCCTTTACGGCGTTAAACCGACGCGCGACCGCGGACAGAATTTTTTAGTCGATGAAAAAGTTTATGACGCTATCATAGCGGCGGCTGATCTTAAAATAGAAGAAACGGTTTTAGAGATTGGACCGGGATTGGGATTTTTAACTTTACGCAGCGCGCAGAAAGCAAAGCGCGTCATCGCGGTTGAACTTGATAAAAAATTAGCGCAAGCTTTATCTAACCGTCTCGAGTTGGCTGATTGTCGTAACGTTTCGATTTTTCAAGAGGACATTATGAACTTTACCGGCGCTTGGGAACAAGAAGTAAAAAAGATTCCCAATCAAGAGCTAGTGGTCGTCGCCAATTTGCCCTATACGATTACATCGATTTTTTTAAGACACTTTGTCGGCGGCAATAGAAGCAAGATTGCGCCGGCGCGTTTAATATTGATGTTGCAAAAAGAAGTTGCCGAGCGAATTGTTGCACCGGTCGGAAAGATGAGTTTGTTGGCATTGTCGGTTCAGCTTTATGCCGACGCTCGCATCATACGAGATGTCTCGAAAAAAGCTTTTTGGCCATCTCCCGAGGTTGATAGCGCGGTTATCTCGCTTGTCAGAACCGACCGTTGGCTTAAAAAACTCAGTGCTCTTAAGGGGGATGAAAACGAGCTTTTGCGCCTGATGCGCATCGGATTTTCAGCGCGGCGGAAAATGCTCAAGAGTAATCTCTCGGCCGGCTATCAAATAAGTCTTGACAAAATTCTCGAATATTTTTCCACTGCCAAGGTGGATCCGAAGGCCAGAGCACAGGAACTGAGCCTTGAAGATTGGATAAGATTGTTGCCCCTTTTTGCTTAACATAGTATAATAAGAGCATATATTGAATAATTCCCATGCCTTTTTTTGAGAGACTGGCTGATCGGTTAGACCTTGATGATTTTGACAAGCGTCATAAGACGGCGTTTGTTGTTTTGGCTTGTGCGGCAGTTCTGTTCATTGCGCTTTGGGTCTTAAAATTGCAAAGCGATATAGTTAATCCTCTTTACGGCGGCGTAAATCCGAAAAGTTTGCAAGCGACTTCGCAAACGCTTGATTCGGATGCGAAGCTCAAGAGCACCGATACCGACGCAGACGGTTTGAGCGATTGGGATGAATTGAATTTTTACAAAACTTCCGCCTACTTGGCAGATTCTGATAGCGATACGATCAGCGATCGCGAAGAAATTGAAAAGGGCAGCGATCCGAATTGTCCGACCGGACAAATTTGTTCCGCCGCAACAGAACAGAATACCGGCGCTGAAATTTCTCCCGTTGATTCCGGTCTCGGAGTTATGCCGACGCAAACAGCCGCACCGTCAACTTCTTCTAACAACTCTACTTTGACGGCCGAGGAGAAGGAAGCTTTGAAAAAAATTATCGGCACTTCGAATGATCCTTCCGTCTTGCGCGCTTTCTTGTTGCAGAGCGGCGCCGATCAAGAATATATAAATTCCCTAAGCGACGCGGATTTGCAAAGCGTCATCAATGAGATTTTAAAATAAGTTATGCGTTCCGGAATTTCCAAATTGAAATTTTCCTTCCTTTTCCCAATCGTATTATTTGCGACGGTTTTGGTTTCTACGCCGCCGGCTTACGCAATTCCGGTTGAAGATATTCCGGCTTCGATTTGGCGCGCGATTAAAGACGTGATTGCGAAATCCGGTTCGCAAATTTTTAACAGTGTTTTGACTACGGCAGTAAATCAGTTGGCTTACGACTATGCTACTTACCTTGGCTCCGGGGCCTCGGGACAAAAACCGTTTTTTGAACAAAAGCCATTAGGGGACAGAATTTTAGAGGCGGGGGACGCCGCACTCGGACAATTTGTCGAGGATGTTGCCGAGAACGGACTTTGGTCGCCTAAGCGCGATGAGAACGGCAATATAATAAGAAATCCTGACGGATCTCCGGTTTTAGAACAATCGGGCGACCTTAATATTTGCTCACCCGATATTTTTGCCTTAAACAAAATAACTCTCGGTCTGACCGATTATGGGCGTCCTTCCTATGAGACAGGCAGTTGTTCCTTCTCGCAATTGCGTAGTAATTGGGAGAGCGAATTTGATCAAATAACTTCCATTATTAACGATAGAGATTATTTAAAGAAAGTCAGCGGTTACTTTGATCCGGGCGGCAATGATATAGCCATTTCTTATGAATTGTTCAACCGCGCCAGCGAAGAAATGATTTTGGAGCGCAGTAAAGAACAGCAAGAGGCCGAAGAGAACGGCGGTTGGATAAGAGTACAGGGTTTAGTTGGCAAAAAATATACTGATGCCCCGGGCACTAAAGAGAGAATGGAGCAACAGGTTCGTGATATACAATCGGGCGCCATTGGTAAATACACCGGTGACGTTTTTGTCGATGCCGCCAATATTTTCTTGAACCAATTGGCTTTATCGGCATTTAATAAGTTGATGGGCAGTATCGGTGCGGATACGAGCGAGGGCGGAGGCGCTACTAATGAGTTCGCTCAAGGCGGACGCGGCGGCGCTTTGGCCATTGAAAATAAACTCAATACGATTGTGCAGGCGCGTTTCTCGGATCGTACCGATTATAATATCTTGGGAGAATTGATCAGTTGTCCGGATCAAGAAAATCCGGGACCGACCAATTGCGTTATCACTGATTCCTTCAGCACGGCTGTTTCCAAAGGTATGACGGTTATTGAAGCTGAAGGGGCCGGTTATTTGAACGGCGATTATTCCTTCGGTTTCAAAGGGCTTAATAATGAAGAGCCGCCTTATAACCAAGGTTATCCCTACCGTTCTTTGGTGATTTTGCGTAAATACAGAATTTTGCCGGTCGGTTGGGAAGTAGCGGCCCAATATATCCAAAAAAATAATAAATTGGTTAATCCGCCGGTTGATACCAAAGATATTCGTTTAATCGACTTGCTCCGTTGCTTTGATCCTTGTGACGAATACACCGGCTACAATGATGGTATCGGCAGCGTGCGCGGCAACACTTGTTCGCCGAGCGCTTCGCCGCAAAATTGGTGCACCGGCTTAGTCGACCCGAACTGGGTATTAGAGGTTCCGAAAATGTATTGCAAGGCCCAAGGTTACGGTCCTGAAATTCAAAACAGCCAATATATCAATCAGGGTAAGTTCTGTTCCGCCAAGACCGATAAAGCTTGCGTTGATAAATGTTCAAATCTGAGCGGCAATTTCGACACTTCAACTTGCTGTCAAGCTAATGAAGGGGAATGCGAAGCCAAAACTCAATTGGCTGTTACCCGCAATCAAAATTATTGCGCCGATGAACAATCATGTATTAAAGAAAACTCCGATGGTTCTTGCGCCTACTTCGGTTATTGTACTGAAGAAAAGCGGGAATGGACTTTTTCGCAAGATAATCGCAATAGCTGCGAAGCAATCAATAATAGTTGCCAAACTTTTACCGGCAACGGCAAGACAGTGTCTTATCTTGAGAATACGCTCGATTACGGAAGCTGCGGACCAAATGAAGTCGGTTGCGCCCGCTATGCGACTGACGGCACTTACAATACTACTACCAAGGCCGTTAATTGGAGCACTTCGACCGTTTCCAAATATCTAAACAAGAACGCCGAAAGTTGCGATCCGGATAAAGAAGGTTGCCATCAATTTATCCGCGCTCAAGACGGCGGCGATACCAACCTGATTGCCGACGGCAGTTTCGAAGGTTCTACTTGTATCGGCGGAGCCGGGGGAGTTGAAAGCAAATTGCCTCAAGATAAACTTAATCCTTTGGTCAATACCGCTTTCGCGCAAACCGCAATCGGCGATTGCGAGCTGACAACTTTGAATAACTCGGGTACTTTGCCGTCGCCTAATAACCGCTGGTATATTCGCGTTAATTCGGGCAGTGTCAATGCCGGAATTGTAAATGACAGAGCCGACCATGGCAGCCAAAGTTTATATATTGAAGGCGCTGGCGGTATTTATTCAAAGGATAATACTGCGCCGACTTTGTTGCCGAGCGGTTTTGCTTTTGAAGCCGATCGTTTTTATACTTTAACCGCGACTGTATATGTTACCTCCGGAAAAGTCCGCATTGGTTTTGGCGGAGCTAACGGACAATTTGCCGAATCAACGGCGACTGATGCTTGGCAAAATTTGATTGTAAATTATTATCGAACCGCTAACGGCGCGACTGACTTTTATGTCGAAGGACTTGATGCCGGCGCTAAATTTTATATTGATGAGTTGAAAATAAGCGTTGGTAACGCCTTAACGACTTACGGAGATTATTTTGAAAAGAATGTAATTTATCAGAAGCTTTTGCCTAAGTATCTTGAAGCGGCTTGTTATGAATCTGTCGGCGGCGACGCCCCCGGATCTTCTAACTATCGTTATAAGACCAACGCGCCGAGCGAATGCTTTAATTTTGCCCGCAAGTGTAACGCCGACGAGGTTGGATGCGAACAATATACTTCGCTTAACACCGGAATTGCGGTAACCGGAAAAGTCAAACCCAAAGATTATTGTCCGGGCAGCTGTGTCGGTTATGATGTTTTTGTTGAACAGCCGACCTATTTCTCAGCCGCCAGTTCGCAATATTTCATTCCGTCGACAGCTAACAGTTGTTCGGCTCAGGCGACCGGTTGTACCGCCTTTACCAACTTAGATAAGTTGGAAGCGGGCGGTGAAGCGGTTGAATATTATACATATCTGCGTTCTTGCATTAAGCCGGATGCGGCCTCTTGCGGAGAATTCTATACTTGGGAAGGTTCTGATGAATCCGGTTTCCAATTAAAAGTTTATTCTTTGAAACAAAACGGCAGTGAACCGGCTTCGACCATGACGCCTGAAGAAGAGGCGCTCGTTTGCAATGAAGAAATATTCAAGAAGTCTCCTTCCGAACCGGGTTATAATTACGATTGCCGCGAATTCTATAACCGCGATGGACAAGTTTCTTATCATTTGTACACGAGAACTATCAGCTGTTCCGAAGATTGCCATCCGTATCGCCGCGAGGTCGCCAGTCAGGCCGAATGCGAGGCCGGAAACGGAACTTGGGACATTACTCAAAGCCGCTGTCTTTATTACGCCATCCCGAATCAAGGAACGACTTGCTCGGCGCCGGAAGTCGGTTGCCGCGAATATACCGGTAACATAGCCAATGATACTCGAATAGTTTTGAATGATACTTTTGAAAATTCGACTCAGCCTACGGATAATTGGGGCGGCGGGGCGCAAAGCAACAATTCTCTCAATCTCGGCGGCCATTCGCTCTTGGGCACAAATCTTTCAAAGACGATTGGCGCGATTGTGACTCGAGATCAATCATATACAATCAGCTTCTTGGCCAAGGTTCAGGCGGGGAACGCCGTTCTATCAAGTATTGACCTTGTTAATAAAGATAATCAAGCGGCCGTCTTTTCAACCGGTTCTAATGTTAATATTTCTTCGGAATGGAAAATTTATACTTTCAATCTTGCTAAGTTGGATCACGAGGTTACGCCGATTCCGAGTCAGGGTGATGCGCCTGATCAAGGCGAAAAATTGCGCATTAATTTTTCTCAGCCGGTTTATATCGATAATATCGTCTTAACTGAGGTTCCGGATCGTTATTATCTTATTAAAGATTCATGGACAACGCCTGATGAATGTGACCAGACGGTCACCGGCGCGTATTCGCCGCGCTATATGCTCGGTTGCAGTCAATATCGAGATCGTAACAATACGACCGTCAATCTTCATAGCTTCAGCCAGTTATGCCAAGACTCGGCCGCCGGTTGCGAACAGATGATTGATACGCAAAATTCAGGCGATTATCGCAAGCGTTTGTATAATGATACGAATAATAACGGAGTCTGCGAACCGTCAGAAGCCAGCTGTGTTGAAGTCAGGGCCGATGAAATGATTAACGTTGTTTATGACCGAACTAAAGAATGCAGTTCCGGCGACAAGGGCTGTTCTCGTTACGGCAAAGCGTCGACTTATGACAATACAACGACCTATGCCGATGAATATAAAGAAGACAATCCGGACACTTATAACACAACCCTTTGCAACCAATCAGCCGTCGGTTGTCAGGCTTGGTCAACCGGAAGCGGAACCACTTATTTCAAAGACCCGGGTAACCAAGCTTGCGAATATCGCTTGAAAAAGGGAACCAATAGCCAGTATGAATGGTTTAGAACGCTGAAGTTAAAGCGTTGCGGAGGGGCCACTAATGGAACCGTCTGTACGAGTAATCAAGATTGTTCCGCCAACCAACAATGTGTTGAAGTTGATGATCCCTGTCCGGTCAGCTTAACCAAGACTATTGGAACCGGCGGAGCCGGCAATGCTGTTGAGCAGCCGACCGGTGGTTGGGCTGGATTGTGCGCGGCAACGCAGTCGGGTTGTACCGAATACGTTGATCCGGTTTCTCGCTTCAATAATAATATAATCATTAATCCGACTTACGAAGATATCGGTGGTGTGTCGCACCCTGGTTGGAACGGCAATAGCCAAGATATGGGTTCCTCCAGAGTCGAACCCAACACTCTTTATATCTTGTCCGGGGAAGGTGCCTTTGTTGAAGATTGGGGAAATGATGAATTGTATCAGCTTGATTCCAATACTAACCAATTCAAGTTGGTCAATGCGCAAAATCCTTTCAAAGCCGTTGCGGCCGATAATTCCGGCAATGGCAGTGTTAACAGCGTAGAGTTCTTTGTCATCGCTGTTGAATCTTTTGACGGCTTTACGGTAACTCGAGCCTCGAATACGCCATCAACCGAATTAAAGAAGGCCGTCGTAGGTTATCAATTAAGACAGAATCTGGATCGTTCTCCGACTACGGTGGACTTTAAGACGGGACGCATTCTCTTTAATGAACGACGCGTCGCCGGCAGCGGTATGTCGCAGTTAACTTATAATGCCGATTATACTTCAAAAGATAGTCCGACCGGCAATACCCCTTCAAATCAAGGACCGCTTAATGCCAATGTCATTCTAAAGGTTTCGCCCAATCGTTCTTGCAGTAAATGGTTGTCTTGCCGCAGTTTCGGCACCGATCCGAGCGATCCGAATAAACAAATTTGTTTTGACATAGGCCAGTGTACCAGCATGTCGCCGAGCGGCGAATGTGAAAACTTCAGCGAGGATTTGGAATTGAAAAATCAGACTTTGACTTTTGCTAACCGTGACCTCTTTGCCAATATGACCGGTTACAGCAAGGTCGGTTACGACGGCAATATTCTCAATGCCGATATGTATAATCTCGGTACGATGAAGCAGGTCGGCGGCAGCGCCAGTCTAAACAACCCGAGCTTTGAAGAAAAGGGAGATTGGACCGGCGGTACGATATTGCATAGACCAAGCGATAGGCAGTCAGTTACATACGCGGACGGTACCTTGCCTGACGGCTTTGGATTGTTAAAATTGACCAACGTCGAAACTTCAACTCAAAACAGCATTAACTTGCAGGCCGATACGACTTATATTATTTCCGCTTATGTTTATGTTCGCTCGGGCGACGTCGCTTTTAGAATAAATAATGGAACGCCGGACATCTTTAATACGACCAATGATTTGAAAGGAAGATGGGTGCGCAAACTCGGAACATATAAGCCTTCGGTTAGCGGAGCATACAGTTTCAGCTTTGTGGCGACCGGCGATGGAGAAAAATATATTGACGATGTCCGTATTGAATCGGTTTTGAATAATCGATGCGTCGGAGCAAACTGTGATGGAGAAAATATTTCACAACGTTGGTATACGGCAAGTATGTGCCGCCTCTATCCAAAAGCCGATTCTTTGGCTTGTCAATATGAAGATGACTCAAACGTAGTGCAAAAAGGTTGGCGCGGTTATTGTTTGGAAACCGATCCTAAGAATCCGCAAGCCTGTCTGCTTTGGTATCCGGTTGATCGAATTATTAGCGAAGGCAGTGAAGAAGGCGCCGGATTGAATATTAGTTCCGATTTAAGCTACTGTACTTTGGCGCAAGATAGATGTACGGCGGCCACCCAAGGAGATCAGCCGGAAGTGTTCTGCCAGACCTTCGCCAAGGTGGATACTGATAAATATTGGCGTTCTCGTTTAATCGGAGGTTCAAATTATGTCCTGCCTTTGCCGGATGGAACCATTGATTTGGGTTACGGTGGTATTGGTACTAATAATACCAAGATTCCTATTAGCGTTACCGGCATAGGTCGATTTAGCGATGAAAGTTTGTACGGCGGACATGATTTAAATAACTTCGGTCAACTGGCTACCATACAATATAATGCCTCGGATCTATTTAAAATGAATCCTTTCTTGCCCTATTCAGCTCAGTTGCTAACGCCTGGCTCAAGATGTGATGCCGGTATTGCAACCGGCGATGCTCAGGTATGCGGCGAATGTCAAAATTCAAATTTCCCGCATGGTTATGAGGGCGGTTGTCCAATGGGTGAATGCGGCGGCAGTGATCGTTGGGAATGTAAAGAAAATAAAGCTTCGCAGTTTGATCAAAAATTTGATACCTGTACTTTGAATGGCGGTAGGCCCGGCTCCCGTATGGCTACTGATGGTCAGGGCAGATGGGGAAGTATTACGTACGGTGGAAATTGTGAAAGCAGTTCGGGTCGTTGTTACTATTTCACGCAATCATATCGAATTGCCAATTCTAAGAATGATGCCGATCAGGCAGTCAGACGTTTATTTGCTTCGGGTAATGGTGATTTTGCTTGGAACGGAAATTCATATTCTTTGTTAAGTAACACTGCTTGGAGTACTCCGGGAACCGAGTGCTATCAAGGCAAGCGCCCGACTTATAATACCACTACGCGTTTATGTACGGCCGCTGACGGAGTTACAGTGGGCAGTTGTATTTCCGGAACACCAGGTAATAATAATTCAACCAACGACTATTGTTATGTTCGCCCGACGGTCTTTAACTTGAAAGTAGGACGGGACAGTATTACGAGCGGTACGGAAACGGTGCGCGGAGCGGGTTATGTTGAATTTAAATTCAATTCCAAAGTTGATCCTGAGCAATTACCGTTAACCGGTTATAGAATCGATTGGGATGAAGGCGCTACTGATCCAACGGAAAATACCAATGCCAACATGTATGATAAACCTAACGAAACCAGTCCACATGTCTTTAGGCATTATTATAGTTATGAAGATCTAAAAGATGAGCCTGCTAGGTGTCCGACGGGATCTAATTATTGTGTAGTTAGACCGAGAATTAGAATTACTGATAATTGGGGCAAATTTCATGACTTTGTCTCTCCGGTTGAAATAAAAGTTTTTCAAGACTAAAAACGCCTGAAATAAGGCGTTTTTTAGTATATATTGACAATAAACCTAAAATGTAGTAATATATATAGTATACAAACGTTATGTAAAATAGTATAATAAATTACCTTTACTACGTTTAATCAGGCAGGAACATTAAAAATTTTTAATAAAAATATAAAAGGGCAAAGAGCCCAAGGAGCATATAATGAAAACAATATTTTCATTCATCTTAGGCATTGCTCTTTTGAGCAATGTAGCTTTAGCGGATTGGATTACATATTCTTCCGGCACAAACAACAATCTTAGTGATGTTCATTTTTTGAATGAACATACCGGTTTTATAGCTGGTCAGGGCGGCACAGTCCTTAAAAGCACTAATAGTGGATCAAGTTGGGAGACAGTAACAGTTCCCGCAGCAGTAAATCTTTATGGGATTTCTTTTCCTACTAATTTAGTAGGTTACATCTGTGGTGGTAACACTACAAACGCTAAAATCATTAAAACTACAGATGGCGGAAATACCTGGGTTGCCTTAAGCACTGGCCCTGTTTCTACTTTATTACGTGATATTGATTTTATTAATGAATCTACCGGCTTTGCCGTTGGAACGTTCAAAAATATTATCAAAACCACTGACGGAGGCCAAACTTGGATACAAACTCTTGGCGGCGGCAATTCTTCGCAGACACTTTCATCAGTTAAGATGTTGTCAGCCCAAGAAGTAGTTGTTTGCGGTTGGTACGGATCAATCAGCGATTTAATCTATAAGACAACTAATGGTGGAACCGATTGGGAATCAAAAACAAGCGGTGCCATTAGCCAATTAAGTGATATAGATTTCGTTAATAGTAACGAAGGATATATAATGGGCGGTAATGTTATATTGAAAACAATTAATCGCGGCGGAGATTGGACTGCAATTCCGATTCAGGGATACTCTAATATTGCTGGCCTGAAATTTATTACAGCTATAACTGCTTATGCAGTTGGATATAACGGAGCAATTATCAAGACAACTGACGCAGGGTTTAGCTGGAGCTTAGAAGCCTCTGGTACCAATGCATCTCTTGTAGATATTGATAAAACATCCGCTCATATTCATGTGGTGGGAGCTGATGGAATTTATATCCGCGCAGGCAACCCAATCGGAATTCAGAACATCAGTTCTGAAATCCCCAGCGGCTATAAGCTCAGCCAAAACTATCCCAACCCCTTTAACCCGGTAACAAATATTGAATTTTCAATTCCTTCAAAAGGAAATGTAAAATTAACAGTATTTGATATCACCGGAAAAGAAGTTGGATTGTTAATCAACGATGTTCTTTCACCTGGTACCTATAAATTTGATTTCAATGCTAATCATCTTTCCAGCGGGACCTATTTCTATAGGCTCGTGGCAGGAGATTATGTTGAAACGAAAAAAATGGTTCTTGTGAAATAAGGAGGATTTTTGAAAATTATGAAAATGTGAAACCCCCGGTTATTTATAACGGGGGTTTTTGATTACCAAGAGATTGACAGTTTTATAGTTTATTGTTACTTTAATATATTAAAGTATATTAAAAATTTGTAAAAAATAGAAAGAGAGAAAGTCATGTACTCAATAAAAGAGAATATCTTTTATCCATTGTTTTTGATAGCGCCTCTATTTGTTAAGGGGCATGCAATTTTCAGGGTGTTAGAAAAAGAAATTAACTTAGATGTTCCAGAGAAATTACTTCGTTCAGTAATTGAAAAATGCCAAGGGCATAAAACGTTAAAAACCGTAGTTGATGAATTAAGTATAGATTGGGAGCGAGTAAATTTAAAAAATTTATTCAACGATTTAATTGAGCTAAATATTATTGTTAATTCGAGAGATATAAGTAATTTAGTTTGGAATTTTGTAAAAAATCCAACTATTTTTTACAACGATCTTAGCGATGATAAAATACTTGGGTTGGTACAAAAGGCACATTATAGGAACCGACAGGGACCTACGGGTACTAAGGTCAAGGTAAATAATTTTGGGTTAAAAAATATTATTGAGAATAGAAAATCAGTGAGATATTTTTCAACTCAGAATATAGAAAAAACAAAACTAGCTCAGTTATTGTGGGCCTCATATGGTTTAGTTGGCGATCATTTGGTTTTTAGTAAAGAATATATTCAGCAAAGAAAGGTTTGGCAAGGGCATAAGCTTGACAGGAGAACGGTACCATCTGCGGGAGCTTTATATACGTTTAGAATTTTTGTGACTCTTTTTAGAAAATCGGGGTCGCTAAAGCCAGGCGTTTATGAGATTAAGTATCGCTCTAGCTCTTATGTGGAGTTTGTAAAACTGCATGATGATATTATTGCTGTTCGCAGTTCCTTTGCAGATCCATATATCGTTAACAATGCTCATGGATGCTTGATATTAGCCGGCTCATTTGATATATGTTCAGAAAAATATACAAATCGATCGTTACTATATATACCAATAGAGGCGGGGCACATTAACCAGAATTTTCACTTAACAGCATCTGAATTAGGTGTTTCGACTGTTGAAATTGGTGGGTTTCTTGAAGACAAGTTATCTGAATCTCTTTTGCTTGATAAAGAATTTGTCCCTCTTATAACCACTTTATTCGGATATAAAGAAGAAAAGGATAAACAAGAAGAGGTTAATATCCCTCTCTCTATAGAGATAGAGTGGTCTCGACCTTCAAGTAAGTATAGTCTTCCATTTTATATGGTATTTGCAAGGCAGAAGGGCGGCGAAGATAATGATTGGGCCTGCGGGCGTTCATATGACCCTAATTTAGCTTTAAAAAAAGCACTTTCCGAGTCTGAAGAATGGCATCGTTGCAGTCAAATTCCACCTTATTTAAATAAGGCAAAAATAGATGAGATAGAAGATAATATTGATCCGATGTCTATAGTGGCATATCATAGCTCGCAATATAATAATCCTGTATTTCCTTTAAAGCCCTTAAGTTCAAAAATAAAGTATTTATGGAAAGAGGGGCTTGATGAATTTAGTGGCAAGAAAAAAATGATTTTAGCTGATCATATATATTTTCCCTACTATCCTTATTATCCTAGATATACATTCGCCAATTCCTCAGGAAATGCAACTCATAGTAATAAGACCTCTGCTTTACAAGCAGCCGTTTTAGAGATAATAGAAAGAGATGCGTTTTCAATCTGCTTCTTGAACCGTTTAAATATGCCGACTATAAGACTTGACTCAATGCCGGAGAATATTAAAAGAAGGATTATATGTTTGAAGAAGATTGGTTTTCATGTGGTTGTCAAAGATATATCTATGGATTTGGCGCCGGTTATTTTGGTCTGCGCTCAAAATCAGGTATTGCCGATGACAACTTGTGCAGCATGTAGTGATTTTAATCTACAAGAGGCCTTGAATCATGCCCTTATGGAGGTTGAATCAGCTATTTTCTGCAGATTAACATCTATTGCACCTACTCCAATAAAACCAGCAAATATTCATTTCCCTGAGGATCATGGAAATATATATTCTCAAAAAAAATATTTTAAAAAATCAAACTTTTTATCAGAGCCATCAAAAAAGATTGATCTCAAAAATATCCTCACTAAGCCATTAGCGAAGAATTGGAATGCGTTGCTGGATAAATTAGCACGAGACTTTTCGCTTCTTACAGTTGATTTGTCCGGCTCATCTATTGGTTCTTCTAAAAATCAACTCTTCACTATTAAGGCCTTTATTCCCGGTACGGTCCCAATGCATTTCGGATACGGGCTACAACCGTTTGGCATGAGGCGATTATATGAGTTACCTTATAAGATTGGTATTTCTAATAGAAGGAGTGAATATAGTTCATTGGTAAAATTTCCACATCCATATACATGATATAGGAAGGAGGTGAATAACATGAATGCAACAAAAAAGAGGAAAAACTTCTCTTATAAAATTAGTGTAAGCACTAACACTGCAGTAGCTAATTCATTAAAGAGTAAGTCATCATCCGGCCAGTCCCAGCAAAGCAGGGGCAGTAAGTCGGCGTGACCTCATTACCCTAGATAGTTAATACTATTTAGGGTTTTTTAAATAATTAGAAAGGTTAAGTATCTCTTGTGGAGTAAGTTTAAATATATCTTTCCATGAACACTCTTTATTTGATTTTAAAAATGATTTTAGAATCCAGTATCCTACAGAATATCCGGTCCAAATTTTATATTTTTTATTCTCTAGAAAAAGTTCATAATAAGCCCTCTGACTTTTTGATGGAAGATTGTCTTTAATCAAGCTAAATATTTTTTTACTACGAATAAATGTTGTTGAATGAGACCATGGGGTTCTTATCTTTGTAATTTTTTCAGAAAAATTTTCCGCAAGGCCCTCAAAAATTAAAGAATCAAGAAGAGTCTCCCATCGTTGATATAAAAGATGTTGGCTATGGCAAAATTCATGAGCAGTGGTGACCCTTAAATTACTCTGCCATTTTTTATTTAAAGAGTTGATGAAAATGATAAAAGTATTTTTATAAGGAGTAAAGCCGCTAGTTCCCCCCATCTTTAAATTAATAAAACTATTATAAGACGGGAAAATAAAGACCTTTATTGATTGTGCTGGGATATGCTTTTCGCACTTTTTAAGTGTTTTTATGATTATGTCCTTGGTTCGTTTACTCGGAATATTAATATGCTTAATATATTCTTTTGATTGTCGATCGAATATTTCATTATTTAAAAAATTTTTTAAATATTTTTTTTTAAAAAATCCGGCAAAGCCTACGTTAGAATCGTGAATATTCTTTATTAATGCGTCAATATATTCCTCTTTGTTATAGA
>ERZ761595.84-NODE-84-length-23066-cov-5.820825_pt1 | contig 23066 bp, 47 predicted proteins | sample MGYA00511035_ERZ761595 | MGnify/ENA primary metagenome ERZ761595 (study PRJEB28899, sample SAMN03785553) | bioreactor sludge metagenome | biome: EBPR Sludge; feature: EBPR Bioreactor; material: 0.22µm filtered reactor supernatant | place: Saint Lucia: Queensland...
CCCCCGCCGCCAGTGACCAGCCGTGACTGCGATGCGGCGGCAGCGCCGGCCCACGCCAAGGCCGCGGGCCTGACGAGGCTGGCGTTCTGCGAAGATTTCTCGGACCCGAAGCGCATCAGCCTGACGACAGAGCTTAAGCCCGGGCAGACGTTCGCCCAGGTCGGCGCGGGCAACCCCAAGTTCGGCGGCGCGCGGGTCATGCCGGAGTCGGCGTTTCGGTTCGCCCCGGGCGTCATGTCGGTGGAGCCGACGCACAACAACTATCAGGCGAATTTCATCAGCGCCACGCCGGATGGCACGGGCTTCCTGATGCGTGGCGATCGGTGGGCAACGGAGATCCGCTGGAAGCACGCCGATTGCCGGAAGACCAGTGGCTTCCCGGCGTTCTGGAGCATGGACAGCCGCCACTGGTTCACGCCGACCGCGGGGCGCGTGTTCCTCGAGCCCGACTTCTACGAGAACATCGGCGGCGACTTCATCGGAGCCATCCACCATTGGAAGGCGAGCGACAAGGAGTTCCACGGCATTGAGATGACCCGCAAGCCGATGGCGAGCCCGGAGCAGTTCTTCGTCGCCGGCTCCATGTCGCTGCCGGGCCGGTACTCGTGGTGGCTGAACGGCTCCAAAATGGGCGAGGTCGCGCCGAAGTGGCTTGACCTGATGGCCGACTTCAGGGGGCCGGTGATGTTCGGCAGCGGCCCTGGCTGCGGATACACCGTGGACTATGTGCGCGTCTGGACGGCGCCGTAGAAAGTTCTGGACATGACCCGCGTGGGGGCCTATTAAGGCGGCATCCCGCGCGGGGCGCTTACCCGGCGCCTCTTGCGACCCTCCCTATCTTCCTAGGCTGCTGCACTTCCCCCCGGATGCAGCGGCCCTTCTTTTTTCCAGCGCCTCGCAGGCGAGTTCGACCATAGGCTCGACCGCCGGCCCGCGCTCGACCATCTGCACCCACCGCTCCGTGCGCCCAAACTCAGCGCCGAACGCCTTCTGCGTCATGCCGAGCCGTTCACGCAGCGCCTTGAACTCGGCGGGGGTCATCGGAGCTCGCTCTTGTCGTCGTCGCCCAGCGACGCGCAGGCATAACCGATGGACGCCAGCACTACTCCGATGATGGCGGCGAGGGCCACCCATCCCCGCCACGACTCCCATTCAAACATGCTCCTGACAAGGTTGTACGCGACGCCCGCCAGGACGGCGGTGACCAGCATCATGCCGACAACGCCACAGATCTCGCCGAACGCTTTCATCGCACCTCCCCCTCAGCAGCCGGTCGATTGGCCACCTCCCGCCATCGCATCGAGACGATGAATAAAACCGATAGGTTCCGTCTTCTGGTGGTGCGGCGAGCCACGAGTTTGCTTCGACCAAGCTGACAGGGCGCAATCCCACAGATCGTCTCGCCGGTGGCCCTGATTACCGTGCACAGGTAGACACCCGCAGGTGGGGCGATCATTGCTTTCCTCATCTTTCTCGTCTCTCCCAAGGTTGATGAATGGCGGGCGCTCGTCCGGGGCGCTCGCAACCCCACGCCCGCCGTTCCTTCGGCCCGTTACATGGCGTCCTCCCTTTTCCTTGTGGTTTGCCGCCCATCTCCGCCCGACGCGGTGGGGCCGGCTATTCCTCCTCGGCCTCCTCCTCTGGCCGCAGATCAGGTCGATGGCCATCGCCGCGGCATCCTCCTCATCGCCGTCGCTGACGGCCACGGCTTGGGCGAAGCTCATCCCGCCAATGGTCGCCTCGACGACGACGACCCTGGAATCACGGGGCTGCCCCGGAAGTGGCTCCCCCTCCCTAGCCACCACCCGGATCGGCTGCCAGCCGGTCCAGGCAGCCGGCGCGATTGTCTTGCTCATCGTGCGTCCCTCTCATTTTCTTCTCCCGCTCCCGTGGGCGCCTAGAACAGCCCCTCTTCGCTCTTGTCCTCGATGACCGCCATGGCGCCGACGATGCCGGCGATGGCGGCCTCCTCCGTCCTGAACTCCATCCCGACCCAGTGGTCTTTGAACGCCGGGGTCGGGTACACCCTGACCTTGTAGAGCGGCCCCTTGCGGACGATCTCCGCAACCGTGTCTCCCGCCTTGTTGACGTGAGCTTTCTCGGCGGTCCCCTGCCACGTAAAGGCGCTGATCTCCAGGCCGCCGTTTCCGATGTCGAGCATCTTGGGTTTTTCCTTTCTCCACTGTTCGTTGTGATGGGCGAAAATATTGCGCATTGCGGCGCGCCCGTCAACAGGGAAATGCGAAAATCCTTCGGGATGCCGTCCCGACTTTGGTGGCGTCGGACAGCGTCGGGCAGTTGGGGGTGGAGCTAAGCCCCTTGGAAAGGTGGTGGGCGCACAAGGACTCGAACCTTGGACCCGCTGATTTAAGAGTCAGCGGCAGCAGCGAGGAATATCAACGACGTGTCCGACACGGCCTATCGGACACGGCCACGAGCCCGGCGGTTTCGGCGGCTGCCGCGCAAACGGGTCATGCCGGAGCGTCGGACAGAAGCGCCTCCGCTCAGAACTCATGATCCATCTGGTTGACATCAAACACGAACACGCCCGCCTCGACCCAAGCCCCCGTAGGGTAGTGTCTCAGTTTGAAATCCCCTGGCCGCGGCCCCACGCCCCGGGCACGGCGTGACGTTAGTATCATCTAGTTATGGCGGGCCGCCCGTAGATGCCCTAAGAGAGAACGCAGGCAAGCGAGGAATCCGATGAACGAATTTCTGGTCACATTAACGGCTCGTCACCGCGAAGACGGTTCCGTGTTCATAACGTGCAATGAGGTCCCGTTCGTCAACGTCGTCGGCCCGTCCGAGGCAAAAGCCACGGAGATGGCTCTCAGGATCTTGAAAGAGACGCTTGAAGCTAACCATAGCTGCTCAGTCGTGGACATGAGGCCGGTTGGCGATGCGTCTGATCTGGTCCATGGGTGCCGGCAAAGCCGGGCTATGCCGGGTCACGTCATCGCGCAGATTGCGCCCGTAGCGGCTTAAACGCCCCTTCAATGTTAGTAGACGCCAAGGCTGCTTGGGCGGAGTTGCGCGCTCACGGACGAAGTGCGAGACGATCAGCTTCGTGTCGGCGTCGATGCCTGTCCACGTCCACGTATCGCCGGCACCATCGGGCGCGGCCTTAGCGGTGCCAACCGTGCGCTGCTTGGCATAGGTGAAGCTCCAGATCTCATCGACCTGCACCCGCCGCGCCTTTACGCCCCTAACCTTGTCGTCGTGGAATCCGGCGCAGAACTTCCCGGCGTCAACCAACAGCTTCGCAACGGTGTTGATGCTGGTGTCCGTCAGCCGGGAGACGGCCCGCATGGACGAGCCTTCGCACAGGAGGCTGAGGATCTGGACGCGCTTTGCGGCAGGAAGCTTGTTCATACCCATGATGGTATGAACTTCTGTGCTTGGCGTCAAGCAGGAAGCTCAGTGCGCACAATGCGAAGGCGCGGCATTTTCGGTTCCGGGTCAAGGATCTCTGAACCGTACATTACGCCAACCTCAGGCGGGAGGAGGCAAAGTAGTTCCCCAAGGTCAGCAGAAGAATACCCAAGCTTGCGCCGATGAAATTCCACCATCTGGCGAAGCAGCCTCGGGGCTTCTTTTTGTGGTTCGTTCGGCTCACGCTTGCGGTAACCGAGCTTGCTCATCTCTATCCAGAACATCTTGCTTTGGTACGGGGTGATAAGGCGCAAGCGCTCCGCGCGACATGCAATGGCCTGCATTGATACCTTCCAATATCCCTTCATGTTCGCGACATGACGGAGGTCGAACCGCCTCAGATGCAGTTTCATTTCCTCATGAGGAAGGAGAAATGCGCCAGCAAACTGATCTGCCTCGTCCTCCATATCGCAATCATCTTTGAAAGTAGTTGTGTGAAGGACCATATGCCCAAGCTCGTGCGCGAGCGTGTAACGTACGCGGTCTGCCGGAGCATTAACATTGATGAAGAAGAGGACGGGCATACCATCAATCCGCTGGCTTACAGCATCAATGAGGCCTGTTTCGGCGAAGTCGCAAGGCACAACGATGCCTCCGTTCTCTTCAATCAGATCCACCATGCTGGCTATTGGGCCTCGCGGCAGCATCCACGCCTCCCGTACAGCGCGGGCTATGTCCTCGATCTCCAGTGGACGCCTGGCTGTTCCCCTAAACTCATCCCTGTCTACTTCTGGAATATAATTGTTTGGCTTGAGATCGAATGACTGCGCTAGTTTCTTGATGTGAATCCTACGGATGTTCATTTCGGCAATGACACGCCCGAGAGCCTTTGCCGACATCTTCTTCCGCCTGCGGTAATGGAACGGAGGAAACCCATAAGGTTGTTCCGGCTGGTAGAAGAAGGCTGGCGGGTATCCGAGGCCGCGGCCAAGTACAGCACAGAATTCGTCTGGCGGCACGTTCACGCCGTTCTCATACTTCGATAGGGTCCCCTGGCCTACCCGGATCCTCGTGGCAAGTTCCGACTGGGTGAGCCCGCGCGCTTCGCGCGCTAACGTCAGCATATGGTGGTTAAACCGCTGCATGCTGCTCGCGCTTTAGCGGCGGTTCCCGAGTTACATCGACCCACCGCTGGTTATCCTCAGCGCGGTCTGCGACTGGAACTATCGCCACGCACCAGTCGATGGCCTGCCCCAGAGGCCGGGAAACCTGGGTGCGTCTGAACTCAGTGTTCGTCGGGTCCAGCCAATACCCTACAGACCTCAACCCACCAAGCGGGCGGTGGTCAACAAGCGCGATCCCGTTCGTGGCCGGAGAACCTCCGATCTGCCTCAGCCGCAATATGCGCATAGATGCAAGCAGCAGACGCCAAGCAGGAAATCGACTTCCTGCATGATTTCTTCCATTGACCGATTGACCATCCTTCAGGGCCTCCAGGCGCAGCTATCTATCTGATGATGCTACACCCCCGGGCGGAAGGGAATCAAGAAAAATATTCCTGGATTTATTTCTGCCGGGCGGCCCATCGCATCTTTGCCCCCTTCCTGGCGATCTCCGCCCGCTGCTCCGGCGTCAGCTTCTCCGCACGCGCCGCGCCGCCCTTCCGCCCCATGGCCTGGGCGGCCTTGTCCTTCCCGTCGTCCTCCAGTGGCGCTTCCTCAATCTCGCCCGTGGCGATGCGCATGACGTGCACGGCGTTGCTGGTAACGTCGGCTGGTCGCTTCTCGCCCTTTGGTCCGCGTGGCATGGTGTCTCTCCGGCTGGTGCTTACCGATAAGCATATAGCCGGTGGGGAAAGCCCGCGAGAGCCGCGTGGGGGCTACCGGATTTCAAACTGAGACACTACCAGAGCGTCGGACAGCTTGACACCGCGGGCACAGCGGGCTATGGGAGGTGACCCGAATGGAGGACGCGATGAGCGGGCTGGTTTGGCGGCGCGCAGCGGACGAACTGCCGGAAGAGGGAATTTTCGTGCTCGGGCGGTACGAGGGCGACAACTGGTTTTGCCCCAGCGACCAAGAGGGGTTGCGTCTACGGATGCTCTTCGGCCTACGGGCTGTGCGAGTGAACGACTGACACACATGGAGGACGTGATGAGCGCGCCGGCAGAAGTCTTCCCGCCCGGCGGGTACATCCGGGAGGAGCTTGAGGCCAGGGGCTGGACGCCAACGGATCTCGCGTGGGTCATGGGCGTGCACGCCAGCGTCCTCAGCGCATTGCTGTCGGGGCGCCGCGGCATCAGTGCTGAGATGTCGAAGAAGCTCGGCGATGCTTTCGACGTGTCGCCGGAGTTGTTCGCGAACCTCCAGGCGGCAGCGGACGGGGCGGCGGAGTGGAACGAGAAGAGCGGCGACCCCGATGTTTTGGCAGAGCGCCTCTGCCGGTTCTTTGGCGCGAAGGACTGAAACGGAGGATGTGATGACGGAAGAGGCGAAGTTGCTGATTGAGGCCCTGCGCAACGGCCCAGTGGGCGCGGCGGAGCGCGCCGTGGCGACGAACGAGGCGCTGGTGGCGTGGATCGAGAGCGTCGAGGAGCGGCTCGGCGAGCTGAAGGGACTGGACGGCTCGGCGATGGGCTTGCGGCACTAGCGCCGGCAAGCCCCCGTAGGCCAATAGCAAGGTCACCTGCTTTGTGTTCAGGAGGTGCGGGTTCGATTCCTGCCGGGGGCACCAAATTGGGAGTGCAGCTCAGTGGTAGAGCGGCGGTCTCCAAAACCGCTGACGTCGGTTCGATTCCGGCCACTCTCGCCACAGGGGAGGGGGCAATGCGGCTCATCGAGCTACCCGACCGTCGCCGAGTATCTGGCGGGTCTTGCGAGCGAGGATATGACGCCCGCCCCCGCATGTGCGATGTAGGGGTGTTTGGAAGACGGACGCTCTCTCTCCGGCCCCCGGCGGAAGTTGTACGCCGCCAGGGGCGCCCCCGGCGGCGGCCGAACGCTCTAGTCCTGCTAGGGCCGCTCATGTAGGCCCCGCCGGGGGTCACCTCCTCCCCGGCCCTTCACCACCTTCGCCTCCGCCTCCAAGCCTCAGCCTTGAACGCGCCGATCACGTCCCGCTGATGCCCGCGCCCTCCGTTTGGGGGTCAGCCGAACAGCGAGCCTTGCGACTCGACCGATCGCAGGTTGTTCGCAGCCTGCTCGAAATACTCCTTTTTGAGCTCGACCCCGACGAACCGGCGCCCGTTCTTCAGGGCCATGTAGCCCTCGCTGCCGATGCCGGCGAACGGCGATAGCACCACGTCGCCGGGGTTGCTGTAGAGCACGAGCAGCCGGTGGATTAGGTCAAGCTGGAGCGGGCAGATGTGCTTCTCGTCGTCGGCAGCGCGGGCGTGGCGGAAGCTGTTGAGAACGTTGGTCTGGTCTATATCCATCCACACCGGGCTCGCCCACTGCTGCCACTGCTCGACGGGGAACTCCTCGGCGGTGTGAGCGACCCGCTCCACGTTATCGCCCGGCACCCGGAACAGCAGGACGTAGTCCGGCATCCCGGGTCGCGAGTGCGTGCTGTCCTTCTTCAACTGCTTGTGCAGGAGCCCAAGCGACTTGGTCCGCTGCATCTCGACGACCGGGTCCTTCCAGACGGTGACTCGCCCGGCGAACCAGAACCCCATCTCCATGTGGGCGCGCGTCAGATCGTCCGAGAACGGGCGCACGCCGATAAATCCATCCCGCCATTTGCGCGTCGGTAGATCCGAGCAATGCACCGCCACGATCCGCCCCGGCTTGACGACCCGGAGAAGCTCCTGCGCGCAGTAGCGGTAGTGCTCGAAGAACTCGCCGTCGCAGGACGAGTTGCCCATGTCGGCGATGCTGTCCGAGTAGACGAACAGGTCTCCGAACGGCGGCGAGAACACGGAAAGGTCGCAGCACGCATTCGGCAACTGGCGCAGCACGTCGACGCAGTCCCCGTTGTAGATGGCGAAATCGTCCCCGTGGTAATCGCCTAAGCACTTAACCATGACGGCATCCCTCCCTTGTGAGTTGGCTTGTATGCGGCGAGCCGGCGCGCGTCAGTCTCGATCGCGGCCCGCATGTGCTTCGACATTGACGCGAGCATCTCCTGATGCTGCGCCGCTTTGCGGTCAAGAGCCTGCCCGATTTGGTCCTCTGCCCCATCCGTGACCAGGTGGACCTCGACCGGCCGCTTCTGCCCAAATCGCCAGCATCGGCGAACAGCCTGGAAGTAAGCCTCGTAGCTGAACGTGCGGCCGACGAAGGCCATGCGGGCGCAGTGCTGGAAGTTCATGCCGAAACCAGCGATCTTTGGCTTGGTGATGAGCACCCGCTGCTCGCCAGCAGCAAAGTCGACGATCCTCCGCTCCTTCAGCTCGGCCGGGTGCGAACCCCGGACGTCCACTGCGCCTGGGATCGACGCGACAAGCGCCGAGCTCTCCGCGTCGGTGTCGCACCAGACCAGCCATGGTTCGCCGTTGGCGGAATTGACGACCCCGGCGGCGGCATCAACCCGCGCGGCCATCGTCTGCCGCTTCACCTCGAAGATACCCGTGGCGCTGACGGACGTGGCAAACAGGTCGCCCATGCTCTTGACGACCGTCGCCAGCCGGTGCCGCACGACGTTGAGCGGGGGCAAGTCGAACGCCGATCCATCGAACCCGAGATCCTCCGGCGACTGAGCCATGCGCGCCCACGACGCCACCCACTGCCAGAACGAATCCGTCGCGTGCCCCTTCAGCCTCCACGACTGCGACGCCGTGGATGTGTCGTTGATGAACCACCGGGACAGCATCTCGTTCGGCGACATAATGCCCAGGAACGCAGCGTGGTTCGCGAGCTCCATGTGGTCGTTCGGCGCTGGCGTCGCCGTGGCGCACAGCCGGAATGGCGTGGCGGCGAACGCATCGATCAGCGCCCGCGCGGTCTTGCCGACCATGGCCTTGAGGATGCTGCTCTCGTCGAGGCTGACGGCGCCGAACGCGCCGGGGTCGAGATGGTCGATCCGGTCGTAGTTACAGACGTTGATGCCAGGGCCGACTTCCCCCTGCTCGCGCACCACACGGCAGTCGTAGCCGCGCGCCTTGCCCTCCCGGTCGATCTGCCACGCTACGGCGAGCGGCGCGAGGATGAGCGCCGGCGCCCCAACGTTGGCGGCGGCATGCTTCATGGTCTCAAGCTGGCAGAAAGTCTTCCCGAGCCCGGTCCCGAGGAATAGGGCCGACCGCCCCTTCCTCAGCGCGAACTCGACGCAATGGCGCTGGAAGTCGAACAGCCCCGGGTGCAGATCCGGGATGCGGTCAAGCCCCGCATCCGGCGCCCGGATCACCTTCCTCGCCAGAAACTCCTCGTATGCAGTCCCCATGTCCCTCTTCTTCCCATCCCATCGCCTTGCAGTAAGCCTTATGCCCGGCGATCGCAACGTCCGGGTCGTGGCCGTTGACGAGCGCCAGCGCCTCCATCAGCGACCTCCACACGTCAATCTCAGACCAGTTCACCGCCGCCTCCCCATCCCTGCGGCCACGGCCCTGCCGCGCTCGGCGAGGACGGCCGGGGTGATGGGCGGCTGGTTGGTGTGCTCGCCGTTGAGCCACGCCTCGACGGCCGCACGCGACCACCGGCGGCCACCCGTCGCCGGCAGGGGCGGCGGGAACCCGGCAGCCTCGAGGCTCGCCCTGGCGCCGCGGAACCACGCAGGCGAGCGCCGGAACAGCGCCGCAACCTCGGGCGGGGTGAGAACGGCGGTCACCGGCCACACTCCATAAACGCCATCACGAACGCCGCCGCGACTTGCGGGACGATGGCATTGCCGTAGCCCCGCAATCGTCCCACTCGGGCGGATACCCCATGAGCCAGCGGGAATGTGCCGGGTGGTCAACTGTTGACGTGTCTCTGGCTAGTAATATCAGCCTGTGCATTAGCACTTTTGTTCCGCCGCGGCGCCCCCATAGGTCTGTCATGGCATACCCACGTGCGTTGCAATACCACGACCGCTGAGATAGCCAGTGGTGGTCTTCATCCGAAACGAGGCAGACCTCTCCACCAGAGAGAATGATTCCCGGCATCACGCCTTACTCTTTATGTGCGATAAACAGAACTTCGTATTCGCTGCAGGGCACCACCGCTCCCCACAGAGCATGCTTGAGGGGTTGGCCACGAACGACCATGGATCGCCGGTGGCGCGGAAGGCGGTCAGGTCGGCGACCATGCGCTTGGCCAGCGTCGTGGCCGCGGCCTCGGCGTCGGCGATGTCGACTGCGGTCGTGACGGCTGGCGGCTGGAGCTTGGAGATCGGCGCCCTCGGCACGTAGTCCTCAAGCAAGTTGTCGATCTGGTGGCCGTGAGCCTGCCAGAGCAGCGAGTACATCCCGTACTGGGCGCCATTGGCCCGCTGCATCCGCCCCGTCTTGAGGTCGCGGATGGTGTTGCCGGCGGCGACGTCGACCTGGCCGGCGGCGACGATGCCCGGGGCCAGATCGGCCTCAAGGCGAACCTCGACATGCGCGGGCACGAATTGCGGCGCCACCATCTGCCGCCACATGCGGAGCTGCCGCACGACTTGGCGCTCCGCAGTGTTGGGCCTGGGGCTCACCTCGTCCCACTCGACCCCATCAGCGACGCGACCGCGCAAGTCCGTGATGGCGGCGTCCTCGGCCACGTCGGCGGGGGCAAGTTCGCCCCGCTGGATCCGCTCGTGCAGCGCCACGTGGGCGCCGGCGTGCGTCGCCGTGCCGATCGCAGCCCCGATGCCGTTGGCAGTCGTGCGCAGCTGGTACCCGGCATCCTCGATCTCGCGGCGGAACAGCCTGGCGGCACTGCGCCGCGGGCAGTCGGCGTACCCCGGCAATGAGCTGGCGCGGATGACGAGGGGCTCAGGCATCTGCGGGCTCCTCTGCGCCCAGCATCCTACTCAGCGGATACTTGTCGAGCAGGCGCTGGTAGATCTCGCTCACGCCCGCACCACGCAGACCCGCATCGATGTGTGACCCTCTGCAGCGGCGCGGAGCCTGTACTTGCGCGCCTCCATCACGGCGAGGTGGAGGTCGTCGGTCGCCGGCCCGAGCGCCGGGCCGGTGCCGATGGTGGTGTCGACGAACTTCACGCGGTACTGGACGGGATCGCCGGACGTTTCCCGAAAATAGATCACATCGCTCGCTTCCTGATCGATGCTTCCATCTTCGTAGAGAACGATGCGGCCCTTGCGCTTCGCCTGGTTAACGGCAGACTGGCTTATGCCAAGATGCCTGGCGTATTCGGTTTCCGTCAGCCCTTGGCGGGGTTTCCCCCGCCGTTGGGCTGCGCATCGGTTGTTTTCAGCCATTTGATCAGGTCTCACTCTGGTTGCCGCAAAAGTCCGTCACCACCGCCCACCCGGTCCTGCGGGGCGTGGGCGTCACCGGCCTTCCTGTCGCCCTCTCAAGCAACACAGCATGCTCTCCGTCGCCTGCGGCCTCCGGGCTCTCGACCCACAACACCTCGTCTGGCTCAAGCGGCGACCGGAACCTGCCATCAATGGCGAGCAGCAGCCCGTCCTTGTCCATGATCGCCCACCCGGCCTTGCTAGACGAGGCGGGCTGCCTCACCGAGGCGTTGAGCGCTTCAAGCGCGGCGATGCGTGCATCGAGCCGCGCCTGTACTTTGGCCGCGACTTCTTCTGCGATGCGCCTGACACGCTCTTCGGTCAGGGTCTCGCCAATATGGTGAGACAGTGTCGCGTTACCTGTCCAAGGCAACGTCACGGGGTGTTCGAGTATTGTGGGCGGAGTATCATCCCTTCGCTCCAGCTCGGCGAGCACAGCGGGGGCATCAGCCTTTGCCTGCTCCAACCTCGCCTCCAGGTCAGCAAGAAGCCCCGCCGCCACCTTCTTCGCCTCCCGTCTGATGCGCGCGCCCTCGCTCATGTCACCGAGGCTCGGCCGGCGCAGCACCTCGCTCAACGGCGCACCGAAGCCGACGCGGGTGGGCAAGACGACCTCGGGGGCCTTGCCAGGGCCGATGGCTGCCTCCCGTAGCTTCCGGCTGGCGTGTTCGGCGTAGCGCTCACGCTCAAGCAAAATCTGCCTGGACTGCCGATGCACGAAGTCCTTTGCAGCAGCCTCGCGCCCATGCGCCCGGCCAAGCCAGTAGGCGCCGAAACCTACGGCAAGGCCGCCGATGACGGCGGCGGCGACGAAGATGACGTCAAGCTCCATCTTTCGCGTCCTCATCGCATTTCACGTTTTGAATGAAGATCGCGAATAGATCCTTGATCTCCCAGGCCTCGATATCTTTGGCCTGGTACTCGATGGCGGTTTTCACCTTATAGACGAAGTCGTCGTCGCCGTTGTTGTCTTCGCATAGCGTCAGTTCCAGCCGCTGCATCTTCTCCTCCCTATGCCACGAAGCCAACCGCCAGCATGGCGAGCAGCCCCGCCAGGAACACGGCCAGCCTTGCCTCGTACGCGCTCATTCCGCGGCCACCTCTGCGTCGGCGCGGCGCCAGCCCGAGAGGCCGCGCACGATCCGGCCCCTCATTGCCATGTCGGTGACGCCAGCCGCCCTTGCCGCCGCAGTCTGCGTCGGGTACCGCGTGCCGTCCGGCCCGATGATCTCGACGGCCTTACCGCTGCTAGGCTTGCGACGACGCTCGGCGCTCATGGCGCATAGCGCCCGCACAAGCGCCGCGCGCCTTTCCTTGAGCGCCTCAAGATCGGCGGTCTGCTCGTCGAGGGCGCGGATGCTGGCCTTGAGGTATTCGGCTTCTTCCATCTCTCATCTCCTCAGCGGGTCGGCGTAGATCGGCGCCGCCACGACCCGGTAGCAAAGCGCCACGTGCTCCTCACAGTAAGACTTCCCCTCGACCACGGGCTTGCCGCAGTGCTCGGCGCCGACGTGGCGCACGATCGGGCCGGTGACGAACTGGCATGTCCGCGGCTGCCAGTTGTGACCCCGCAGCGGCAGGATCGACATAAGGTTGCTGACCGGCGCCTCCGGCGCGGGCGCCAGCGTTGCCTGCGGCGCGGGCCGCTGGCTGGGCTTGCGCTTCTTCGGCTGGCGCGTCGCCAAGTCCGCGAACGGGTGCTTGTGCCCGCCCCAGCCGGTCGACTTGCCGGTGGCGACGATGATGTAGCGGCGGCGCCCGCCCATGCACTCGCGGACGAGGACGCCCTCCGCGAGGAGATCGTTGGTCCGCCTTTTGTAGTGCGTCTTCGAGATCCCAAGGGCTGCGGCACCGGCGATGGTGGCTGGCTCGCCGCTCTCCGCCAGGCAGGTCAGGTACTCGAGGACGGCGCGCCGACTCTCCGCCGTCTGGCGCGCGGCGCTCTTAAGACGGGCGGCACGAACGGCGTTCATGGCACGCGGATGGCGCTGACGCCGCCCTCTCTTACCGTGACGACGACCAGCCACGCGCATGCAGTTAGGCCCTCTCGGACGTACGACATCATGACGATGTCGCCGGAGCGAAAAACGTCCTTGGCGTCGTCGAAGTAATTCGACAGGGCGCTCTGGTTCAGATCCTCGCGGCAGAGGTAGTGCCACAACGTGAAGCCGGTGGCGTAGGCGAGGACGCTCAGGTCCTTGGGGGAGAATGGCATCGTTACTTCCCTATCCTGTGTGCGATGACGCCGGAGGCGGCACCGAAGAAGATGCCGGCCCAGCCGCTCTCGGGGCCGGCGCCGGTCACCGCGATGACGCCGCAGCAGACGCATGCGGCGACGGCAACAGTGCCGAGGAGCCTCATGGCATGGCCTTCAGTGCTGCGCGCAGGGCGGCGGGGGCGGATGCCGCATGCCGGAGATCGCCGCTATGGAACCCATTAAGGGTGCCGCATGCCCATCCCGGATGGTCCCTGACCAAGTGGATGTCGCCGACGATGATGTGGTTCCACTCGGCCTTGACCAGCGGCAACCCGTACTCCGTCGCGATCTTGGTGACGCCGCGGAGCGTGGATGGGTGGAGGGTCCGCCCGGTCATGCCGGCGGCTCCAGGCCGAGAGCTGCAGTGCGCTTCATTTCGTTTATCAGCCGGCCGAAGCTGCTCATGGCAGTAAAGGCGCTGATGGTCGCCGGCGTTTCCGGTTTGATGGCGACGATCTCCTGCAGCACCCGCCGCAGCCGATCGTTCTCAGCCTGGAGGCGGGCACACTCGGTGCCGAGGCGCCTAGTCTCGGCGATGAAGTTGTCGATGTAGGGCTGGTCGATCATTCCGCGCTCCATGTCTTCCGCCCGGCGGACCAGTCGGTCGCCTCGCCTGTCTTCAGCGTCACCCGCCGCTTGTGGTGGCGGTGGCCGCGCTTGGCCTCCGCCCTCAACTCGCCTTCCTGCTCCAAGCGGCTGATCATGGCGCGCACCCGCTGCGGCGGGAGGCCAAGGATCTCCCCGATGTCCTCGCCGGTGAGCATCGGCTTGCCTTGGACCGCCAAGCTGCGGATGATCCCAAGCACCTGCCGGCGCCGGGCCGCCGCATACTTGGCATTCGCAGCGGACGCGATAGGCTGCGTGACCCCGCGCCGCTTCACTCCCCGTACTCCACCTTGTGCCAGTTGAGGCAGCACCTGCTGGGAGGCGTTTCGTCCTCCCACCACTCGTCGCCGCATGTCGGGCACTCGTGGAGCACGCGCCAGCCGCCTTTGCCCCATGCGGCAAAGCCGCCGTCTTCGCCGCGCACCCGCCAGCCGCCGCCGGCCTCTTTGGCCAGCGTGACCTGGCCCTTGATCTCTTGAGGCCAGCCGTCCAGCGCCATGTCCTCGAAGATCTCCTGAAGGTCGGAGAGTTCGGAGGAAAGGCAGATGCTTTCGTCAGGGCGGATCATGTGGGCGCGGCCAGTGCGGTGATGCCGCCAACCAAGAGCCCGCCCAAGTACCCGGCAATCCACGGGTCGACCACATCTGCGGCAGTCACGGAGCTCACGATGATGGACAGCGCGGCGCAGATCACCAAGACGGCGCGGAGAGGGGCTCTCACTGCGCGCCCCCCGCCCATGCCGCCAGCATCGCGAGGCCAATGTCGGCGCGACCGGCGTGGTGCGCGTGGAAGCTGGCGTGCGCGTTGGCGTCGATCATCACCTCGACGGCGCCGTCTCGGGACTGGTGCTGGACCCTCAGGACTGGGTCGACGCCGTGGCCCATATGCACGGCGGAGCCAACGATGCTGACCTCGGGCGGCGAGGGCGCCCCGGGCACCTGATCGAGGACCTGGAGAACGCGGACCAAGAGGTTCATCTGCGCGTCGCTGAACCCCTCGTCGAACTCCTGGAGGTCGTCGATGCCGTTGAACGCCATGACGCCGCCGCTCCACAACTTTACGAAGATCACCTCGGCTTCCCTCCATCCTCTTCCGGCTGGCCGGACAGCCACTCGGTGAACGTCTCCGGGTGCATCCAGCGATGCACGGCGTAGGCGCCGGCGACGTAGACCACGTTGACGGCGAGGCCGATGCCGATGACGGCGAGGGTGGTCATTCGCCGTCTCCGTCGATCGGGGGCGATGGCTTGTAGAGATCTGAGTGCAGGAGGTCCCATATCTCGTTGCCCCCCGGCGAGAGCCAGCTCCCGGCCACGTCGATCCCGTGATCAAGCAGCCCAAGGCTGTCCATCCACTGAGCCAGGACTTCCATGTGCCGGTTGCCCTGGGCAAAGATCTGGTGGTGATAGCCCCGCTTCTCACGAAACCAAACGAAGAGGCTCCACACATCCGCGGCGTTATCCTCGGAGAAGCCGCAGCCGCAGCCGCCCATGACCTCTGACCAGAAGAGTTCCTCGCGGCTTTCGTAATGGCCTTCACGCATGAAGTTCTTCAGTGACGCAATGTCTGCTTGCAGCCGCCGCTCGCGCTCGTTCACTCTCCGCCCCTCCACTCCACCGCCCGGGTGAAGCCGTTGTACTTGGCACGGATGTGCTGCTCGGCAGCGTCGCGGCTGTCGAAGAGCCGCAGGTGCCAGGAAGGCTCGCGCTTCAGCTTCTCGACGGCATCGCTCTCGAACCACTCTTCGGGCTGCAACGGGGTAGGCATAAGTCCTCTCTTGCTGACCAGCATGCTTTGCCCGTCGCCAGAGATAATCGCCCACTGCTCGGCGGCGTGGGCGCGAGCCGCGCCGGCCAGGACGAGGCCAACGGCAGCGGCGAGGAGGATGGACCTCATGCGCCGTCTCCTTCGCGAAGCGCCTGGGCCGCAATCTCGCCAATCCGCTTGATAATCGCCTCTGCCGCCAGCCACGTCATATCGGGGACAGCCTCTTTCTTTATCTCCCGCAGCGCCTGCTCCAGCCGCTGCTCGCGCGGCGTCTCGGTAACGGGCCACTCGGCGAGGATGCGCTCGGTGACGTCGTGGGGGAGGCCAAGGTCCTGGAGCGACCGCAAGCGCTGCTGTAGCCAGAACTGGCCGACGCAGGCCGACTCCCCGTCGACGACGACATGGGCGAAGGTCAACCCCGGATCCTTCTGCGTCCCGTACCCGTAAAACTTGATCTTCTCTCCATCGCTCACCGCCCCAACCTCCATGCCTCTGCGCCGACGACCATAAGGGCGTAGGCTCCATTGACCCGGCGGGCGCCAGTATTGCACCCGCAGCGGCTATTGCCGACCCACACGTAGATCGCCCGGTTCAGGCGCAGAGAACGTGCGCGCGCCCTCTTGGCGACACGCAGGATTTCCGCCGTCCTTGCCCCTTGCGGGGTAGCTGTCTGCTGGTTCATTGTCCCGACCCCCTTGTTGGTTGTCTTGGCACCGCTTCTAGCGGTAGCCCAGACGGGGCACAATAGGGAACATATTCCTATATGCGTGGCGCCCCGCGCCGTGCTGTATGACCCGCGTGGGGTACGCCATTCATAGACCAAGGGAGCTAGGCATGGAAGCGACGAAAGAGCCTGCCGCGTGCGGGCTGCTGCTTTTCGGCGGCGACGGGGAGATCGTCGAGATGAACGAGGCGGCGCGAGCGATCCTCGATGGCCCGGGCGTGGTATGGGCCGAGGGGCACGAGCCAGCGACGCCGCTCGAAGTCTTGGCCAGCGTTTACGCGCGCATGGGCGACAAGTTGTGGGGTGTGAGGCTCTACGACACGTTCGAGTTGGTGGACGGCGGGCACCTCGACGTTGGCGCGCGCAAACTCGCGAACGGCCACGTCCTCGTCGCCATCTCCACCCGAACTCGCTGCGTCATTTGCCCCGACGCCCTGCGCGGCCTCTACGGCCTCAGCAAAGCGCAGGCTCGCGTCGCCGCCCTGCTTGCCGGCGGGGCCGGGACCAAGGAGGCGGCCGTGGAGATCGGCGTGGAATGGGACACGGTGCGCGCGCACTGCAAGAGTATCTGCAAGAGGATGGGTGTCACCACGGTTCGTGAAGCCTGCCGCATCATCCTCACCGGCCCAGCCTGCGCGCTGTAGGGAGGCAGCGCGCGCCGTGGTCGAGTTCATCCACTGGGTGCCGCGGCTATGGGCGCACGGCACCGCCGGCCTCAACGGCGACCAGCGCGCCGTCTACATGGAGGTGATCAACCACACGTACCTGCTCGGCGCCGCGCCCCGCGAAGACGTGGGCGCCCTCGCCGCCCTGATGCAGTGGCGCCCGAGCAAGGTTAAGCGCGTTCTCGAGCAACTGGTCGACGCCGGCAAGATCGAGCGAGCCAACGGCTACCTCGTCGCGAATCACTGCCTCGCGGAGCTTGAGCGCGCCGAGTCGCGGGTCGAAAACGCGCGGTCTGCGCGCAACAGTCGGCGGAAAAAAACAGCCCGTTCTAATTGCGAACCGTTCGTATCTGTTCGTAACCTGGACGTATCTGTTCGTAACCTGGACGTATCTGTTCAGAAGTCGGACGTATCTCACTCCTCGACTGATGAAAATCAATCACTTAGCTCTACGGTGGCCTCTTATAAGAGAGATAAGAGAGAAAACCCCCTTAGCCCCTTGCGGGGCGGGGGTTCGAGGAGCCTGAAAAAAGCGCTTGACGAGGCGATCAGCGGATTGCCATGTTCCCCACCGTCTGCTGAGCAACCGGAGCTTTTCGCAGACAGCGGACCACCTGGCGACATTCAGGCCCCGGCTGCCCCTCAGGCCCCGGCTGCCCCTACTGCCAGCCCGCGAGATGCAGGAACAAACCTGCGAGCCACCGGGGCAAACCCGAGGGCGCTGAAGACAAACCCACGGGAACGGCCGCCACCGGTCGATTTGCCCGATGGGCCAGACGAAGTGCGGCGCGCATTCCTGGCGGTGGCCCAGGGTTACGGCCCGGTCGTCTATCACAACCACATCCGCCCGCTCGGCTTTGCGGTGGCGGATGGGAAGATCACGCTGGTTGCGCCCGGGTTGTTCGAACGCGACTGGATCAAGCAGCGCTACCACGACGACATGGTGCGCGCTGCCGGCATGCCGATTGATGTGGTGGCGCAATGCCGCGACTGATCGGCGGAGAGTTAGGCGACGCCCTCTTCAGCTTCGGCGAACTCCGCGTCGAACGCTGCAACGAGCGCGGCGACGTCAATGTTGTGGTGTTGGTCGATGGCGAGCGCGTGGCCGCATTCTCGATGGCATGCGGCGATGCCCGCGACCTCGGCGCCATTCTGATCAGGAAGACATCAACGGCATGACTGACGCTGACCCGTGGGAGCGGTGGGTGTGGCTGGTCCACGCCGGCATGGATGCTGGCTCACCGGTGGTGAGCGCATGGTCGGGCTTGAGTGTGCCGTTGCTGCCGGCGGTGTCGCGAGGTTGACCAGGGTCGAGCTCGACCCGTCCACAGGCGGCGGCCTGCAGGCGGAGGTCGACCTATGGGCGCGAGGCGGGCGCGGGAAGCGGCCGGGGCTGGCTGCGGAACAGGGTTAGCTGCGGATCGTCATCGCCACCGAGGCCGCCAGCTCGGGCGGCCGTGCTCCCTCAGCGCCTCGAGCACGGCCTGCTTCACGTCGTCGCGGGTCAGCATCACTCTTCTTCTCCTGCAAGGGTTTTGGCGGCGGTGAAGAAGAAAACCGATACTGACATCGAGACGAATGCCCAAGCAAGGCTGGGGCTAACCCCGTAGAGGAACGTGAGAAAACTCATCCACGCGACAAATGCCATGCCGACGCACGAAAACGCAGCGACCGCCATAAGTACCTTTCTCATCCCACCTTCCCCTTCCGTGGTCTCCCGCGCCGTCCTGGCTGCGGATCGGGTTTTGCCTCCGGCTCATCGGCTGCCGGCTGCGGATCGGGTTTTGCCTCCGCCATGGCGGCGAGGTGCCGCGCGATGTCCGCCAGGATCCGCCGGTTTTCGTCTTGGAGCCGCTCCTTTACCAGCGCCGGCTCGCTGATGCCGGCGAGCTCGTTGGCCATGCGGCCTGGCTGGCCCTCGAGGTGCAGCCGGAACGCGTGGGCCAGGGCGTCCGTTGCCGTGGCCACGTCGGCGGTGAGCATGGTGAGCCCTTCCGCCAGGTCGTTCGCGATCTTGAGCTTCCGGTGCCGCTCCTCGAGGAGCGATGCCTCCATGTCCAGAACAGGCGCGTGCCTAGTGGCGCGCTTGTCGTCGACCTTGTACTGAACGAAGGCCGCGACCGCGTCCGCGAGCACGAACACCTGCGCCCGGCTCCCCGGCTTGGTGCCGGCGGGCTTGAGTGTGCCGTTGCGCACGAGGTTGCCGACGTGCGTCTCGGACAGCCCGAGGATGGCCGCGAGTTCCACGGCGGTGACCGCGGCCGGGTCGATCATGGCTGCGGGACGTCTTGCGGTAGCGCGCCCAGAACATCGCGATGGGGCAGTCCCAGGAACTCGGCGATGCTGTTCGCGAGATAGTCGCGCTGCTCGATCCATCCTCGCCTGTACGACATGACGGTGACGCCGCATCGGACATTGCCGGCGATGGAGTAGCGGAGGATCAGCCCGTCGTCGTCAATCTCGCAGAAGGCCGGCTCTGGCCTGCCGCGGGACAGATAGAGCACGTCCGCCTCGGCGTCGTAGTCGGATGCAATCGTGCTCATGGCTGCGGATCGCCCTCCGTGGTGGCTGCGGATCGGATGCTTGGGACAGAGACCTCGATCACCCCATCTTCTGTCATGGTGACGGTTAGCTCGCTTGCGTTCCACCGGATCGTCGTTGGCGCTTTTGGCTCCGGCGCCTCGCCGTCCAGCCCGGCCTCAAGAGCACGCATGGCGAGGACCATGACGGTGTCGACGTCGCCGAAGCGCCCCTGCTCGATCTTGGAGATGCCGGATCGGCACCGGCCCAGCCGACGCGCGAGTTCCTCCTGCGTAAAGCCGAGACGCATGCGCCAATTGCGGAAATCAGCGGGGGTCATGGGCCGTGCTCATCATCTCTCGCTCCTCACCTTGTCTTTGGCCGCCACCTCGGCGATGCGCTCGTAGGCATCGCGGAGGCTGCGGAAATACACCGCCTGCAGCGGCGAAACGTAGACCCAGCGCCTATGCGCCTCCGACCAGTAGCCGCCATGCCGGTGCACATGGCGCCGCATGGCGGCCTGCTGCGGATCCGTCAATTGACGACGAACTCCTCGCCATCGTACTTGGCGGCGTGGCGCTCACGGTAGGCGGCGATGAAGCCGACAAGGCCGAGCGCGCTGCGGTCGGACGGCATGATGGGGTAAGCGCGCACGCCGTCGTCGTCCATCTCCTCAAGTATCTCGCCGTCCATGAGATTGGCGACCGCGTCCCAATCGTAGATCTTGCCGTCGATGCGGACCTGATCGGGGATGCGCTCACGCTCGCCCTGATCGTCGATCCAATCGCACAGCCAGCCGGTTGGCCCCTGAGCCTGCCATCCTGCCGGCGGTTCCGGGATCCGGTAGACTAATGCGTCCACGTACTCGTCCGCGCCGACGTCGTCCATGTGCAGCCGCGCAGCTTCGGTGCTGCTCGCCGCCTCGCCGGTCCACATGACGCCTGGCTCGCCCATGATCGCGTAGTAGTTCATCGCTCTCTCCTCTATCCAATGCTGATAATGTACTCGCGTTGAGCACCGAATGCTATAGGCCGATATTCCTGTGGCCTCCCGTGTCGCGGTTGTCGCAACTGTCGCAAGAGAACAAAAGTGAACGCACGGCCGGCTGCGGATCGGGTGTGGCTGCGGATCGACTTTCCGCCCCGATCGCGCCGTTGCCCCCGTACGGGGGCACCTACCCCCAGGCGGGGCAAGGTCGCCCCGCATGGGGCATAGCCACCCGCCAGGCGGCCGCCAGCACCCGCTATGTGGCAAGGCTACCCCATAGCCCACAGCACCGCCCGAGCGACTGCACATTGCGCCCGCTATGGGGTAGCGCCAGCTTGTGGCCAGCGCTTACCTCACGAGCTCGCGACCGCAGAGTCTGCAGACATAGGACCCGTGGGCGCGGGAGAACGCAAGGCCAGCTACAAGCTGGCCTTGCCTATCTCGCCAGATCCACACTTGGCAACCCAGCGCCAGCGACGCGGCGGCCGCCTCGCGGAGAAGGGCGATCATTCAAAGTAGACCTTGCCATCGTCGCCGACGCAGACGTTCGACTCGCCCCAAGAGCGGGCCGCATCCTGCAAGCGGTCAAACACGGGATCTTCGCCACGGTCGAAGAAGCCGGCGCCGTGCCCATTCCGCGATAGCCAAAAGTCATGGCCAGCGCTGGCGGCGTCTCGAAGCGAGAGCTCCTCATAGCGCGCCAAGTCGCTGGCGTTCCCCGCGCGAAACTGCGCGCAGTCCTCGGCCGCATCCGCAAGCGCGCTTGGCGCAATGTCGTCGAAGGTAAAGCCGGCGTCGTCTAGCGACGTGTCGCCCGTCTCGTCTAGGCCAGCGGATAGCCAAAACGCGCATTCCAGGTATCCGCGCAGAAAGTCGTCCATTGCCCCTATCTCCCTTGCCTCAGTTGCTCACTGCTGCGGCCGCGCAAGCGGCCGCAGGGTGCGAGAAACCGTCAAGCGGCCTTGGCGACGCCCGTAATCAGGAAATCCGCCTCACGCACAAGCTGGCGCAGCGTGGCATTCGGCCGGTGCCAGCACACCGTTAGCGCCGTCTCGCCTATGTCTCGGTGCCGGTGCCCGAGCAAGCGCAAGGCGACGTACACGCGCTTGACCTTCACAGCGTCGCGGGTGTGCCGGTAGTCGTCCGGCGGGTAGTACAGCGGCGCTTCGTCCGGTGCGCCAAGCGGCGCGATCATCTCCCACGCTGGCCCCGGCACCATGCCAAGGGCCGCAGCGGCGCCGGCGGAAACGGTCGCGCGCTGCATCGTGACCAGCTCGCGCGCTTTCGCCGCGGCCTCGGCGACCGTCATGTTGGCCATGCTCGTCACTCCCCTTCCGGCCGCGTTAGCGAGTAGCGGCCATCGCAGTGAACCCATACGCAATCGGCAACGCTGTCCTCGGGCCGCATGGCGATGAAGGCATAACCGTCATCGGTGCCGCCGTAGTGGTATGTGCGCCATCCAGCACCCTCGCCCCGGTGCGGGGAGAAGTACTTGCGCTCGAACGCTGCCAGCGCTCGGGCGTACGGGGCGATTTCATGCTGCTCGCCCGAGCAATCATCCCATGGCACCGTCACCCGCCACGGCCGGCCGGGCGCCCTGCAGATGACGCGGGACGGCCGGTAATCGGTCGGGCCGACGAAGCGCGTTGTGATCGTGATCATGTCCATTCCTCCGTTGGGGTTGCTCACTGTTGCAGCGCCGCAGCGCTGCAACCGCGAGGAACCCCTCGCGTTAGACGCAGTCCCAAATCGCGATGAACTTGCCGCGGCCGTTGACGTAGCCAACGGTGGCGTTGCCATGGTCGTTGATGATGGCGCAGTCGCCACGGAAATCCGCCGGCGGTTCGTCGCGGAACCGCGGCAGGATGTCGTCGCTGTCAAACAGCCCAGGCTCTGGCCAGAAACCGAAATCCGCGCCATCGCCTACGTGCGCGCCGAAGTAGCAATAAGGCGGCGCAAACTCGGCCAGCGCTTCCTGGATCTGCTCCAGCACCTCATCAGCCTCCGCCGCCTCATAGCACTCGGACGCGATGCGAGCCTCGCGGATCAGCTTGCGCTTGGCGGCAAGGCCAAGGCCATGGCACCCGCGGTTCGCCCGTACGTGGTCTTCTAGGTCGTCGGCAAAGGCACGCAATAGATCCTCGGTGCGCAGGGTGCCAGTGCTGACGCTTCCGAGGCTGGCATAATGGCGAATGGTCATGGTCGTTCGTCCCTATCGGATGATGGTGGAGCCGATGATGCGGCACCTAAGGCGCCTACCATCGGCCGGCCGGTACGCTGCTGTGCAGTGCCAGCCTTGCGCGTCCTGCCAGATCCACATCTGCCTATGCTCGGCCGAGGATCTGGCAACGCCACGATGCAGGGCTGTGCGGGCATACATGGCTAGGCCCGTCCTAGGTGGTAGCAAGCCATAAGATATCCCGTGTATTCGGCGAACGGGTCATGGTCGGGATACCATTCCTCGACTAGCTGAGGCTCCTCAATCTGGCGGATGTATACGCCCGGCTCTTGCTCGGCCCATCCGTCATGCTGGTAGGTGTTGGCGTCCATTGCCTGCTCCCCTTATCCAATGACGACATTGTGCCACCTATGGGCAGGTAATGCCACAAGAACGTATTCCCATGCACATGGGAATGGCGTCCCATAGGGCAGGGCGAGGCCAGTCCTAGACCATAGGACGCCGTGCCTATGCCGCCCTACACGTCCACCGTGTACCTACGCACACGCCACGCGAGCACCAGCACAGAACGGGAACATCGACCCCCGCTATGGGGGTATGGGCACCCATACGGGTC
>ERZ761595.85-NODE-85-length-22859-cov-182.095115_pt1 | contig 22859 bp, 24 predicted proteins | sample MGYA00511035_ERZ761595 | MGnify/ENA primary metagenome ERZ761595 (study PRJEB28899, sample SAMN03785553) | bioreactor sludge metagenome | biome: EBPR Sludge; feature: EBPR Bioreactor; material: 0.22µm filtered reactor supernatant | place: Saint Lucia: Queensland...
GCCGAGTGCCAAAAGCGCCGCAAGCAGGCCCATGCCGACTTCGAGTTCTTCATCGGCACCTACTTCCCGCACTACATCCGCAGCCCGCACAAGTCCGCGCTGCACAACTACCTGTTCACCCGCCTGCCCGAGATCGTCGCCAGCGCTCAGGGTGAGACCGATGCCATCGCGGCGCCGCGGGGCGAGGCGAAGTCGACCCTGGTCAGCCAGCTGTTCGTGTTGTGGTGCATCCTCACCGGGCGCAAGCGCTACCCGGTGATCGTGATGGACAGCATCGACCAGGCCTACCCGATGCTCGAGGCGATCAAGGCGGAGCTGGAGTTCAACCCGCGGCTTGCGATGGACTTCCCCGAGGCCTGCGGCCAGGGCCGCGTGTGGCAGGCCGGCACCATCGTCACCCGGGGTGATGTGAAGGTGCAGGTGGCGGGCTCCGGCAAAAAACTGCGCGGCCTGCGGCATGGGCCGTATCGGCCGGATCTGGCCGTGCTCGACGACATCGAGAACGACGAGCAGGTGCGCAACCCCGACCAGCGCGACAAGCTGCAGGCCTGGGTGAGCAAAACGATCCTCCCGCTGGGTGGCGCCGGGGCCAAGTTCGACGTGGTGTATATCGGCACCATCCTGCATTACGACTCGGTGCTCTCGCGCACGCTGGCGAACCCGATGTGGCGCACCGCGCGCTTCAAGGCGCTCATCCAGTGGCCGGACCGCCTCGACCTGTGGGGCCGCTGGGAGGAAACCTTGCGCAACGCCGGCGAGCCTGCCGCCGAGGCGTTTTATCAGCAGCATGAAGCCGAGATGACCGCCGGCGCCGTGGTGAGCTGGCTCGCCCGCCCGCTGCTGGCGCTGATGAAGATCCGCGCCCGCGATGGCCACGACACGTTCGACTCTGAGTATCAGAACGACCCGGTCGCGGGCGATAACGCCCCCTTCGCCGGCATCATCCAGTTCTGGGTCAATCGCCTGGCCGACTGGCTGTTTTTCGGCGCGTGCGACCCGTCGCTGGGCAAAGCCGGTGCCAGCCGTGACCCCTCCGCGCTGCTGGTGGGCGGGCTCAACCGCGAAACCGGCGTGCTCGATGTGGTCGAGGCCGGCATTCGCAAGCGCCTGCCCGATCGCATCATCGAAGACGTGATCGCCTACCAGGCGGAGTACCACTGCCTGTTGTGGGTGATCGAGACGGTGCAGTTCCAGGCGTTTCTGTATTCGGAGCTGGTCAAGCGCGCCGCGGCCCGGGGCATTCCCGTGCCAGCCCGCGGGGTGCAGCCGATCACCGACAAGCTGCTGCGCATCGAGAGCCTGCAGCCGCATGTCAAAAACGGGCTCATCCGCCTGCACCCCAGCCAGACCACACTGATCGAGCAGTTGCGCCACTTCCCCAAGGCCGACCACGACGACGGCCCGGACGCGCTGCAAATGCTATGGATGGCCGCCACCACCCTGTCGGTGGGCACCGGCGGCTTTCAAAGCCTGGGCCGCCACGGCAAGCGCAGCGACGCCTTTGACGACATCGGCGGCTTTGATACGCGGAGAATGTTTTGAAGATCATCGACCAGCACGGCAACAAATTCGACACCGGCCTGCTGCGCGAGCCGCAGACCGCCCGCGTGGCCGCCCTGCAGAACGAGCTGGTGCAGTCGCAGCTCGACGGGCTCACCCCGGCCAAGGCCGCGCGCCTGTTGAAAGACGCAGACCAGGGCGACATCGTCGCGCAGCATCGGCTGTTTGACGACATGTACGACCGCGACGCCCACCTGCGCTGCGAGTTCGACAAGCGCCGCGGTGCCGTGGTGGGGCTCGACTGGCGCCTGGTGCCGCCGGCCGACGCCACCCCGGCCGAGAAGAAGTCCGCCGCGATGGTCGAGGCGCTGCTGCGCGATGCGGTCGACGACCTCGAAGACGTGTTGCTGTGCATGATGGACGGCATCGGCCACGGCTTTGCCCCGATCGAGCTCGAGTGGCAGCGCTGGGGCGATGAGTGGATTCCCAAGTTTCACCCGCGCCCGCAGAGCTGGTTTCGCACCGACACCACCCGGCGCGAGCTGCGCCTGAACGACGGCAGCGGTGATGGCGCGGTGCCCACGCCAATGGGCTGGATCATGCACGCCCATGCCAAGGCGAAGACCGGGTACATCGGCCGCATGGGCTTGTATCGCGCGGTGCTGTGGCCGTTCCTGTACAAAGCCTACGCCATCGGCGACTTCGCCGAGTTCCTCGAGACCTACGGTCTGCCGATCATCGTGGGCAAGTACATGAGCGGCGCAACCCCGGATGAAAAGTCGAGCCTCATGCGGGCCGTGGCCGCGCTGGGGCATGACGCCCGCGCCATCATGCCCAGCGGCATGGAGCTCGAGATCAACAAGATCACCGGCGGGGGCGAGGGCTCTCACCACCTCAACATGGTCGCCTGGGCCGAAGGTGCGCAAAGCAAGGCGGTGCTGGGCCAGGTGCTGAGCGCCGAGGCCAAGGCCACCGGCATGGGCTCGGGCGTGGCCAGCCTGCACCGCGAGGTGCGCGCCGACATCCGCGAGGCCGACGCCCGCCAGATTGCCGGCACGCTGACCCGTGACCTGGTGTATCCGCTGCTGGTGCTCAACGGGGGCGGGATCGAGAGCTATCGCCGCTGCCCGCGCTGGGAGTTCGACCTGGGCGACGCCGAAGACATCACCGCCTATGCCGAGGCGCTGCCCAAGCTGGTGGGGGTCGGCATGCAGATCCCCGCCAGCTGGGCGCATGAGAAGTTGCGCATCCCGTCGCCCGAAGCTGCAGAAGAGGTGCTGTCGATGCCGCGGCCCGAGATGGCCGCCCCGCCGGCGCTGCGGACGCAGCCTCCGGGCGCAGCCACCTCTGCGCGCTGGCGTGCTGCGGCAGTGGCGGCGCTCAGCACGCCGGCCGGGTCGCCGGAGGCTGCCGACCCGGCAGACCAGATCCTCCCCGGGCTGGCCGCGCAAGCGCAGCCCGCGCTCGACGCCTGGCTGGGGGCCATCGAGCAGATGGTCGCCCAAAGCATGAGCCCCGCCGAGATCCAGCAGCGCCTGCTGGCCATGTATGGCGACCTGCCGGTGGAGCAGCTGGTGGAGATCATGGCCCAGGGCTTCGCCCTGGCCGCCCTGGTGGGGATGGACGATGTAACGGACGGCCGCTAGCATGCCCACCTCGCCCACGCTCGAGAGCGTGATTCGCCAGCCCTTCGCCGAGCAGATCGAGTTCTTCCGCAAGAAGTTGAACCTGCCGACCGAGCGCTGGGATGACATCCTGGAGGCCGCGCACGACCGCGCCTTTGTGGTGGCCGGCGCAGCCAAGGCCGATCTCCTCAACGACCTGCGCCAGGCAGTCGAGAAGGGCATTGCGGACGGCACCACGCTGGCCGAATTCCGCAAGGACTTTCGCGCCGCCGTCGATAAACACGGCTGGAAGGGCTGGACCGGGGAAGACACCCAGGCCGGCGAGGCCTGGCGCACCCGCGTTATTTTTGAGACCAACCTGCGCACCAGTTACGCCGCCGGTCGTTACGCCCAGCTCACCGACCCCGATCTGCTCAAGGTGCGCCCGTTCTGGCGTTACGTGCACAGCGACATCGCGCTGCGCCCTCGGCCGCACCACAAAGCCTGGGGTGATTCGGGCCTGACGCTGCGCCATGATGACCCGTTCTGGAGCACGCATTTCCCGCCGAATGGCTGGGGCTGCCGCTGCCGCATCACGGCCGTGCGCGCCCCGCGTGAAAACGACGCCACCACGGCGCCGCCCGGGTCTGACGCCATCAACCCGAAGACCGGCGCGCCGGTGGGTATCGACAAGGGGTGGGCGTATGCGCCAGGCGCGAGCGTGGCGGATGAGCTGCGCGCGTTCGCGCAAGCCAAGGGCGAGAGCCTGCCCGAGGAACTCGCGCGGGCTTTCCTGCTGTCTGTGTTGATCGAGCTACTGCGCGCGAGGCTATAACCATGGTCGCACCCATCGCCATCCAATACACCGGCGCTGAAGTGATCGACGCCCTGCGCCGCCTGCAGGCTGCCGTCGGCCCTGCCGGCCTGCGCCCTGCGTTGCTCGAGATCGGCGAAGAGCTCACCGAATCCACCAAGCAGCGCTTCACCGCCGGCCAGGCGCCCGACGGCAGCCCCTGGGCGCCCAATACCGCCACCACGCTCGCCAAAAAGCGCGGCAGCCGGCCGCTGATCGATAGCGGCATCCTCGCCGGCGGCATCGCCTACCAGCTGGTGGACGGCGGAGTCGAGATCGGCAGCAGCCGCATCTATTCCGGCACGCAGCAGTTCGGCGCCAAGAAGGGCCAATACGGCCGCACGGCACGCGGCGCGCCGATCCCCTGGGGCGACATCCCGGCGCGGCCGTTTTTGGGCGTTTCGGATGCTGACGAGCAGACCATTCTGGGCATTCTCGCTGACCACCTCAGCCAGGCGGGGGTGCGGTAAAACTGCCGACGCGTTAAAACGCGTTTTGAGCGGTTTTGTGTGCTCGCCCTGCCGTCGGTATTGCTTAGGTGGTGTTAGCGGCTAGTAACGGTACGGTAACGGGGTCAGTGATGATTCCGGATTGGATGGACGTGGCCTGAATCACGCCGAGAAGAGCGCCACCTGTCCTGTAGACCGTCACCCGCCCCTGCGACCCCCTCCGAACTTCTTCACCTTCCGCAGCGCACCCCCCGCCGACGAACATCGTCGGCATGCCACACAAAACACCCCACCGTCACCCGCAAGACCCTCACCCCCTCGCCGCCTGCGCGCTGCGGGTGCGTGCCGGTGATGCGCGCATCCGGCTGATTCCCGCCGGGCAGTTCGACGCCCCCCGCGGCGCGATGGCGGGCCGTGGGCCGTGGCGCTTGAGTGCCGAAGGCGCGCGCCGGGTGATCGCCGCCAACGCGACCCGCACGGCCGACATCCTGATCGACTTCGAGCACCAGGCGCTGCGCGCCGCCGACAACGGCTTGCCGGTGCCGGCCTCGGGCTGGATCGATCCGCGCTCGCTGAGCTTTGTGGCCGATGGCGACGAGCCCGGTCTGTATGGCGCCGTGACCTGGACGGCCGAGGCCGCGCAGATGATCGCGGCCGACAAGTACCGCTATCTGTCCCCGGTGTTTCCGTATGACCCCGACACCGGCGAGGTGCTTGACCTTGCCCATGTTGCGCTCACCAACACCCCTGCAATCGACGAGCCGATGCTGGCCGCGCTGTCTGCGCGGGCGTCGGCTGCTTTTCCCACTGGCCATTCCGGCCACCCCCACCCCAGCCAGGAGACCCCTGCCGTGAACGAAACGCTCAAGGCGCTGCTCGCAGCGCTCGGCCTGCCCGCCGACACCACCGAGGGCGACGCCCTGGCCGGTGTCGCCGCGCTCAAGACCCGCGCCGACCAGGCGCAATCGCAACTCGCAGCCTTGTCTGCCGCCACGCCCGATCCGGCCAAGTTCGTGCCGATCGCGGTGGTGCAGGGCTTGCAATCGAACCTTGCCGCGCTCTCTGACCGGCTCAACAGCCGCGAAGTCGACGAAGTGGTCGAGGCTGCGCTGTCGGCCGGAAAGCTGCTGCCCGCCCAAAAAGACTGGGCGACCGATCTCGGCAAGAGCAACCTCGCCGCACTCAAGCAGTTTGTGGCCACCGCTCACCCGATCGCCGCGCTCGCCGGCACTCAGACCGGTGGTGCCGCCCCGGGTGGTGCCGACGGCAACGCGCAGACCGATGCCCAGCTGGCCGTGTGCCGCGCCCTGGGGCTGTCGGCCGACGAGTTCACCAAAGCCAAGATGGGAGCCTAAGCCATGGCCGCACTCACCCAAGCCCGTAACACCCCGCTGAAGCACGGCGAGATCTTCGCCTTCCCGGTCAAGGCCAACACCACCGTCCACCAGGGCAGTCTGGTGGTGCTCGATGCCGGCTATGCAGCCCCCGGCCGCGTCGCCACCGCGCTGATCGCCGTCGGGCGTGCCGAAAGCACCGCCACCGCCGTGGCGGCCGGCTCGGCCGTGGTCGAAGTCCGGCGCGGCATCTTCAAGTTTGGCAACAGCTCGGCCGGTGACTTGATCGCCCAGGCCGATGTGGGCGCCGACTGCTGGATCGTCGATGACCAGACCGTCGCCAAAACCAACGGATCGAGCGCCCGCAGTCGTGCCGGCAAAATCGCCGCTGTCGATGCTGACGGCGTGTGGGTCCAGATCGGCCTCGGCCTGTAACAGGAGCAGCACACATGTTGATCACCCCGCAAAACCTCACCGCCCTGGCCCAGGGTTTCAACGCCGCGTTCCTGCGTGGCTTCGGCACCGTGGCGCCCACCTGGAACCAGGTGGCGATGCTGATCCCCAGCACGTCGGATGCCGAGAACTACGGCTGGATGAAAGACCTGCCCGGCATGCGCGAGTGGGTCGGCCAGCGCGTCTACAACAACCTCGAGGCCACCGCTGCGCAGCTGCGCAACAAGAAGTGGGAGAACACGATCGCGGTCAAGCGCGATGCGATCGAAGACGACAAGCTCGGCATCTATTCGAACGTGTTCGCGATGCAGGGCGAGCTCGTCGCGCGCCACCCCGATGACCTGGTGTGGGGCCTGCTCGCTGCCGGCTTCACCACCACCGGTTTCGACGGCCAGTATTACTTCGACACCGACCACGCCAGCTACAACCGCGCCAAGGCCGAGGTGAGCTGGAGCAACACCCAAGGCGGCAGCGGTGCGCCGTGGTTCCTGATGGATCTCTCGCGCGCCTTCATGAAGCCGATGATCTTTCAGGAGCGCAAGAAGGCCCAGTTCGTGAGCCGCACCCGCCCGGATGATCCGCATGTGTTCGACCACGACGAGTTCGTGTTCGGCGCCGATGCCCGCTACACGGCAGGCTTCGGCTTCCACCAGCTGGCGGTCGGCTCCAAACTCGCGCTTGACGCCACCAACTACGAGGCCGCACGCGTTTCGCTGGCTGCGCAGTTCCGCCCGGACGGCTCGCCGCTGGGGGTGATGCCCACCCACCTGGTGGTCGGCCCCAGCAACGAGGCCGAGGCGCTCGAGCTGCTCAACGCCGAGCGCAACACCGCCGGCGCCACCAACGTGTGGAAGGGCACCGCGCAGCTGATCGTGTCGCCCTGGCTCGAGTAAGCACCATGGCCAGCCACAAGCACAAAACCGCCCAAGGGGCGGGCTCGGCCGGCGGCGCTGTGGAAACTGGCGCCGGCACCAATACAACCACCACCGAGGCCGTAGGCCCGGCGCCCGGGGCGATGGCCTCGGGCGCCGCGACAGAGCCGCCCGGCGTAGCCGAGGCTGCGCGCGAAGACCTCGCGCGCCAGGCCGAGGCGGTGACTGCGCCCGGTGGCAGCGTCGAAGAAGTCCTCGGCCAGGTCATCCACGGCATGCTCGACGAGGCCGTGCTGCCCGTCACGCACCTGCGTGTGCGAGCCACCCGCGAGGGTTTTCGCCGCTGTGGTCGCGCCTGGAGCGTGGCCGAGCAGCGGGTCAGCGCAGACGAGTTCAGCGAAGACGAGATCCTGCGCATGCTCACCGACCCCGACCTGGTCGTGGTGCCGGAGTGCGGCCCACTGGCTGAGATCGAGTAAGCCGCGATGCCCTACGCCATCCTGCAAGACCTGATCGACCGGTTTGGCGAGCGCGAGATTGCCCAGATTGCCCAGGGCGCCGCGCTTGACGTGATCGACGCCGACCGGGTCGAGCGGGCCATCGACGACGCCTCGGGCGAGATCGACGGCTATGTGGGCACGCGTTACCCGCTGCCGCTCGAGCCTACGCCGACGTTACTGCGGCGCATCGCCTGCGACATCAGCCGTTATCGGCTGTATGACGACGCCGCGCCAGAAGAGGTGCGCAAGCGCTACGAAGACTGCGCCCGGGTGCTGCGCCACATTGCAGACGGCACGGTGAGCCTGGGCGAGCGCCCTGGCACGCCGACCATTCCGCAGGTTTGCGAGGTGCTCGAAAACTCGGGCGGTGCGCTGTTTCGCCGCCGGCCGGGCGGGGGGCTGCAGTGACCACGTTCTTGGGCCTCGAGCCCCTCATTGTGGCGCGCCTGGACGCGCTCGTGCGCGATGCCCTGGGCGTGCATGTGTTGAGTACGGCCGACCTCGCAGCCACGACCGAGGCCAGCCTGCCCAAGCCCAGCGTGCGCGTGGCGTACGGCGGGCACCGCATCATCCAGGAGGCCGCACCCCTGCCGCCTGGCTGGGCGCATGTCGAGCAAACCTGGGTGGTGGTGCCTGCGGTGCGCAACGTGCGCGACATCAAAGCCGGGGCCGCACCGCGAGCCGACGCCAGCGTGCTGTGTGACGCCGTGCTCGATGCGCTTGACGGCTGGAATGCCGGCAACGGTTACGGCGCGCTTCGAAGCGCCACCCCGGGTTTTGCGCCCGCAACAATCGACGGCTGCACCTATGTGCCGCTCGCCTTTACAAGCCGTTTTCGGAGGACTACGCAATGCGCGTAACGCTGCTCAAACCCCACACCCACGCCGGGCGCGAATACCCCGCCGGCGCCACGCTCACGCTGCGCCCGGCCTCGGCCGAGTGGTTGATCGCCATCGGCGTAGCCCAGCAGACCCCCACCGACACCGACACCGGCAAGGCCGGCAAGAAGGAGTAACCCATGGCAGTCACCCCTGACACCTCGATGATCTGGACGGCCAACGGCCCCATCCAGATCGGAACCTTCGACATCGCCAATGGCCGCCCCGACTCCGGCTATCTGGTGGACGTCTATCGCGTAGGCTGCGGTAACAGCGCGCTCACCACCAACATCGCCCGCACCACCAAGGATTTGCAGGAAAGCTGCAGCGGCCAGCGCTTGACGCTCGCCCAGCTCGAGACCGGCAAGACCATGAGTGTGTCGCTGTCGATGTACCAGTTCAGCGGCCGCACGCTGGCCGCCGCGCTGTTTGGCGCCGCCGTAGTGGTCGAGTCGGGCACCGTCACCGCAGAGCAGCTACCCGAGCTCGCGCCCGGCGACTACTTCAACCTGCGCCACCCCAAAGCCAGCGCGATCGTCATTGAAGACAGCACTGCGGTGACGCCGCTCGTTTACGTCGCCGGCACCCATTACACCGTGGAAGACGCAGATCACGCCCGCTGCCGGCTGATCGCTCACCCTGCCGCGCATGTCGAGCCGTTGCGTGTCGATTATGCCTACGGCGGCTATGTGAATATCGCCGCATTTGGCGCGGCCAGCGTCGAGCGCGGCATCATCTTCAACGGCGTGAACCAGGACGGCAAGAAAGGCCGGGTCATCATCCCGCGCATCGCGCTGGCCATGGACGGCGACTTCAGCTGGCTCACCAACGAAGAGGCGACGCTCAAGCTGTCGGGTGCCGGCCTGTATGTGCCCGAGCTCGTCAGCGACGGCAGCTACGGCGGCTTTGCCCGCGTGAGCTTGTTCGACTGACCCCGGGGCGACGCGTGAGTACCTACGTCCACAAGATCGGCGCCACGCTCGACCTGGTGGGCGCGCTCGCGCTCGATGGCCAGCCGCAAAACATGACCGGCTGGCTCGCCCGCAGTCACCTGCGCGGCCCGGCCGGGGTGATCGAGCTCAACTGCAGCTGGCTCGATGCCGCCGCCGGGGTGCTGTCGATCGGCGCCCTGGCCACCGAGCAGGCCGCGTGGGCGCCCGGCCGCTATGCGGTCGATGTGCGCCTCGAGGCGCCCGATGGCACCGTGCTGATCTCGAACAGCCGCGATGTGCAGCTGGTGCAGGCGGTCACCCAATGAGCGCCCGCTGCAAACTCACCCTGAGCCTGGCCGGCGACTGTCTGTCATTCGGTTTTGCCCCGGTGCTGCGCGGCGAGCCCGGCCCGCCTGGCCCACCCGGCCCCCCGGGCGACGGCTCCGGCGGCGCGATCACGCCCGAGAGCATTGGCGCCCTGGCGGTAAGCCTGCGCCTGGCGGAGTTCGACGACGAACCCGCCAAAGCGGCGGCCCGGGCAAACCTCGGCCTGCAAACAATCGACGGCGGCACGTTCTAGCCCCACACCAGGAGTAATCGCACCATGGCACGCATCCAACTCAAACGCGGCATCAAGGCCAACCTGCCCACCAGCGGCATGCTGGCCGGCGAGCCGCTCATCACCACCGACCGCGGCACCCTGCACGTGGCCACCGACGCCACGACCAAGCTGGCCGTGGTGCCGGCGATCGACGATCTGTCGACCGCGGGCGCGATCAACGGCGCGACCGATCTGCTGATCATTCACGATGCCGACGCCACCGGGCAGAAAGAGCGAAAAGTTACGTTCGACACGTTCAAGGCGGCGCTGGCGATCCCCGCAGGCGCCACCGACGAACGCGTCGCCGTCATCTCAGGCGGCGCACCCGGCTTTTTGTGGGGCACCGACGGCACCGACGGCGTGCTGCGCATGGCGGCGAGCATGAGCTGGACCAAGGACGCCGGTAACGCCTTCGCAACGCTGGCGGTCGAGACCGTCGATGGCGGTACGTTCTAAGCCGCCATGGCCCAGATCCGCATCAAGCGCGGCACCCTCGCGCAACTCAACGCCGCAGCCACGGCCGAAACCCTGGCCGCCGGCGAGCCCTACCTGGTCACCGACCGGGCGCAACTCGCGGTGGGCACCAGTGACGGCGCCTATGCGCTGGCCGCGCGCGAGGCGGACCTGCTGCTGCCGCGCTCCGTGTATGACCTCGGCGTGGTGGCCGGCGCGGTGGCGGTCTCGCTGTATTTTGGGCACCTCATTACGATGACCCTCGCCGGGAACATCACAATCACGCTGCCGGGCGTGGGGGCCGGCATCACTGAACACCTGACCCTGCTGCTGACCAACGACGGCACGGCCGGGCGGTCGATCACGATACCCGGCATCGTCTGGCTGGGCGGTGTTGCGCCAACCTTCGACACCGCAGCGAGCGCGCGCAACATCATCGTGCTGCGAGGCACGGCAGCCGGCTGGATCGGCGACGGGGGCAGGGCATGATGTACTACCAAACGCCCGACGGCGACCCGACCAGTCGCGTGCAGACGCTCATCCCCAACGTCATCAGCCCGCAGTTTCTGACCGATGCCGAGCTGGCCGAGTACTACGACGTGGCCCGCTGCACCGTCGTGCAGCCCGCTGTCGAATGGTGGCAGCAACGCGGGGCACGCACGGTGGATACCTCGGTCACTCCGCACGTCATTTCATGGTCGGTCGAAGACCTGCCGCTAGAGGATGTGAAGGCGCTCGCCTGGGCGCGGATCAAGGGCGAGCGCGAACAGCGTCAGTCTGGGTTGATGCCCTACGTGTTTCCCGGTGATGTTGCAGGCAACGTCGAGATGACCGAGCGCGCCAAGGCCGACCTGACCGCTCAGACCACGGCGGCAGTTGGCATGATCGTCGCGGGCATCCCCGGCAACCTCGTCTGGACCAGCTTTGAAAACGTCACGCACTCGCTCACGCCTGCCGAAATGCTCGCACTCGGGTTCGCGGGTGGGCAGTGGGTTGCAGCGATACACGTCGAGTCTCAGACCCTGCGAGCACAGATTGACGCCGCACAGACCGTGGCTGAGGTTGTTGCTGTGCAGTGGGGTGAGTGATGTCGATTGAGTTCGTTGCCGCTGTTGCCACTCCGGGCGCGACTGTATCAGTGATTGTGCCCGCCCGGCTCGCAGGCGACCTGATTGTGATCTTCGCGCTGCGCACGTCGTCGCAGTTAGACCTTGGGACACCCAGCGGATACACGTCGCTGTACGCAGGCACGTCCGCGAGGCTCATCTATAGATTTGCGCCGTCAGACGGCGACGAAAGTACCGTTACAGTCTCCGACGGCCAGCGGAGCGTGACTGCAATCTACCGAGGGGTCAACACCGATACCCCGTTTCAGAATGTCGCTGCAGCAGGGCGGCTTGCACGCACAGTATTTTCAGTCGGCACTATGCCGGGGACAGACCCCGCAATGGCTAAAGTTGTGTCGATGTTCGTATCCGGCACCACGACCAGCATTTTGTCTGACCCGCCGCTTGCTGGGTTCACAACGCGAGCGTATGGCGTGAGCGGTTGGGTAGGCGACCTAGATGCGTCTGAGTTTGCTGGCGTATCAAGCGACACGTTTACATCGACAATCTGCGGGGCCGCACGGTTCGGTTTGGTGCCAGCAGAGGGCGATGCGCCGGTGCGCAGGCGCTCGCCGCTCATGCTGACGCCGTGGTGACGTGACAATCAGCTAGGGCTGCTCCAGCCCGAATCGCTTCACCTTCCGCCATTCCCCGCGCGCGCGCGAGACTGGCGCCATGGCCAATCTCGTCACCCGAATCCTGATTACCGCGCGCGACGAAGCGTCGAGCGTGTTCAGCAGCCTGCAGGCCAAGGTGGCCGGTGTGGCTGCGGCGATCGCGGGCTTTTTCGGGGTCGCGCTGTTCAAGTCGAGCGTCGACAGCGCTCGTGATTTTGAAAGCGCGATGTCTGCCGTGCAAGCTGCGGCTGGCGCCACGGCTGCAGAGCTGGCCGAACTCAGAGCAGCGGCGAAAGAGGCCGGTTCAAGCACCCAGTACAGCAGCGTTCAGGCCGCCAGCGCCCTGGAGGAGTTGGTCAAGTCAGGCTTGAGCGCCGCCGATGCTGTCAAAGCACTGCCGGCCGCATTGGACCTGGCCACGGCTGGCAGTGTGGGCCTGGCAGAGGCAGCGGGTTACATCACGCAGGCCGTGGCCGGGATGAGCCTGAGCTTCGAGGACGCGGGGCGGGTGGCGGATGTGCTGGCGCAAGGCGCCAACGCCACAAAGACCAGCGTGGAGGGACTAGGCCAGGCGTTGAGCTATGCCGCGCCGATCGCCAACAGCTTGGGATTGAGCCTCGAGGAAACCGTCGCCTACTTGGGCAAGTTCGCTGATGCCGGCATTGACGCAAGCCGAAGCGGGACAGCCCTGAATGCAATTCTGGCGCAGTTCATTGACCCATCATCGAAGTTCAGTGAGGCGTTGCGCAACTCGGGGATCCGGACGCGCGATTTCAACCAGGCAATTCGTGAGTTGGCCGCAGCCGGGCCGCGTGCAAGTGAAGCGCTTTTGGCGGTCGGCACTGAGGCCGGGCCGGCCCTGCGCGCATTGCTGAACCAGGGCATTGGCTCGCTCGACGAATTGGTGGAGAAGCTTGAGAAGTCCGGAGGCAGCGCGCGGACTTTCGCGGGCATTGTTTCGAAAAACCTCGACGGTGCCTTGAAAGGCTTTAGCAGCGCGTGGACGTCGCTCAAGGAAGACATTGGAACGCCGGTCCTCGACACGCTGGCGCGCCAAGTCAGCGCGCTGTCTGATCGGGTGCGTGCGTTCGTCAAAGATGGCACTGCAACTGCGTTTGGCGGCGCCTTTAAGGCTGCGTTCGAGGCCGCTGGAAAATGGGCGGAGGAGTTCGCCAGAAAGATCGATTTCACGCAGCTACACGCCAATATGCGGGCCTTCGCTGCGGATATGCAGGCGTGGTTCACCGACATCGGCAACAACGCCACCACCGCCGGCAACGTGCTCAGCCTGGCCTGGGCGGCCATGGGCACCGGCCTCGCCACGGTGAAAACCGCGATTTACAGCCTGGGCGCGGGCATGTCGTGGCTGGCGTCCGCATTCCTGGCTGACCTGGCCAAGATCACCGATGGGCTGGCGAAGATCACGTTCGGCGATCTTTCGGCGGGCTTTAGCCAGGCCGCCGAGCGCATGCGCGAAGAGGCCCGCGCAGCCTATGCGGTTTATGAGGAATTCACGGCCAAGAGCGGCGAGGCCTTCGCTGGCATCGCCGAGGGCGCAGAAGAGGTCAACGCAGCCTGGGCAAGGGTGAATGAATCGGCGTCGGCCGCAGCCCCGGCGGTTGAGCAGGTAAAAACGGCTGCACTCGGCGCCAGCGACGTGATGCAGGCGCTTGGAGGGACCGTAGTTGGTCTTGGCACAAATCTCGCGGACTTAGGCGTTACCAGTCAGCAAGTGGCTGCCCGGCTGGCTGAGATTTCTGCTCAGACCGGGGTGGCCGTCACGAGCTCCCGCCAACTGCACGATGCTGTGATCGAGGGGGCGATCGCGTTCGACGCAGCGACCGGCGCCTGGAGCAAGGGTGCAGGCCAGCTGTCCGACGTCAACGCCGCCTTTGCCGCCGCCGACGTGGCCATGGTCGGCTTCAAGCAGGGGCTGGTCGACAGCGCCGCCGGCGCCAAACAGCTCGGCGACCAGTCCGGCGACATCGCGGCAAAGATTGCCCAGCTGACCGCCCAATACAAGGAATTCATCGCCGCCGGCGACACCAAGGGCGCTGCCAAGGTTTTTGTCGAGATGCAGTCTGAACTCGACAAAACCAAGGTCAAAGCCGAAGACACGGCCGAAGCCGTCGATGCTGCATTTACCCGGCTGGGTGTGAAGTCGTCGGAAGAGATGAAGCGGGTTGCTGAGAGCTATCGACGCGACTATGAAATCATCCGAAGCAGCGGCACGGCATCAGCTGAAGACATCGCCGCAGCATACGACGCATTCGTCAAAGCCGCGATCGCGGGCTCGAACGCCATTGTCCAGAGCATGCGCGGCATTGAGGCCCCTGCGGGTGCCATTGCGACTGAGCTCGAGCGTGCGGTCGGAGCTGCGAGCGGCCATGAGCTTGACGCGCTTGTCGATAAAATCAATGCGCTCGCTGCTGTTGGGAAGCTCAGCAGCACAGAAGTCCGAGGGCTCGCCGCCGCAGTCGAAGAGGCTCGTGATAGAGCTGAGGACGCAGTTCCGGGCATTCAGTCGATCGGCGAGGCGTTCCGGAAGCTTGGCGTCGAGTCTCCCGAGAGCTTAAAGCGCACAGCAGATGCGGCCGAAGAGGCTTTTGACTTGATCCTTTCGGGGGGCCGCGAAGTCAAGGACCAGCTGCCGGCAGCGTTCGAGGCCTACGCGAACGCTGCAATCGCGGCAAACGGTGGCGTAGCAGATGCCACTATCGAGGCACAGGCAGCGCAGTACGGATTCAAGGTCGAGACGGACGAAACCGGCAAGTCGATCGTCCGATCGATGAAAGAGTCTAAAAAAGCCACCGAAGCGCTGGCCGAATCGACCGAGGGGGCCGCCGACGGCATGGGCGACATTGCCGAGGCCGCCGACGATGCCGGCGAATCGCTGATGGGCGCGCGCAACTCGGTCGCCGATGCAGTCGAGACCACCAAGGGCGCGAGCGTCGCCTGGCTGTCGGCTGCGGACGCGAGCAATCAATTTGCCGCTGGCGCCAAAGAGGCCGGCGACCGCGCCTATCAGGCCGCGCTGGCAATGGGCAATGCCGGGGGCAGCATTGAGTCGTGGACGCGATACCTCGGCTCGGCAATCAAAGCCGCTCAGGGCGCAGCCCAGGGCTACATCAACATGATGGAGTCGCTCGAGCGCCAACAGGCCGCGCTCACCAGCAGCGGCGCGAGCGGGCTGGAAGACCTCAAATTCCGTTGGCTGGAACTCAACGGCACCGAAGACCAGATCGCCAAGGCCCGCCAGGCGCGCGACGAGGCCAACGTTCAGCGCCAGATTGCGCTGCTGCAGATCGAGGCCAAGCGCGCCGCGCTCAACGGCGACGGCGCCCTGGCCAAGCAGCTCAAAGACGAAATCGCGCTGATGAAAGAGCAGCTGGTGTGGCTCGACAAGATTTTCAAAGAAGAGGAAAAGCAGCGCAAGGCGCGCGAGCAGGAAGCCGAAAAAGAAGAAAAGCGCCGCGAGCGCGAGCGCCGCGAAGCCGAGCGCAACCGCAACAAGCCCAGCGACGATAGCGATAGCGACAGCAGCCCCACGCCGAGCCGGCCCAGCAGCAACGCCGGCGGCAGCAGCCCCAATATCGGCGGCAGCAACAACAACACTCCACCCACCCGCCCGGTCCCCCCGACCGGCCCCATCGTCAATGTTCATATCGGGGGCGTGCTCGACGTGCAAGACCACGCCACGCTCGACTCGCTCGCGCGCAAGCTGCGCCCCGTTTTCGCCAATCTCGATCGCAAAGGGTTCTAAATGTCGGTCAACCGCATCCTGTGCAACCACACCAACCAGGCTCGTGCGGCCGTCATTGCCGCCAGCGCGCAGCGCCCGAGCACCGACATCCGGCTGCTTGGGCAGCAGCGCGCGGGGGGTGGGCGGGTGGTGGTGGGCGGGGCGTATACCGGGGCGGCCGACACCGACATCGAGGTCGAGGTGCTCTCGGGCACAGGGGGCGAGCTCACGACCAGCGCGCCGGTGATTCGCGGGGTGGGCAATGGCGCGCTGGCGGTCACGGCGTTCGACGCCGCGGCGCAGCCCGAAACCCTCACCGTGGCGCTGCTCGACGCCGGCACGCCGCCCGAGCCTGCGCTGCTGGAGTTTTTTGGCGCGACGCTCAGCGCGCGTCACCCCGGCGCCAGCAGTAACGCGCTCGCGCTGGCAGTGACGCGCAACCTGACCACCAGCCCGCTGCCGTTCGCCACGCTCGAGGCCATTGCCGCCGATACCGCGCAGTTCGACGGCCCGGCGTGGGACTGGGGCCAGCCCCCGGCCACCGATGCAGGCATTCCGGGTAGCGCGCTGCGGGTGATGTTCGACGGCTTTCCGACGGTGCACCGCGCCTGGAAAAGCTGGGAGGGCGGGCGCTTCGTCTACCGGCTCGACCCGGCCGTGCCGTTCGCGGTGCCGGCCGACACACGCATTTTGGCGGTCGAGGGCGATTACACCCTGGTGCTGACCGATGGCACGGTGACCGAGACCTATACCGCCGTCACCGTGTACGACTTTCTGGCCCAGATCGAGGCCCGCAGCGCGCTCGCGGCTGTGCGCGGCGCCGTGGCGGCCGACCGTGCCCCAGGCGGCATGGCGGTCACGGACATTCCGCTGCGCACCGATGCGCACGCGCTGCCGGCCACTGGCCCGCGCGTCGAGGTGCTGAGTGTGGCGCCCGACGCGCCGACGCAAAACATCACCCTCGAATACGTGGGCACCGGCGCCTTGGCGTGGTCGGTGAGCGGTGGGGTGAGCGGCGTTTTGCCCAACGCCACAACCGGCGTGCTCTACCCCCATGGCCCCGTTGAGTTTCGCATTCCCGGCGCGGTGGCGGCGAGTGCGGCCCGCATTGGCGCCACCTTGGCGTTCGCGCCGCGCCAGCAGGGTGAATACCCGCCCAATGTGTGCTTCAAGCCGCTGCGCCTGGGCGCCGAGGCGGTCGACAAGACCGCGACATTTACCTACACCGAGCGCCCGCCGGCCGACTGCAAGTGCGAGAGCATGCGCCCGCTGCGGCTCGACAACAGCTTTCTGGGCCTGCCGCCCGACACTTCAGGAGGTGATGAATTGGATGATCCCGACTACGTCAGCCGCATTACGCAGCTGTACGCCTGGCGCGAGGCCTTCGTGCGCGCCAACACCAGCACGCCTGCGCCGGGCGTGCCCGACGATCCAGCCGAAGGGGGCACCCCGGGGTATTACGAAGAGACGATTACCGGCTATCGCGTGTTTCTGCAGGTGGTGGGTAGCGCCGGGGTGGTGGCCGGGTGGTATGCGCCGCTGGCTCAGTTCAGCACCCCTTTTACGCTGGAGGCCTCGGCGATCGCCTCGGCGGCCACCTTCGCGGTGGGCCGGCCGGTGTGGGGCACGGCAACGCCCAGCGCGCAGAACATGCGCACCCGCAATGCCGCAGGCGCCGAAGTGCAGCTGGCGTGGACCGGTGCGCCAGCCTTGGCAGAGCTCAGCCCGTTCGGCACTGAAGCGGGGACTGTGCTCAGCGTGGCCGCGATCGAGGTCAGGCCTAAAGTCACCCGGACATGGGTGCCCGGCACGCCCGGCGTGCCCGGTGCAGCCGGCAGCCCCGGGCGCAATTCATTTTTGGCGGAAACCCGCGACATCGAATTCGCGGATCTCGCGATCAGCGAGCTCGACAACGCGCTGCTGAAGATTGTCGCCACGGTCGGCGTGTCGAAAGCGGACGCGCTCGACGCCTGGGACGATTTGTTCACCGAGGTCAAATCCGACCTGAGCTGGATCGCGAGCATCCCCCAGCCCGACTATCACATCGACGACGCGCCCGAGGGCTGGACCGTCGAAAACGGCTTTATCGAGCGATACCGCGCGGTGCTCACGAACGTGCTGTTGCTCGTGGGGATATTCCCAAACGCTGATGCCAGCACCACAGCCGGGGACGGCTGCTGGCTAGACTATCCGGATGAGACCCATTGGTGGGTCGATGAGTCCGGCGAGTATCTCCCCGCATTTACCAACAAGCCCTATATCTCGGCGGCGCGTCATTCAGACGGCCGGGTGGTGTCGACGCGTGAGTTCGGCTTCGGCATCGTCACGCCGTGCGACCATCGGTTGCGCGAGGGCGACCGCATCACGATCAAGATCACCGGCACCGGGCAGGCCGGCTACAAGGTGGGCGACAAGATCGTTATCCCGGTGGTGGCGGCCCAGTCGGCCCCGTTCGTGGGCGGCTCGGATGGCGACCCCACCCAGACCTGGACGGTGCGCGGCACCCTCTCCGGGGCGCTGCCGGATTGGCTCTACCACCCGGCCGCGCCCACGCCCTATGCCCACGGCCCGGCCACGCTCACGCTCGCCGCCGGCGGCATTCCGTGGGAGGTGGGCGACAACATCAGCGTGTCGCTCGAGGGCGGCCGGCTGCGCTGGCGCCGCGATGGCGCGGCCTGGAGTGAGGGCGACCTCTACGGCGTGGCGCATGCGCTCGGCGATGGGCTCACGCTCACGACCCAGCCGGGTGCAGCGCCGTCGTTTGTGGCGGGTGATGCGTGGCAGTTTCGCGCCCTCGCCACCTACGGGGTGTCGCGCCTGCGCCAGCCGCGCATCGGCCAGGCGTTCGCGTGGGATGGTGCCACGGTGGTGCTCGAGGTCGACCTCGGCAGCGTGCGCCCGCTCGAGGCGGTGCTGCTGGCCCTGCACACCCTGCCGGGCAACTGCGTCATCGCCATCGCCGGCGGCGACGCGGCGCCCGACGAATGGACGGCCGCGCCGCTGTGGCACCCCAACGCCGTGCTGGCGGTGCTGCCGGCCGGCGCCAGTGCGCGCTATCTGCGCGTGAGCATCACCGGCGCCGGGGCCGGCGCGGCCATCGGCTGGCTGTGGGCTGGCCAAGGCTGGCAGCCCAGCGTGGGGGCGAGCGACCTCACCCTGCGCCGCCAGTATGGGCTGGCCCGCGGGCAGGGGCTCAACCCTGCCGCGCTGTATCGGGGCCGCGGCACCGGCGGCGCCTGGCGCTGGGCCATCGACCAGGGCGGGGCGCTCTTGGGCGACAACGCCGACGCCTTGATGGCCCTGATTGACCACACCGCCGAAAACGGCATGGAGCCGGTGTGCATCGTGCCCGACACCCGCGACCCGGCCCGTGCCGCGCTCGCGATCATCGACGTCGACGAGGTGGTGCTGACCGAACACAACAACTGGCAGTCGTCAAAATTGGTCGCCCCGGCCGTGTCGGTCGAGCTGCCCTTCAGGGCGGTGATCGCATGAGCGGCGCCAGCAGAAGCGGCTGGGTGCTGTATACATATGACGTGCTCCACGATGGCGCCTGGGTGCGCCAGCAGCATTTGACCGGCCCCATGGCAGGGCATCACCGGCCGGGCCTATTCAATGGGCCTGGCTACCGCAATGTGCATGCGCGCCGGCTCGACCCGGATTGCGCGGCGGATAACGCGTTGCTGGCCGCGGCCAACGCCACATGAACGCGACCCTAACCCTGTACACCCTGCCCCCGATCGAGCTCACCCGCGAGCTGCTCGAGCTGGGGCCGGCGCGCGCGGCCCTCAACGGCGAGGTGCCCAGCATCACCGTGACCCTCGACAACGCCCGCGGCGAGGCCGCTGCGCTGCTGAGCATGCCGCCGCTGCGCGCCCGGGCCGTGCTCACGCTCGACGGCGTGACGGTGTTCGACGGTCGCGTGCAATCCATCACCCTGGCCGACGTGGCCGTTTTGCAACTGGAGCAATAAGCATGAGCTACACCTGGCACGCCCCGGCGCTGATCGCCGCCCACACCGCCCTGCTTGCCCGCCTCGACACCGGCGGCGCGGCCCATTACCTCATCTACGACGCCGACGATGTGCTGCTGGCGAACTTGCCGCTCACCGAGCCGGCCGGCAGCGTCGATGCCGCCGGCGTGCTCACGCTCACCCCCGGCGCGCCCGAATCCAGCGCCCCGGCGGGCGGCGTGGCCAGCTATGCCGTGCTGGCCGCCGGCGACGATGCCGCGCTGTTGACCCAGTCGGTGGTCGAAGGCCTCGCCCCGGTGGCCGGCGCGGTGGCGATCAGCACGCTCAACATCGCCGCGGGGCAGTCGGTCGAGCTGCTCTCAGCGCAGATCGGGTAACGCATGGACGCGTGGCGCGGCTTTGAGTGGGTCAACGGTTACGACGGCAGTACGCCGTGGGGCACCGATGCCGGCAAATCATGGGACGGGCTGCCCAGCCTGCGCGCGGGGGCCATCCCCAACAACGGCATCAGCACACTCGCCACCGGCGTATTCACCAACACTGCGCCCGCCATGGCCTGGCTGCTGGCGGTCAGCAGCGAAAACAATTACGACTTTCTGCGCGTGCTGGTTGTCGACGCCGACAGCGGCAGCGTGCTCAGCACGCCCGTGTCGATCTCGGGTAATGCGAGCGGCTTCGCGTCATACGGCTTCGACCCCGCAGCGCTCGGAGCAGGCAATTACCGATTGCTGTTCCGCTACCAGAAAGACGTCTCATCTATTGGGGGGGCCGACACCGGCTGGATGGTGCCGCTCGAGGGCTTTCCACTCGTTGTGGCCAACGCTCTGGCCCGTGCCCCCGCTGCGCTGGGGGTGCCGGGTGCACGCTGCGCCCCGCAGGGCCGCGCACAGGCCCGTGCCCCCGCTGCGCTGGGCACGCCGCAGGGCCGGGCGGCACCGCGGGCGCGCTTGCTGGCGGTGGGGGCAACTCCACTCGGCAGTCCGCAGGCAGGGGTCGCCCCCCGCGCGCGCGCCCGTGCAGCGGTCGCCTCGCTGCTAGGTGCCCCGCGCGCTCGCGCGCGCCCGGTGCGCTTGCCGGCAGCCCTGGTCGACGCCACCCGGCCCGCGCGTCCGCTCGCCGACGCTTTGCCGCTGCGGCCCGCCGAGGCCCTGCCGACCTACCATTCCGCCGCCGCTGGACGCTGGCTACCGTGGGTGTATGGCCGCGTCACGCTCGCCCCGGTGCCGCTCGACGCCGCCGGGCTCGAGTGGCTGGTGGCCGACCACCCCATCGTGGCGGTCGAGCGCGTCAGCATCGGCGGCTCCCCCACCACCGGCTGGAAGTTGGTGCAGCGCCTCGACGCCACCGCCACCGCCGTGGCCGTGCTGCGCCTCACCCAGGCGCCACAGGCCGGGCAGGCCATCGCCGTCACGGTGCTCGGCCGGCGACACCCCGGCACCGGCGCCGCCCTCGAGCATCCGGCGGACATCGCCGCCGACCTGCTACGCCACAGCGGCTGGCCCGTGACCCCCGACGCGTTTCAAGGTCTGCGCGACGCATACCCCGGGCTGACCCTGGGCCTGGTGCTCGACACCGCGCAGCGCCTGCGCGAGGCACTCGCCGCCGTCATCGAGCCCATGGGCGCCGTGTGGCGTGCAGACCCGCCAGCCGGCACCCGCCGCGCCCCCGGACAACCCGTGGCCGTGCTCGACGTGGCTACCGTGGATGATATCCAGGCCAGCACCGACGCATCGCAACTCGCAGCCATCGCGCATGTGCGCTACGGTCACGACTGGGCTGCCGGTGCCGCGCGCGGCGCCCTCACGCTCACGGCGCCCGATGCGGTCGCGCTGTATGGTCCGGTCAGCATCACCCTCGACCTGCCCGCCGTGCGCACCGCCCGTGACGCCCTGGCCATCGGCAGCGCACTGCTCGCCCGCCGCGCTCAGCCCATGTGGTCGATCGAGCTCACGGTGCCTGACCGCCTCGCGCTCGCCCCCGGCGACACCGTCACGCTCGCCCACCCGCGTGTGCCGCAGGGCGCCGCGCTGGTACTCAGCACCGCACACGACCGGGCGCGTGGCACCCGCACGCTGAGCGTCGAACTGCCCGCCGGCACCGCCCCGCGCATCGAACTCACCCGCCGCGCCAGCGCCATCGACGCCGCCGTCAATCGCGACACGGTCACCTACCGCGACGGCGTGGCGAGCTTCACCGTGACCGACGACAACGGCGCCCCGCTCGCCGGCGCATCGGTGACGCTGGACGGCATCGAGACCCGCGAAACCGATCGCTTCGGGCAGGTCCAATTCCGCACCCCCCGCGGCGCCCACACGCTGACCGTGGTCGCCCGCGGCTTTGCCGCGTTCACCCTCGAGGTCATCGTATGACGGTCATCCAGCGCACGCCCAACCTGGGCATCAAGATCAAGCTGCAGCCCGAGCAGCAGGGCTGCGGTTGCAACGCGACCGGGGTCGGGTGGCTGGTGAAACCCATCTATGCGACCGGCGGCGAAGGAGCAGAGCGCTGGGCCGAGTGGCGAACCCCCGGCCTGAGTACCAGCGAGGCGGTCGGAATGGAAGACTCCGGTGGCTTTGGGTGGGCTGAGCAGCCCGCCCCTGAGACGTTCATCGGCACTGGGGTACCCGCCTATTACTACAATGATCTGCCAGCACCCCCGCACGTGTTTGCCGCCGCCGCGATCGGCCCCGAGGTGCGCGGCATCCAGTGGTCGGCCGAGCGGGTCGGTAGCGCGCAGTTCAGCATCGACATCGACACCAACGGCCCCGTCGCCTGGGTGACGATCAACCCGATCATGAATCCGCCGGTGGGCTACACGACCATCACGCTGACGGCGCGCTGTGGTGATTCAGTCGTGGGGCGCTTGCGCCTGCAGGTGAGAAACGAGGCCGCTTAGCGTTTGGATTAGGCGCAATTATCTTGCGGAATGCGCAAGCTGTCGCTGTGTCATTTATCGCGCAAATTGGCGTCAATTATCGCGCGCCGCTACAGG